>Ga0184629_10001161_pt1 | contig 10947 bp, 7 predicted proteins | sample PLM4_32_b1_FD_133158 | JGI IMG/M metagenome (GOLD analysis project Ga0184629, IMG submission 133158) | Groundwater sediment microbial communities from an aquifer in East River, Colorado, USA - PLM4_32_b1 | ecosystem: Environmental > Terrestrial > Soil > Riparian zone | place: USA: East River... | reverse complement strand
TGAATCCGGACTGCGCGATTGGGTGCAGGAGCAAACCGGCCTTCAGCTCGGCTATGTCGAGCAGCTCTATACATTCGGCGACCGGGGTCGTCATATGACGCGCCCTGGAGAAGGACCGCGCGTATTGTCCGTGGGCTACCTTGCGCTCACGCGTCTCGCCGACGGTCACGGCACGCCCGATGCGCAATGGCGCGATTGGTATCGCTACTTCCCGTGGGAGGATTGGCGCAAGGCGAGGCCTGAAGTCATCGATGAGCTGATCCTGCCGCGTCTCTCGCAATTCGTCGGTGCAGCGACCAGTGCCGAACAACGCGAAAGACGCCGTGAGCGCATGCGACTTTGTTTCGCCACCGACGGCACGGGCTGGGACGAAGAGAGGGTGCTCGAGCGTTACGAGTTGCTCTACGAAGCCGGCCTTGTGACCGAAGCCCAGCGCGATCGCCATGTCACCCCCGCGGGCGGCCCAGTGCCGCCGCTCGGCGCCGACATGGAGTTCGACCACAGGCGGATTCTCGCCACGGCTATGGGTAGGCTCCGCGGCAAGATGAAATACCGCCCCGTGGTCTTCGAGCTGATGCCCCCGGAATTTACCCTGTTGGAGCTCCAGCGGACCGTAGAGGCGCTTTCAGGAGTCCGGCTCCACAAGCAGAACTTCCGCCGCCTGGTCGAGGACCAGGGCCTCGTAGAAGGCACAGGGCGGGTCTCCCGGAAGACCGGGGGCAGGCCCGCCGAGCAGTTCCGCTTTCGTCGGGAGGTCCTTAGGGAACGCCCTGCTCCGGGCGTCAGGCTGTCGCGCCGCGGCCGGTAACCAACCGGCAGCAAAATGTGACTTGACGCCCTAATACTCAGTAGTAGCATAACTCCATACAAGAGCCGGATCTGGCAACCGGATTTTTTTGACACCATATATATGCTCATAATGAGGATAAGAACATGAGCACCTTGGCCTACACACCCGCCGTAGCGGCAGCCACCGCGCCTCTCTATGCCAAAGTGAAGAACGTCATCCCGGAGATCGAGTGGCCGGTTCACGCGCCGACGATCGCGGCGATCAACGCGGTCAAACGCGAGAAGAACGCGGTCATCCTCGCCCACAACTACATGACGCCCGAGATCTTCCACTGCGTGGCCGATTTCGTCGGCGATTCGCTCCAGCTCGCGCGCGAAGCGGCGAAGACGGACGCGAAGATCATCGTCCAGGCCGGCGTGCACTTCATGGCCGAGACCGCGAAGATCTTGTCGCCGAACAAGACGGTGCTGATCCCCGACATGCAGGCGGGCTGCTCGCTCGCCTCCTCGATCACCGGTGCCGATGTCCGTCTGCTGCGCGAGATGTATCCTGGCCTGCCGGTCATCACCTATGTGAACACCTCGGCCGAAGTGAAGGCCGAGTCCGACATCTGCTGCACCTCGGCGAATGCGGTGGACGTTGTCGAATCGATCGCGGCCGAACGCGGTGTCGATACGGTGATCATGATCCCCGACGAGTTCCTCGCCCAGAACGTCGCCAAGCAAACGCCGATCAAGATCATCACCTGGAAGGGCCATTGCGAAGTGCATGAGCGCTTCACGGCGGACGACATCCGGTCCTATCGCGAAGCCAATCCCGGCGTTGTCGTGCTGGCGCACCCCGAGTGCCCGCCCGAAGTGATCGCCGAAGCCGATTTCACCGGATCGACATCGGGGATGATCTCCTATGTCGGGACCAAGCGGCCGAAACGCGTGGTCCTCGTGACCGAGTGCTCGATGAGCGATAACGTCGCGGTCGAGTATCCCGACGTCGAATTCGTCCGGCCGTGCAATCTCTGCCCGCACATGAAGCGGATCACGCTGGCGAAGATCCTCCACTCGCTCGAGACGATGACGACCGAAGTCACCGTCGATCCGTTCGTCGCTGCGCGCGCGAAGGCGGCCGTCGAAGCCATGCTGAAAGTGCAACCCAAAGCGGCGCGCAGTCAGCGCCGCGCCGCATGAGGCTCGTCATGGAAGAGAGAGCGAAGGTCTTCCCCCTGCCCTCGCGCACGGCACAGAAGGACGACGTCGCCCAGCCGCTCGCACTCGAGTTCACCAATCCGCCCTCGCCGCTTCTGATCGAGCCGATTGTGCGGACTGCACTCGCCGAGGATTTGGGCCGCGCGGGCGACATCACGACCGACAACATCATTCCCGCGGGAGAGACGGCGCACGCGGTCATTGCCGCGCGTGAAGCGGGTGTCGTGTCGGGGCTGATCGCCGCCGATCTCGCGTTCAAGCTGATGAACGCCGAAGTGCGCCTAACGCCGCGCGCTCCCGACGGCAGCGAAGTGACGTCCGGCAGCGTGATCGCCGAGCTCGAAGGGCCTGCGCGCGCGATCCTCACCGGCGAGCGGGTGGCGCTCAATTTCATCGTCCACCTCTCAGGCGTGGCGACAGCAACGCAGCGCCTGGTGAAGAGCGTTGCGGGCACGAAGGCCCGCATCATCTGCACGCGCAAGACAATCCCCGGCATCCGCGTGCTTCAGAAGTACGCGGTGCGCTGCGGCGGCGGGCTCAATCACCGCTTCGGGCTCGATGACGCGGTTCTGATCAAGGACAACCACATCGCCGCTGCGGGCGGTGTTGCGGCCTCCATCAGGGCGCTGCGCGGCCGGCTCGGCCCGATGGTCAAGATCGAGGTCGAAGTGGACACCCTCGCTCAACTCGAAGAGGCGCTGGCCGCCGGCGCCGAAGCGATCCTGCTCGACAACATGCCGCCCGAGATGATGAAGCGCGCAGTTGCGATCACCAACGGACGCACGACGCTGGAAGCCTCCGGCGGCGTAACGCTCGAGCGCGTGCGCGCGATCGCGGAATCCGGCGTCGACTTCATCTCGTCCGGCGCGCTCACTCACAGCGCCCGCGCCATGGATGTGGGCCTCGACTTTATCTAGCCCGCTACTTCGCGCTCGCGGCGCGGAATTCGGCTTGCCATTTGGCGCGCATGTCGGCGCGCGGGACTTCTTTCCCACGCATATAGACGCGGTTGATGCGACGGGTGTTGGTGATGTCGTCGAGCGGATTGGCATCGAGCACGACGAAGTCGGCGCTCTTGCCCGCGGCCACCGTGCCAAGATCGTCGAGACCGGCGATACCGGCTGACGTGCGCGTCGCGGCGACGAGCACCTGGGCCGGCGTCATGCCGGCCGTGACCATGTTCTCGAGCTCGGTGTGCATGGTCCAGCCGATGAACTGATCACCCTGCTGGCCGCCACCATCGGTGCCAACGCCGATCCGGACACCAGCATCAGACAGCCGCTTGATCCCACGTGCGAGCTTGTCCCAGTCGGCGCGTGCTTCAGCCAGGTCTTCCGGCTTGGTGCCGGCGAGCCGCGTCTGCAAACGGCGGATCTGTTCGGGCGGCACGGTCTCTACGATCAGCGGATGGACCGGATTGATCCAGGGCGCTGAAACGACCCGCCGCGGCCCACCAAGCGCAAGCGTGAAGAACACGTTCGGATGCGCCTTCAGAAGCGTGACCAGCTCGTCGTCGGTATCGCTCACCATGTGGGCCAAGCCGTCGACATTGGCACGCACGAGGCCCTTCACGTCTTCCAAGCCCGTGGCGTGGACCACGACCTTGATGTTGTTGCGGTGGGCTTCGGCGATGATTGCCTGGTAGGTGGTCGGCGGGAACTTGCGGACTTGGCCGCCGCGATCATCGACCCAGGTCTTGAGCATCTTGATGTCGTGCGACTTGAGCTCCTGCACCGCGCGACGGATGTCGTCTTCGGTCCGGATCAGGATCGCCGAGTGGCGCATGTTGTTCGGGCTGATCTCATCCTGCGGCGCAAGCCCGCGGCCGGCAGTCAAGAAGCGCGCGGCAGTCGGATCGAGTCCCTTCGCCGTTTCGTCGCGCAAGATGTAGGGCAACTCGCCGAAATCGGAGCCGTAGGCCATGCTCGCGACGACGCCGTGATAGGCGAAGCGGTGCATGTGATCGAGGATGTTCTCGCGGGTGTAGTTCTGCGGCCCGCTGGTCAGATTCTTCATGTAGCCGATGTGCGAGTGCGCATCGATCAGGCCGGGGATAACGGTCTTGCCGCTGAGATCGATTCGGGTCGCGCCCGGTGGCACGCGCACCTCGCCGCGGTGGCCGACCGCGGTGATCCGGTTGCCTTCGATGACGAAGGCCGAGTTCTCGATCGGTGCGGACCCATCGCCGGTGATCAGCCGCGCGCCCTCGAACACGGTCTGCGCGCCCGCAGGCGTGACCATCAGTCCGATGCACGCGAGCAGTGACAGGGCGGTCTTGCGAATCATGAAAGCCTCCTCGCGGCCCTCCGCGGCGTTCGAACGCAACGCGGCCCGCGCGGGCGGCATCAGAGGATTCGATGAACGTGCCCCCGCCGCAACAGCGATTCGGACGTCAGCCGTCTACAGCTTCGGAAACAGGACCGCGCGCGGCAGTGCGCCGTCTGTGCTGATGCTCTGGATCTTGGTGTGGATGTTCTGCGGCGGCGTCTGCGGGCTCCGGCTCACAGCGTTGCGCGGGGCGAAACGATAGAACACGTGATTGCCGATCTGCACCGTCTTGACCATGCTGTCGGACCAGAACGGCGTCACGTCGACGCTGTGGTAGGAGACCGCGTACTGCGTCCGATTCGGAAGCTTCACCTGGCCGGTCATGATCTTCTCGGCCAGAAGCTTCGTCTCAGCCCACACCGATTCTTCCTTCGCGTGCTCAGGCGATCCGTCACAGGCGAAGCTGAACTGGCAGTCCCGACGGCCGCGTTCCACGCCTTCGTAAACGACCGAGCAGACGGTGTTGCCGTAATTGCGGTTCCGCGTGCGCTGAAGCACGACTTCAGCCACGGCCTTCTGGCCGTCGATGCCTTCGCCGCGCGCCTCGAAATACATCGCTTCGGCAAGACATTGGCTTTCCGCGGTCAGCCGCGCAGCCGCGAGTTCCACCGGCGATTCGACCGCTTTGGCAGCCGAAGGTCCGGGTGAAAACACCTTATTCAGCGTCTCCGCGAAAATATTGATGCTAATGAGCGGTGCGACGCCCAGGATTACGAACGATATCGCCACTACCAGCGCGCCGTCGGCGCGGCGATGAGCGGTGCTAACGCGTTCCTTCATGCTGGTCCTCACCTCCCAAGCACGAGCGGCCCCCGCCGGACCAATTTGCTACCAGCCGGCCAAGTCTCAGTCAACCCGCGAAATGGTCAATCGCACCGCATTTTCATTAACGGATTAACCTTTAGAATCCGTACAAAGATTATCCGTACACGGTTAAACGTTCAGTCTTTTTCACGAACGTTTGCAAGCGCCGCCTGGGCCGCGGCGAGTCGCGCCACGGGGACGCGGAAAGGCGAGCAGGACACGTAATCTAGGCCCGCCATATGGCAGAAGCGAATCGAGTCGGGATCCCCGCCGTGTTCGCCGCAGATGCCGAGCTTCAGCTTGGGCCGCGTGCGGCGCCCGCGCTCGACCGCAATGTTAACGAGCTCTCCAACGCCCGCCAGATCAATGCTGACAAAAGGGTCCCGCTCAATCAGACCTTTGGTCAGGTACTCGGAGAGGAAACTTGCCGCGTCGTCGCGGCTGACGCCGAGCGCGGTCTGGGTGAGGTCGTTGGTGCCGAAGCTGAAGAACTCGGCGCTCTTGGCGATCTCGCCCGCCATCAGGGCCGCGCGGGGAAGCTCTATCATCGTGCCAATCATGTATTTCGGCCGCTTGCCGCGTTCGGCTTTGATCCTGTCGGCAACGGCTTCGATGCGAGCTTTCAAGAAATCGAACTCGCTCAAGAAACCGATCAGCGGGACCATGATTTCGAGATCGACGGGCTTTCCGGTCTCGGCCTGCGCGTCGAGCGAGGCCTCGAGAATCGCGCGCGCCTGCATTTCGTAGATTTCGGGATAGGTGATTCCCAGCCGGCAGCCGCGGTGGCCGAGCATCGGGTTGGCCTCGGCGAGCGCGATCGCGCGGCTCTTGAGCTTTGCTGGATCGGCGCCGGCGGCGCGAGCGACCTCGGCAATTTCCTCGTCGCTGTGCGGGATAAACTCGTGCAGCGGCGGATCGAGCAGGCGGATCGTGACGGGAAGCCCGTCCATCAACTTGAAAATCTCATGGAAATCCCCGCGCTGCATGGGCAACAGCTTCGCGAGTGCCGCTTGGCGGCCCGCCGTGTCGTCGGCGAGGATCATCTGGCGCACGGCAATGATGCGCTTCAAATCGAAGAACATGTGCTCGGTGCGACAGAGGCCTACACCTTCAGCGCCGAAGCGGCGCGCGGTCTCGCAATCGGCCGGCGTGTCGGCGTTGGCGCGCACCTTCAAGCGGCGGCGCGCATCAGCCCAGCCCATCAGCGTGGCGAAGTCGCCAGTCATCTCAGGGAGTCGCATCGGCACACGGCCGCGATAGATATTGCCCGTGGTGCCGTCGATGGTGATGACCTCGCCGCGCGCAATCGTACGCGAGCCCGCGGTCATGAGACCGCGCTCGACATCGACCTTGAGCGCGCTCGCGCCCGTGACGCAGGGCCGGCCCATGCCGCGTGCGACGACGGCGGCATGGCTCGTCATGCCGCCGCGGACAGTGAGCACGCCCTTCGCGGCGTGCATGCCGTGGATGTCTTCGGGCGAGGTTTCGAGGCGCACCAGGATGACGTCGCGCCCCTCGCCCGCCGCGTGTTCGGCTTCATCGGCGGTGAACACCGCCTCGCCCGTGGCGGCACCGGGCGATGCGGCAAGTCCCGACGCGATCAGCTCCTTGGGCGCAGACGAATCGAGCGTGGGATGCAGCAACTGATCGAGGGAAGCGGGATCGACGCGCTGGATCGCTTCGTCCTCGGTGATGAGTCCTTCGTGCACCATGTCGACGGCAGCTCTGAGCGCCGCTTTCGCGGTGCGCTTGCCGCTGCGCGTCTGGAGCATGAAGAGCTTGCCCTCCTGCACCGTGAACTCGACGTCCTGAATGTCACGGTAATGGGCTTCAAGAGAGCCCGCGATGCGCGAAAGCTCGGCAAAGGCTTCGGGCATGGCCTCTTCCATCGAGGGGCGTTTGCTCTTCGCGGCTTCGCGCGCGCGTTTGGTAATCGATTGCGGCGTGCGGATGCCGGCCACGACGTCTTCTCCTTGCGCGTTGATCAGGAACTCGCCGTAGAGCGTGCGTTCGCCGGTTGAAGGATCGCGGGTGAAGGCAACGCCGGTGGCCGACGTCGAGCCGCGATTGCCGAACACCATCGCCTGCACATTGACAGCGGTGCCCCAATCCTCAGGGATATTGTTCAGGCGGCGATAGGTGCGTGCACGTGCGCCCATCCAGGAGCGGAACACGGCACCGATCGCCCCCCAGAGCTGTTCGGAGAGATCGTCGGGGAAGGGCTTGCCGAGGATCTTCTTGACCTTCTCCTTGTAGAGCTCAGCGATGCGCTGCCAATCGGACGCATCGAGATCGGTGTCGAGCTCGACGCCTTTGTCCTCTTTCTCGTTGTCGAGAATCTCCTCGAAATGGCCGTGATCCATTTCGAGCACGACGCCGGAATACATCTGGATGAAGCGGCGATAGGAGTCGTAGGCGAAGCGCTCATCGCCGGTCAGCTTCGCGAGGCCTGCGACGGTCTGCGGGTTGAGTCCGAGATTGAGAACGGTATCCATCATGCCGGGCATGGACGCGCGTCCGCCGGAACGGACCGACACGAGCAGCGGACGATTCGGATCGCCGAAGCTCGCATCCGTCAGCTCACCCACATGTGCGAGCGCAGTTTCCACGGCCGATTTCAGATCGGGCGGATGGGACTGATGGTTCTTGTAGTAGTGGGTGCAGGCCTCGGTGGTGATGGTGAAGCCCGGAGGCACGGGGAGACCGAGACTGCTCATCTCGGCGAGGTTCGCGCCCTTGCCGCCCAGAAGCGTGCGCATGTCCGCGCGACCATCCGCTTTGCCCGCGCCAAAACTGTAGACCCACTTCGTCATACGGCCCCTTCCCCAACACACCAGCCCTTGCGGGCCCGTCCCTTAGTCGCACAAATCGTCTCGCGGAGCCCTCTATGCAAGCATTTGGTCATACGGGGCTTTTCGCGTTTTCAACAGTTCGGTTGATCGAATTTTGAAAAATGCAGCGGGCCGGCATCAAACGTGGCGAGGATCGCCTTATCGGATAATTTCGCCTCGTCCTCATCGAACCCATTGCCTCGCCGATTGGTTCCGCCACCTTAAGTCGAAATAGCACCGCACGCCGCAATTTCAATGGCGAAGCAGCTCGACCTTTCCCTCGCGATGACGATTGCGTCTTAACCCTCGACCCTCGAGAAGTCGGCGACTTGGTGCGCGGTGGCGACGATCTGCGCCAGGAGCTTGAGACGGTTCTCACGCAGCTTCCGATCGTCGGCGTTGACGGTGACCTTGTCGAAGAAGCGGTCAACGGGAGCGCGCAATTTCGCCATCTCGCCCATCGCGCCAGCGAAATCTTCGCGCTTTAGCGCTTTTCCAACTGCTTCCTTGGCGGCCAGTAGTGCGTTCTCTAACGACTTCTCTTCGCCTTGCACCAATGCAGAAACGTCGGGGGCATCGCGGTACTCGCGCTTATCCTTCTTCTCTTCGATCTTGAGGATGTTGGCGGCGCGGCGATAGCCGATGAGCAGGTTCGCGCCGTCCTCGGTTTTCAGGAACGCCTGCAGCGCTTCGACGCGCCGGACAAGCCGAACGAGGTCATCCTCATCGCCGAGCGCAAATACCGCATCGATTAGATCGTGGCGGGTGCCTTTCTCGCGGAGTGCCACTTTGAGGCGGTCGGAAAGGAAAGCAAGGAGCAGCCTACTGTCCCTCTCAAAAGTTTCTCCCGCCTTGCGTACAGCCTCCGGCGATCGCGCCGTCTGAGCAGCTCGATTGAATATTTCTGATGGGTCATAACCAGCCTTTGCCAGTTGCTCGAGTGAAGCTCCGATAGGCTCGAAGATGTCCCCAACGTGAAGGTAAACATGAATCGCCGCGAAGGGGTGCAGCCACACGAGCCGCAATTTCAAACGTAGTTCACGTTCGAGCACGGTGCGAATAAGGCCCAATCCAGCCCGTCGCAGTGCATAAGGATCACCAGATCCCGTTGGTCTCTCATCGATCGCAAAGAATCCGGCGAGCGTATCGATCTTGTCCGCCAGAGCGACGGCGATGGAGACTTTTGAAGTTGGCACCTGATCGTTGGGGCCGAGCGGTTTGTAGTGGTCGCGGATGGCATCGGCGATTTCGGGCGGCTCGCCGTCGTTGAGCGCGTAATAGCGTCCCATGATGCCTTGCAACTCGGGGAATTCACCGACGACACCGGTCGTGAGATCGGCCTTGGCGAGCCTCGCGGCCCGTTTCGATTTCTCGACATCGGCACCGATGATCTTGGCGATCTCTCCGGCGAGCGCTTCGATGCGTTCGACGCGTTCGAGCTGCGTGCCGAGCTTGGCATGAAAGACGATGTCTTTCAGATCGGCGACGCGGGATTCGAGCGTGCGCTTCTTGTCCTGCTCCCAGAAGAATTTCGCGTCCGAGAGGCGCGCTTTCAGCACGCGCTCGTTGCCGGATACGATCTCCTTGCCGCCGTCCTGCGCGATCATGTTGGCGACGACCGCGAAGCGGTTGGCGAGGACTCTTTCCGACGCGGTCGAACCAACACCCCCCTTCCGCCCACCTGCGCTGCTTCGCAGCGCGTGGGCACCGCTCGGGCCTGCGACAGCTCCGCTGTCGCTGATCGGCCCTCGACCCTCAAGGGGGGAAGGTTGATCGGAGTGTGTGGTGCCAGCGGCGTGCCGCAGCGCGAAATATTTCTGGTGCGTGCGCATGGAGGTCTGGAGGACCTCCGGCGGCACGTCCATGAACGCGGAGTCGATCTCGCCGATAAGGACGACAGGCCATTCGGCAAGGCCCATCACTTCGTTGGCAAGACCCTCGTCCTCGATGAGCTCGAGGCCGAGCGCGAAAGCTTTCTGGCGTGCTTCGTGGAGAATGGTCTCACGGCGCTCGGCCCCGTCGAGAATGACGTGGGCGTCGCGCAGCTTCTTCTCGTAGTCGTCGAAGCGGCGGACCTCAACCGGACCCTTTGAAAGGAACCGGTGGCCGCGCGTGACGTTGCCGCTCTTCACGCCTGCGAGCTCGAAGGGCACGACTTCGCCGTCGAAGGTCGCGATGATGGAATGCAGCGGCCGCACCCAGCGGAAGGTGCCATCGCCCCAACGCATGGATTTCGGCCAGGGGAGTTTTGCGATCGTCTCGGGCAGAATTTCGGCGAGAACGTCGGATGTGGCGCGCCCCTTGCGGTAAATCACGGCGACATAGAAGTCGCCCTTGGGATCGGCACGCTTCTCGCACTGATCGAGCTTGATGCCGGCGGATTTGAGAAAGCCTTCGATCGCTTTCTCGGGCGCGTTGATGCGCGGGCCCTTCTTCTCTTCGGAGACGTCGGGCTGTTTTGCGGGGAGGCCTAAGATCGCGAGCGTCAGACGGCGCGGGCCGGCGAAGCCGCGGACGCCTTCGAACAGAAGGCCCCGGTCGGAGAGCGCTCCGACGACGAGGCGTTCCAGATCCTTGGCCGCCGGCGGTTGCATGCGCGCGGGGATTTCTTCGGAGAGGAGCTCGAGGAGAAGGTCAGGCATTTCTCACTCCGCCTGAGTGGAGTGCGCGCGGGATCAATCCCCCCACCCGCTCCGCTTCGCGCTTGCGCGCCCCCGCGTTGGGGGAGGTGGGACAACAGAGCGCTCCCTTCACACGGGAGGGGGCGCTGGCTCCGCCGAATGATCCCTCCCCGCATCGCCGCTTGCTTCGCGCGCGGCGATCCGACCCTCCCTTTTCAAGGGAGGGAATAAGAAACGGAGAGCCGTAGAGGGTGGCGAGCTGCATCTACGCCTGCCTTGGCGTGTAGGCGCCTTGGGGGCTGGCGAGCCAGGCTTCGCAGCAGGCCTTGGCGAGCGTGCGCACGCGCGCGATGTAGGACGCGCGCTCGGTC
>Ga0184629_10001160_pt1 | contig 10972 bp, 4 predicted proteins | sample PLM4_32_b1_FD_133158 | JGI IMG/M metagenome (GOLD analysis project Ga0184629, IMG submission 133158) | Groundwater sediment microbial communities from an aquifer in East River, Colorado, USA - PLM4_32_b1 | ecosystem: Environmental > Terrestrial > Soil > Riparian zone | place: USA: East River... | reverse complement strand
GCGCTACCTCGAGATCGTCACGAAGCTGCGCGCCGCGATCCCGGACCTGGGGCTCTCCACCGACATCATCGTGGGCTTCACCGCTGAGGCGGAAGAGGACTTCGAGCGGACAGTTCAAGTAATGCGTGAAGTGCGCTTCGACAGCGCCTTCCTCTTCAAGTACTCGGCCCGCCCCGACACCAAGGCGTGGCGCTGGGAGGAAACCGTGCCCGAGGAGGTGAAGGGCGAGCGGCTCGAGCGGCTGATCGGCCTGCAGCAGGGAATCTCGGGCGAGATCAACGACCGCTCGATCGGGCGCACCGCCGAAGTCCTGGTGGAGGGCCCGGCGCGCAGGAACGCGGAGCAGCTCTTCGGCAAGACCGCGCAGTTCAAGTCGATCGTGCTCCCCAACGACGGAACGCCGGCCGGGACGCTGCGCCGGGTGCGCATCGTGGGCGCAACGCCCATCACGCTGTTCGGCGAGCCGCTGGAGAGCGCGGCGCGGCCCGCGGCGCTCGTCACCCTCGGCGCCTAGCGCTGCGCGTCGCCCGGACCAACCACTTCGGCGCGCCCGGTGCCGCCGGTCTGGCCCAGCCGCTGCCCCTGCCGAACGGTGACCGCTGAACCGTCTGCCAGAAAGGCCGTCCGCGGTGAGCCCGAGAGGACCTCTGAAAACGCTGCCCCATAGAGAGCGCGGGCATTGCACTTCAGCCACGCTCCGGTTGCATGCCAGACGCGCCAGCGCGGGTGCTCCACCTGATACTCCACCGTGCCCCCGTTGCGCTGACGCGTGTAGCCCCAGTAGTGCTCGGTGATGAACGACGCCTCGGACTCCTCCTCCGGCAGCGCGGGCGACCCGGACACGTTGACCCGCATTCCCTCCCAAGCGCCGGAACGGCGCCACTCATAGGATGCCATCGCCGAGCCGGATCCCAGCCCGCGGATGGAGTGACGCATGGGAAGCGCCACGTAGTTCTCGCCGTACACCTGGCGCGCGACCCAGGCAATGGCGTGGCGTGGAACCAGTTCCTTGATGAACACGACGCCTCGCCTCCACGAGCCCTCGTGCCTGCGGCGCACGTAGAACCTGAGATTCACCTCTTCGAAGTCGCGGTGGAACGGAATCGGGATGCCCAGCACGCGGGTCGAGAGGAACTGGAATCCGACCACGCTGACGAACGTGCGCCCGTCCCAGGAGTCGAGCTCACACCCGGCGGGCACATACGCCGACAAGAGCGATGGCGCGACCTCGTAGTTGAGCATCGCGAGATTGCGCCCCTCGGCCGTCAGGAACCGACGCGCAGGCATCAGCGTCCCGACACATCCATCAGCCCGCCGCCTGCCACGCCAGCAGCCCCGCCCCGATCACGCCCGCACGCTCGCCGAGCGCGGCGGGCACGACGCGCAGGCCCTGGCGATGCGAGGCGAGCGCGTAGCGCTCGAGCGCGCGGCCGAGCCGGGAGAACAGGGGCTCCCCCGCCTGGGCGACGCCCCCGCCCACCACGACGGCCTCCGGATTGATCAGGTTGATGGCGACCGCGAGCAGTGCCCCCAGCCGGTCCGCCATGTGATCCACGAGCTTCACCGCCCGTGCATCGCCGCGCGCTGCGGCCGCGAACACCGCCGCCGCGTCGGGCGCATCGAGGCCGGCCTCGCGCGCCATCTCGATCAGGCCGCTCGCCGAGGCCTCGGGCTCGACGCAGTTCTCGACCCCGCAGCGGCACGGGTATCGCCCCGAGCCCAGCGGCAGGTGGCCCAGCTCGCCCGCGCCGCCGAAGGCCCCGCGGAGCACGCGGCTCTCCACCACGATCCCGCAGCCCACCCCGGTGCCGAGCGTCACGGTGACCGAGATGCGGGTGCCGCGGGCGGCCCCGAGCACCGATTCGGCGAGCGCCGCGCAGTTGGCGTCGTTGTCCACGCTCACCGGCAGCCCGAGCCATTCGCCCAGGCGCTCGCGCAGCGCGATCGAATCCCAGTGCGGCAGGTGCGGCGTGCGCCCGACCAGCGCGCCGGTCACGGGATGGATCACGCCGGGCGAGCCGAGCCCCACCCCGCCGACGCGGCTGCCGGAGCGCGCCCGCAGCTCCTCCACGGTCTCGGCGATCACCTCGAGCGGCGCATCCGCGCTCTCGAGCGTCCGCGAAGGCCGGCGCGTGAAATGCGCGAGCGTCCCCGCCTTGTCGAGCAGCCCGGCCTTGAGGTCGGTTCCGCCGAGGTCGAGCGCGATCATCCAGTCGTGATTCATCGAGTCTCCCGGTCCGGTCGTCGCATGGGTCGCGGGAGCGGCGGCCGGCGGCCTCCGCCCCGCTCGTGTCGAGAGAGCCGCGGCTTTTCCTCGCCGCGGCTCGACAGCGCGCCCCGCCGATGGCAGATTGCCGCGGTGCGCGCGCCGCTGATTCTTACCTCATTCTCGCTCGTTTCGCTCCTGCTGCTCGCGAGCCCCGCGGGCGATGCGGACCGGAAGAGCCCGGGCCCGGTCGTGATTCCCGGACTCGAGGCGCCGGTCCGGATCGTCACCGACCGTTTCGGCATCCCCCACGTGCGCGCGAAAAGCCTCGCCGATCTCTACGCAGCTTGGGGCTACGTCACCGCCCGCGACCGCCTGTGGCAGCTCGAGTACTCGAGACGCGCGGGCCGCGGCCAGCTCTGGCGCTGGTTCGGGAACGCCACGCTGCGCGGGGACGGCGGCGCCCAGCTCTTCCGGTTCCGCGAGCGCGCGGCGGCGATCTGGGCGCGCGACCGCGCGGACCGGCCGACGGCGGCGGCGCTCGAGCGTTACGCCGTGGGGATCAACGCGTTCATCGCCCGCTGTCGCGCCGGGGACGAGAGCTGGCCTCCGGAGTTCCTCGCGCTGGACCGGCGCCCCGAGGACTGGAAGCCCGAGGACAGCGTGCTGCTGCTGCTGGGGCTGGGTGTCACGCTCGACCTCGATTTGCCGGAGCTGGACGAGGGCCACGACATCGCGAGCCACGGCCTCGCATGGACGAGGAACCGGCGCCGGTTCGAGGGCCAGTGGATCTACGACACCATCCCCGACAGCGCGGCCCGCCGGATCTACGGACGAGGGCGCGCGCCCAGCCACCACAAGCGCCACGAGTCGCGGCCTGGAGCCAAGGAGGGCAACTCGGCAACGCGCGACGACGGGGGTCGCGATCCCGGCGGCGCGCGCGGTACGTCGGGCTCCGACGCGACGGCGGGGCTCCCCGGCAATGCGCCCCCGGCCCTGGACCCCGCGCTGCTCGCGCAGGCCGAGGCGACGCTCGAGGCGCTGCGCCCCGAGTCATCGCCCGAGGGCGACGGCCGCGCCAGCAACGTGTTCGCCGTGGGTGCCAAGCGCAGCGCGAGCGGGGCGCCGCTCTTCGCCAACGACCCGCACCTCACGCTCGCCCTGCCGGGGCCGTTCCACGTGATCCACGTCTCGATCGCGGACTCGGTGGACGCGATCGGCGCGAGCGTCCCCGGGCTCCCCGCGATCGTGAGCGGCCGGAACCGCCGCTGCGCCTGGGGCGTGACCGCGCTCTCCGCCGACATGCTCGACGTCTATGCCGACACGCTCTCCGCGGACGGGCGCGAGGCGAAGGTGGCGGACCGCTGGTCGCGCGTGACCGAGGCGCCCTACGACCTCAGCTTCCGCGTGGTCGGAATCCCGTTGCCCGCGCTCGGACAGGTGCGACGCTACACGCCGCATGGGCCGGTCGTGGCGTTCGATCGCAAGCACCGCGTGGCGCTTTCCGTGCGCTGGTCGGCGATGGAGGACGAGCGCATCTCGCTGCGCGGCATGCTCGGCCTCGAGCGCTCCCGCTCGGCCATGGAGATCGCCAGGCGTTTCCGCACGCTCGTGACGCCCGGCATCAACGCGGTCGCGGCCGACCACGAGGGCGACGTGGTTTATCAGGCCGCGGGGCTCGTTCCGCGGCGGCGCGGCGTGCCATCTCCCGGGCCGCTGCCCGGGGACGGCGCGCACGAATGGCTCGGCTTCATCCCGCCGGACTCGATGCCGGCCTGGCACGCGCCGCCCGGAGGCTTCGTGGTCAACTGCAACAACCGCCCGGTCGGGCCGGCCTGCCCCGACGGGTGGCCGCGCTACGACTTCGTGCACGACCGCGCCGCGCGCATCGCCCAGCGGCTCGGGGGCGATGGCGCCATCACGCTCGACGACATGCGCAGCGTCCAGAACGACGCCTACGCGCGGGCCGGCGAGCGTCTGGTGCCGCTGCTCCTCGGGTGCGCGGACTCGCTGCCCGGGCGGCTCACGCCGCGCATCCACACGGCGCTCGACACGCTGCGCCGCTGGGACTTCATCGCGCGGCGCGGCCGGGTGGCGCCCACGCTCTTCCGCGCCTGGTACGGAGCGCTCGTCCGCCGCTCGCGCGTCGAGGGATTGCCGGGGCTGGTGGCCGCCTCCCTCGCCGGGCGCGCGCCCGATGCGCTGCGCGCTCCCGGCGGCGAGACGCCCGAGCGCCCGGCGGCGGCCGCGATCGCCGCGCTCGACACCGCACTCGCGCTGCTCGAGCGCAAGCTCGGGCCTGATCTCGCGGCCTGGAAGTGGGGGCTCGCCCACCGCGCGCGATTCCGGCACCTGCCGCTCGGGATCACGAAGCCCGCCGCCTTCGCGGTGGCGCCGGTGGTCGCGGAGGACGGCGACGCCAGCAGCCCGGCGGTGGCGCCCTCGCACCTGCCGTGGAGCGTGGACGTCTCGCACGGGCCGGCGTGGCGGCACCTCGTGAACCTCGCCTACTCCGACTCGTCGTTCGGCGTGATCCCGCCGGGCAACTCCGGCGACGCGCGAAATCCGCACGCGCGCGATCACCTGCAGCGCTGGGCCGACCACCGCTACGTGCCGCTCTACCTCGCGTGGGACCGGATCGAGGCGGTGAGGGAGAGCGAGATCACTCTCTCTCCACACTGACCGGCGCCGACGAGCGACGGTCGCCCGCGCCGGATGGGCCACGCATGTGCCGGGGCCGCGTCGCCGGATGCGAACCGGGGACGCCGGGTTACCTGATGATCGCGAGTCTCGCCACGCTGGTCCGGTCGGGCGCCGTGAGCCGCAGGAAGTAGAGTCCCGGCGGCGCGCGTCGGCTGGCTGCCGTTCCGTCCCACGCCACCGAGTACCGGCCTGGCTTCGGGTTGCCGTCCAGAAGCGTTGTCACGATGCGCCCGGCGACATCGGCGACCACCATGCGTACGTGCCCCGCGCGCGCGACCGCGAACTGGATCTGCGTGCCGCCCGCGCACGGATTGGGCGCCACGAGCGTGATCGCGCTCTCGATGATGGCGCCGGCGGGCCGCGCGGTCACGGGCCCAAACGTCGTGTTCGGGCCGTCACGCAGCGTGGCGACCAGCCGGTAGAAGTACTCACGACCGGCTTCCGCCGTTTCATCCACCGCGACGAAGGCTCCGGCTTCCTCGCGCTGCTCGAGCGGCAGAACGGCCCACGGGCCGTCGCCACTCCCGGCGCGCTCGATCACGACGGCGAGAACGCGCTCCGGAGTGCCGAACCGCCAGCGCAGCACGATGCCCTGCTCGAGAGAGAGCGCGTCGAATTGCGCGAGGAGCGTCGCGGTCGTGACGGGTTCGAAGCGTGCCACGATCGAACCGTACCCGCCCATCGTCAACGCAAGCGGGCTCGCGCTTCCGCTGGCGTCGCCGCTCCAGCCCGCGAAGCGATTGCCCGGGGCCGCGATCGGCGTGAGCGTCACGGTCGCGCCCGGCGGGTAGCAGCCCTGATTCGGAGTGCGCAGCACGGCGCCCTGCCCGGGCGCCTCGAGCGCGAGGTCGAGCGCTTGTCCCTGTGCCAGCCCGAGACGCCAGGTGTCGCCGAGACCGTTCGCGGCGGAGGGGCTATAGCCGCCGAAGAGCAGCAGCTGGCCGCGCGATGGATCGAACGCACCGCCGGCGGACGAGCGGGCCTCCGGCGCCGCGCCGGAATACGGCGTCAGGTTCACCCACGCGGGCCCGTGCGAGAGCGAGAGAGCCCAGGTGTCGTCGGCGACCACGCCGGCCCGCTGGCCTCCGAAGACGATCATGCGGTCGCGCGCGGCGTCATAGGCCGCGACGGGCACACTGCGTTCCGGAGGCGATCCACCTGCCGGGAGAAGCTCCTGCCAGGCCGGTGGTCCCGCGAGGTCCAGCGCCCAGAGGTCGTTCAAGTCCGGACCCAGAGCGGCGCGCGAGCCGCCGAAGATCAGCATCCGATCCCGGACCGGGTCGTAGAACGCAGCCTGCCCGAAGCGATACGGAGGCGAATTGGCGAGATCGATCGGCCGCCACGTACCGGGCCCGTCCGTGAATCCGAGCTCCCAGAGCGGATGGGGCTCGGAGACCCCGGTGTATCCTCCGAACAAAAGAAACCGGCCGCCCGGCGGATCGTAGACCAGGCTCGCGGCGAAGCGGGGCGCCGGCGGAATGCCGGCGGTGGGGAACACCGACCACGCGGGGGTCCCCACGCCCTCGAGCGCCAGGAAGTATGCGTCGTTCAGGAGGGTTCCATTGTTGCCGCCGACCAGGACGACGGCCCGGCGGACGGGGTCGTAGGCGGCGGCCACCCCGTCGCGCGGGCTCGGAGGCGTTCCCCTCGGGGCAAGCTGGATCCACGTCGAGGTCGCGGGCATGAACGCCCAGGTGTCGTTCAGGAATCTCCCATCTCCGTATCCACCGAACACGATGAGCCGTTCCCGCGCGGGATCCCACACGGTCACCGCCAGCCAGCGCCGGCCGGGCCCTCCGGGACCGACTGCGGACCATCCGCCGCAGGTCGCGGGAATCGCCTCGAAGCTCGCGCTCACCGACTTCGGGCCATTCACCACGAGCGTGGTCGGATTGAACGGGCCGTTCGCGTCGCCGCTCCATCCGACGAACCCGTAGCCCGCTTTCGGGCGGGCCGTCAGCATCAGCGAGGTGCCCGGCGCGTACGTGGCCTGCTCGGGAATCCGCACCACCGTTCCGGCGTCGGGCGGGAGGGTCGTGACCGTGACGGCATGGCCCAGGAAGTTCGCGGTGATCGCCTTCGGCCCGTCTACCGTGAGCACGAGGGGATTGGCCAGGCCCTGTGCGTCGCCGCTCCAGCCGGAGAACGCGTAGCCCACCGCGGGCATGGCGGTGATCGTCACGGTCGACCCCGGCGCGTAGGTCGGCTGATCCGGATCGCGGGTCACGCTGCCGCCCGCTGCCGGCGCGGCCTGCATCGCGACCGGGTAGCCGGTGAAGCGGGCCACCACGTTCCGGGGGCCGGTCATCGTGATCGTGAGCGGGTTCTCGCTGCCCGCCGCGTCGCCACCCCAGCCGCTGAAGCCGTGGCCCGTCGCGGGCGTGGCGGTGAGCGTGACGTTCGCGCCCGTGACGTAACAGCTCTGGAGCGGATCCACCGCGACGGCTCCCGCCCCCGCGGGCTCCACGGCGACCGTGAGCGGCGACGCATTCGCCGGCACGGTCATGGCGATCACGTCGTTCCGGTATTCGCCGAACCCCGTCCAGCTCTTGAAGACGCCGCCGGCCACGATCCAGCGATCGTGGTCGGCATCGAAGATCGCAGCGTGCCCGTCCCGCGGCGGCTGGGGCGTATTCGTGGCCGCGACCGACCACATCGGCCCTCCCGACAGATCCAGCGCGTACACCTCGGGCGAGTAGGAAGTGCCGCCGTACAGGAGTACCCGGTTACGGGATGGGTCGTAGTCTGCCACGGCATCGCGCGTCGGCGGCGGTGATCCCGCGGGCGATAGCTGCGTCCACGACCCGGCGCCGGCCAGCGACAACTCCCAGACGGTATTGAGGAACCCGGTCACGCGATCGAAGCCGCCGATCACGAGCATGCGGTCACGCACCGGATCGTACACGGCGCAGTGCTCCACCGTGGGCGTCGGAGGCGTTCCGGCAGGATCGAGGCGCTGCCACCCCCCGCCTCCCAGATCGTATGCCCACGTGTCGTTGTGGTAGACGAGCGCGTCGTCGTACCCGCCGAACACGATCATCCGGTCGCGCAGCGGGTCGTAGATGGCCGTATGAGAGCTGCGCTTGCCCGGAGCGACTGCGCCGGGCGCGAGCGGCGTCCAGGCAGGCGCTCCCGCCAGCGAGAACGCCCAGACATCCGCGAGGAGGCGGGCGTTCGAGCCCTCTCGACCGCCGAACACGATCATCCGCTCGCGCACGGGATCGTAGATCGCGCTGTGATCCGCCCGACCGACCGGCGTCTGGCCCGCAGGAGCGAGCGACGACCAGACCGGAGGCCCGGAGAGGCTGAGGCTGCGGACGTCCGACATGGCCGGGTTGTCCCAGCCCTCGCCGCCGAACACCACCATGCGCTGCCGCGGCCGGTCCCAGACGGCGGAGTGGGCGCCGTGCGGCGTCGGCGGGCGATTGGGGTCGTCGAGCTCGGACCAGCCGGGCGATCCCGTGAGCGGAAGAGCCCATGTGTCCTGATGATTCCTTCCGCCGAAGAGGACCATGCGGTCGCGCGGCGCGTCGTAGATCGCGTTCGCGTAGTTGCGTCCGACGGGCGGATTCGCGGGCGTGATGGGGGCCCACACCGCCGCCGTGCCGCCCACGAAGCCGAGCGCCCACAGGTCGTTCAGGTATCCGGACGCCAGGCCGCCGAACACGAGCACACGATCCCGCACCGGATCGTAGGTGGCAGCGATGCCATCGCGTGGCCCCGGAGGAGTACCGGTGGACGTGAGGCCCGACCACTGAGGCGTGCCCGACAGCGACAGGACGTAGGCCGCCCCCGGGTGGTACCCGGCTACGACCACGAGCCGGTCCCGCGCCGGATCGTAGAACGCCCGGGGGTCGTAGACGGCCGGCCCATCGGGCAGGGCGCTCCAGGCGAGGTCGCCCAGAGAGAGCGCCCAGGTGCCGGTCAGGATGTCCCCGTCCGCGTTGAAGCCGCCGAACACGATCGCACGATCGCGCACGGGATCGAATGCGAGCGTGAACTCGCCCCTGAAATACGGCGCGTTTGTCGTGCTCAGCAGGCGCCAGGCGGGCGTTCCCGAGAGCGAAAGCTCCCACACGTCGCTCGTCCCGTTGCGGAAGAGCAGCATGCGGTCTCGAACCGGATCATGGATGGCCCGATCGTAGTAACCGTGTGGAGGCGGCACGCCCTGGGCCGAGAGTCTCGTCCAATGGGGCAGCCCGGTGAGCGACTGCCCCCAGACGTCCGTCTGCCCGCTCCCACCGAATACGAGCATCCGCTCGCGCACCGGGTCGTAGACGGCGTTCGTCCCGATGTTGGTCAGTGGCAGCCCCTCTGCGAGCGTGGACCATTCGATGCAACCCGTCGCCGGAAGGGCCGCGCTCACCTGGGCGTGGACGGCCCGCTCCACGGGCCGTGAGGAGGAAGTGTCCGTCAGCCCGGCCGGCGTGCGGGGCCGCGCCACAGCTGAGAAGTTCAGCGGAGAGTCGGGGGGAACGGCCCCAGGGGCGCCACCCGGCCCGGCCGCTGCAGAAGCGATCGCGACGCTCGCGGCCGTTGCGGCAACGCAGAGCATCATGCGCACTGACGCGGACATCGAGGCTCGAGCGTTCACGGCGACCTCCGGACCGGGCAGTCCAAGCCAACATACACCCACCCGTCGGCAATGCAATCAGCGTGCCGCCGGTTGACCCGAGCGCCCTCTCCTTCAGTCTCCGTCGAGGTGGCCAGAGGTCGCGACGCGGTCGCGGCGCCGCGGATCCTAGTACGCAGCCACCTCGCGGATCGCCCGCAGCATCGTGTCCTTCTGCGGCAGGATCACGTCCTCGAGCTGCGGCGAGTAGGCGACCGGGGTGTCGAGCGCCCCCACGCGCCGGATGGGGGCGTCGAGATCCATCAGGCACTCGGAGGCGATCAGGGCCGCGATCTCGGCGCCGAAACCGCAGAACAGCGTGTCCTCGTGGGCCACGATCACCCGCCCGGTCTTCCTGACCGAGCGCGCAACGCTCTCGAAGTCGAGCGGCTGGATCGTGCGCAGGTCGAGGATCTCGGTCTCGATCCCCTCCTCGGCCGCCTCCTGCGCCGCGAGGAAGCTGCGCTGCACCAGCGCGCCGTAGGTCACGACCGTGAGGTCGCTCCCCTCCCGCACGACCCGCGCGCGGCCGAAGGGCACGGTGTACTCGGGTCCCGGGTACGGTCCCTTGGCGTAGGGCTGGCGGTAGAGATGCTTGTGCTCGAGGAACAGCACCGGGTCCTCGCAGCGGATCGCGGTGCGCAGCAGGCCGTTCGCGTCCAGCGCATTGCTCGGCAGCACGACGCGCAGCCCGGGGCAGTGCGCGAAGATGCTCTCGCCGCACTGGCTGTGATAGAGCGCACCGCCGCGCAGGTAGCCGCCATAGGCGGCGCGGATCACGACCGGGCAGGAGAAGGCGTTGTTCGAGCGGTAGCGCATGTAGCCCAGCTCGTTCCGGATCTGCATCATGGCCGGCCAGATGTAATCGAAGAACTGGATCTCGACGACCGGCTTCAAGCCGAGCGTTGCGAGCCCGATCGCGCGCCCCACGATGTTGGCCTCTGCGAGCGGTGAGTTGTAGACGCGCGTGCCGCCGTAGAGCTTCTGCAGCCCCCAGGTCACGCCGAAGACCCCGCCCTTCCCCTTGGTCTCCTGCAGCACCCAGTCGTGCGAGGCGTCCGCCACGTCCTCGCCGAAGACGAGAATGCGCGGGTCCCTCTTCATCTCGTCGCGCAGGCAGTAGTTGATGTTCTGGAGCATCGTCTCGTTCGAGTTCGGATCCTCGACCTTGGGCTCCGCGACGAAGCGGTCCGACGCCGGATCCACGTCGGGCGAGAACACGAACATCGCGGCCGTGCTGGTCGCGGGCTGGGCGCTCTTCAGCGCCTCCTCGCCCGCCTGGCGGATCGCGGCGCCGATCTCCTCGTGCAGCGCGTCGAGCCCGGCCTGGTCCACGAAGCCCTCGTCGAGCAGGAAGCGCGCGTAGCTCCGGAGGCAGTCGCGCTCGGCCTCGCCCTCGCGCTCGGCGCGCGGACGGTACTTGCTCTCGTCGTCCGACATCGAGTGTGAGT
>Ga0184629_10001159_pt1 | contig 10977 bp, 7 predicted proteins | sample PLM4_32_b1_FD_133158 | JGI IMG/M metagenome (GOLD analysis project Ga0184629, IMG submission 133158) | Groundwater sediment microbial communities from an aquifer in East River, Colorado, USA - PLM4_32_b1 | ecosystem: Environmental > Terrestrial > Soil > Riparian zone | place: USA: East River... | reverse complement strand
GCCCTGGCGCCGGTCTCCAGCGCGATCGTTGCCGGCGTGGGGGCGTTCACGGCGCTCTTCGCGGCTTCGATCGGCCTCCGGCCGTACGACATTAAGCGGGTGCTCGCGTACTCCACCGTCTCCCAGCTCGGGTACATGTTCCTCGCGGTGGGCACCGGCGCGTACGTGGCCGGCGTCTTCCACCTCGTCACCCACGCCTTCTTCAAGGCACTGCTGTTCCTCGGAGCGGGCAGCGTGATCCACGCGATGCACCGCGCCTATCACGCCACGCACTCCCATGAGGATCCCCAGGACATGCGCAACATGGGCGGTTTGCGCCGCGCGTTGCCCTGGACCTTTGCGCTGATGCTGATCGCCACGCTGGCGATCGCGGGGATCCCGCCGCTGGCGGGCTTCTTCTCGAAGGACGAGATTCTGGCCGCGGCCTTCGGCCGGGGCAGGGTCGAGCCGATCTGGTTCCTGTTCTGGGGGATGGGCCTGCTGGCCGCGCTGATGACCGGGTACTACATGATGCGGCTCTTGACGATGACGTTCCTGGGCGAGAGCCGACTCGGCTCCGCCGAGCGCGAGCTTTTGCACGAGGCGCCCTGGAGCATGACCGGCCCGTTGGTGGTTCTCGGACTGCTCACCGTCGCCGGCGGCTTGATCAACCTGCCGGCCTTCGCCGGCGGCCATCACGGGCTCGACGCATGGCTCGAGCCGGTGATGGAGACAGCAGCCCGGGTCATGCCCTTGCACATGCCGCACGGCCAGGCCGAGTGGCTCTTGATCGGTGCCGCGGTGGCCGTCGCGGCCACAGGCCTTCTGCTGGGCTGGCGGCTCACCCAGGCCCGGCCGATCCTCCCGGCGCGGGAAGCGCCCCGGGATACCGGGCTCTCCCTGGTGCTCTTCCGCAAGTACTACATCGACGAGATCTACAACGCGCTGATCGTGAAGCCGCTGGTGGCGATCTCCCGGTTCGTCCTCTGGAAGGGGGTCGACCAGGGGCTGATCGACGGAGCCGGCGCCCATGGCTCGGCCGGGCTCGCCCGGGGGCTCGGTTGGCTGGGAAGCCGCCTGCAGTCCGGCCAGCTTGGCTTCTACATCGTGGTCTTCCTCATCGGCGCGGTGTGGTTGCTGCGCGCCGTGGCCCGGTAAGCGGCGATGACCCAGCTCCTCGCCTCGATCGGATTCGATCGCTGGATTCTGCACGTGCTGCTGGTGCTGCCGCTGGTGGGCGCGATCCCGGTGCTGCTGGGCCCTGCCCGGCTGGCCAGGGGCACCGCGCTGGTGATCACCGTCCTCGAGTTTCTGCTCTCGGTCGGGCTGTGGTGGGCGGTGGATACCAACCCCGGCACCCTGCAGCTCACCAGCAGCATGCCCTGGATCCCGGCCTGGGGAATCAGCTACGCGGTGGGGATCGACGGGATCTCCCTCACCATGGTGCTCCTGACCACGCTGCTCATGCCGCTCTGCGTGCTGGGGAGCTGGAATTACATCACCCAGCGGGAGCGCGGCTATTACGCCATGCTGCTGACCTTGCTGACCGGCGTGCTCGGTGTGTTCGTGGCCACCGATCTGTTCCTCTTCTACGTCTTCTGGGAAGTGATGCTGATCCCGATGTATTTCATCATCGGGATGTGGGGCGGCAAGAACCGGCTCTACGCGGCCATCAAATTCTTCGTGTTCACGATGGCGGGATCCCTGCTGATGCTGGTGGCCATCCTGGTGCTCGCCTGGGCCGTGGCGGGCCGCACCGGAACGCTTTCCTTCGCCTACCAGCACCTGCTGGACAATTCCAACGCGGTGGGCAGCCTGGCGCCCTGGCTGTTCGGCGCCTTTGCGCTGGCGTTCGCGATCAAGGTGCCGATGTTCCCGTTCCACACCTGGCTCCCCGACGCGCACGTGGAAGCGCCGACGGCGGGCAGTGTGCTGCTGGCCGGCGTCCTGCTCAAGCTTGGCACGTACGGCTTCCTCCGGTTCGCGATACCGTTTTTTCCCCAGGTCGCCATGAGCCCCTGGGTGACCAATCTGATCCTGGTCCTGGCCCTGATCGGCATCGTGTATGGTGCGCTGGTCGCCATGGTCCAGCCGGACGTCAAGAAGCTGGTGGCGTATTCCTCGGTCAGCCATCTCGGATTCGTGATGCTTGGTATCTGGGCCGCCACGGTCCAGAGCCTCCAGGGCGCCGTGATGGTAATGATCGGCCACGGCCTCTCGACCGGCGCGCTCTTCTTCCTGGTCGGCATGCTGTACGAGCGGCGCCACACCCGTGACATCGCGGCCTACGGAGGCATCGCGAAGGTGGTGCCGGTGTTCAGCCTGATCTTCACGGTGGTGGCGCTCTCCTCGATCGGCCTGCCGGGCCTCAACGGGTTCATCGGCGAATTCCTGGTGCTGCTGGGCAGCTTCCGACCGCATCCGGTAGCCACTGCCATCGCCACGACGGGGGTCATCTTTGCCGCGGCCTACCTGCTCTGGGCCCTGCAACGGATCATCTACCAGAAACTCGACCAGCGGGAGAACGAATCCCTCACCGATCTTTCGTTGCGGGAGCTCGTCGTCATGGTGCCGCTCCTGGCGGGCATCCTGTGGATGGGGCTCTATCCCGCGCCGGTGCTCCGGAAGATCGAGCCGGCCGCCATCCGCTTCGTCGAATCGCTCCGGGGACCGCTCCAGTACCAGAGCGGCACGGAACCGACGCCGGCGGTCCGCCGATGAGGTCCCTCGACCTCACCACGCCGATGGGCGTCACCGTGGCGCTACTGCCGGAGATCGCGCTGACCGTCGGTGCCCTGGTGGTGCTCATGGTGAACGCCTGGCGCCACGCCACGCCCCGGGACAGCCGCCTGTCCGGGTACCTCGCGCTGGCCAGCCTGGTCCCCAGCGCGATCGCTCTGGCCTACCTCTGGCTGGGCGGGGCGCGGCCCGACGGGGCGGCCTACATGGTGGCGCTCGATCCCTTCCGGTTCGCGGCGCTCGCATTGATTTTGATTGCCACCGCGGGTACGATCCTGCTCTCGCTCGGGTACCTGGAGCGCGAAGGTCTCATCGCACCCGAGTACTACTCGCTGGTGCTCTTCGCGGCCTCGGGCATGATGTTCATGGCGGGGGCCGAAGACCTCATCGTGCTGTTCCTGGGGTTGGAGGTGATGTCGGTCTCGGTGTATGTGCTGGCGGGATTCAACCGGGGCAGCGTGTTCTCGGCGGAGGCGGCGCTCAAGTACTTTCTGATCGGCGCCTTCGCATCGGCGTTTCTGCTCTATGGAATCGCCCTCCTCTGGGGCGCCACCGGCAGCACCGGCCTTGCCGCGATCGGCGCGCGTTTCGGGGAAGGCCCGCCGCCGCTGCTCGGCAAGCTGGGCCTGGGGCTGGTCCTCATCGGCATGGGTTTCAAGGTGGCGTCGGTGCCGTTCCACATGTGGGCGCCTGACGTCTACGATGGGTCACCCACGCCGGTCACCGGGTTCATGGCCACCGGCGTCAAGGTCGCGGGGTTCCTCGCCCTCGCCCGGATCCTCTACGAGGCCTTCCCGGGTGCCCAGGAGACCTGGCAGCCGGTGGTGGCCGCGCTGGCGGTGGCCTCGATGGTGCTCGGCAACCTGGTGGCGCTGAGCCAGCGATCGCTCAAGCGGATGCTGGCGTATAGCTCGATCGCGCACGCGGGATACCTCCTCACCGCGCTGTGGCCGGGCACCCGGCTCGGCTCGGGCGCCACGTTGCTCTACCTTGGCGCCTACACACTCACATCGCTCGCCGCCTTCGGAATTCTGAGCGTGCTCGGGCGCGGCGGCGAGCGCGAGGTGACGCTCGATTCGATCGCCGGCCTGGCGCGCCGCCGCCCCTACCTGGCCTTCGCGCTGACCGTCTGCATGCTGTCGCTGCTGGGCTTCCCGGGCACGTTCGGATTCGTCGGCAAGTGGGCGATTCTTGCCGCCGTCGTCGAAGTGAAGCAGGTGGTGCTCGCGGTGATCCTGGTGCTCACCACGCTGCTCTCCGCGGGCTACTATCTGCCGGTGATCATGGCGGCATATATGCGTGAGCCGGGCGGAGCGGACTCCCACGAGGGCGCCGGCCTTCCGCGCCCGGCCGTTCTCACCGTTGGCCTGGCGGTGGTGGTCGTCATCCTGGTGGGCATCCTGCCCGCGTCCGTCCTCGCTTCGGCGATGGACACCGCGGGCTCGCTCGGCGCGGCGGGCAGCGCCCCGGTTGTCGGAATCGGACGGTAGGCGGTGAACGTCCCGAAGTCGGTTTTTCGGGAGTACGACGTCCGCGGCGTCATCGGCAGCGAGCTGAGTCCCGCGTTTGCCAACGCAATCGGCCGGGCGTATGCCACGACGGCGTGGGAGCGGCTGGGGCGAGTCCCGGTGCTGGCGGTGGGTCGCGACAACCGGCCCTCCGGCTCGGCGCTGAGTCAGGGGGTCCGGGCTGGGATCGTCGAGGCCGGGGCCCACGCCATCGACGTCGGGGAGCTGCCCACGCCGGCACTTTATTTCGCGATCCACCACCTTCAGGCGGACGGCGGACTGCAGGTCACCGGCAGCCATAATCCTCCGGAATTCAACGGCTTCAAGATGGTCCTTGCCGGAGACCCCATCCACGGCGAGGCCATCCTCGACCTTTACGAGCTGATCGTGAAGGAGGGGTGGCGCGCCGGCCGGGGGCGGGAGAGCGCCGATGCCTCGGTCCTGCCGGCGTACCGAGAGGCCATCGTGGCTCGGCACCGGCTGAGTCGCCCCGTCAAGGTGGTGGTCGATTGCGGCAACGGCGTCTCGAGTTTGATCGCGATCAGTACCCTCCAGGCGATGGGCGCCGAAGTGACGCCGCTCTTCGCCGAGTCGGACGGGACGTTTCCCAACCACCACCCCGATCCGACTGTTGCCGAGAACCTCACGGACCTGCAGCGAGTGGTGCGGACCACCGGTGCGGAGCTGGGGATCGGGTTCGACGGCGACGGCGATCGTATCGGGGCGGTGGACGAGACCGGCGCGATCATCTATGGCGATCAGCTCCTCATCATCCTCGGCCGTGACGCGGTCCGCCGCTTCGGACCCGGCATCCCGGTGATTTTCGACGTCAAGTGTTCCGACCTGCTGCCCAAGGCCCTGGCCGAGGCCGGAGCGCGGCCCGAGATGTGGAAGACCGGCCACTCTCTGATCAAGGCCCGGATGAAGGAATCCGGCGCGCCCCTCGCCGGGGAGATGAGCGGACACATCTTCTTCGGCGGCGACTGGTTCGGCTTCGATGACGCATTGTTTGCGGCGGCGCGGCTGCTCGAGATCGTGAGTCACGGCGCGCCGGGCCTGTCCCGGCTTCTGGCCGATCTTCCCCGGATCTCCACCACCCCGGAAATCCGGGTGGCTTGTCCGGACGATCTGAAGTTCGCAGTCGTGAAGAAGGCTGCAGCGCACTTCGCCGCGCGATACCCGATCAACCCGATCGACGGCGTACGGATCTCCTTCCCGCACGGGTGGGGCCTCCTCCGCGCGTCCAATACTCAGCCAGTGCTCGTGCTGCGCTTCGAAGCCACCAGTCCGGATGCCCTCGAGCAATACCGCGCCGAGGTGACCGGCTGGCTCACCGCGCAGCGCGTGCCCGCGTAGGCCGACGTGTCCGGGCGCGGCCGGCGGGTCGCGGTCATCCTGGTGGCCCTGGCTATCGTGCTCTCGGCGGGACGCTGGGTGTCGGTATTCGTCGCCCAACGACTCTGGGAATCCACAGTCTCCGAAGCGGCGGCGGTGGCCGGCGCGCGACGCGCGTTGCTGGGCCTTTCGCTCGAGCTTCTCGTGCTGTTCCTCTCTGTCGCCTGGTTCGTGGTCAATCTTGCGATCGCGGCGCGAAACGCCCTGCCCGACCGGCCGCCGCCGGAGCGGCCCCAGGCGCGCCTCTGGCCGTCCCGATTGCCCCGGTGGACGCTGGCGGTCGCGGGCGTAGTGCTGGGCGTGCTGCTGGGCAGCGGCGCGGGGCAGTGGCTCGACGAGCTGCTGCTGAGCCTCGACGGCTTCGTGTTCGGCGTCGCCGATCCGCTCCTCGGCGTCGACCTCGGCTTCTTCCTGCGCGATTTCCCGCTGTGGCTCGCGCTGCAGGACCTGGCCACGGGACTGGCCGCCGTCGGGCTGGCCGCCGTGCTGGCCGTACATACCGCCGGCGCGGCGGTCGCCATCGTGGAGCGCAGGCTCTGGGTGTCGCCACAGGTGCGAGGCCACCTGGCTATTCTGCTCGCGACTCTGGCGCTGGCGCTCGCGTGGGGCTCGGTACTCGAGGAGTTTCGTCTGGCGGCTGGTCTCCGCGGGCCGCTGGTGCATTCGGAGTTCCTAGTCCGCTCGCTGGTCTCCGAGATCCAGGCTGGACTCGGCGCGGCCGTCGCCGTCACCAGCTTTCTCTGGTGGGTGCGCTTTCGTGGGGCGGCAGTCTTCGTCATGTGGCTGCTGCTGGGGCTGACCCTGCTGGCCGGCCGGGTGCTGCCGTTCGGCACCGTGGTGGCCACCAAAGACGAAACCTGGCGCGCCGCCGCTCGGGCACTCGACTCGGTTGCCTTTGCGCTCGCTGAAGTGAACGGCCCTCCGTTGGGGCTTCCGGTCCCCTCGGTGGAGCTCACGCCGACGCTTTGGGACGAGCCCATCCTGTCGTTCGCTGCGGCCGCCGATTCCAGCGTGGTGACCAGCGCGGGGAAGGGTTGGATCGTGGCCGGAGGCAGCCCGCGCCCGGTCTGGTTCATGGTGCGGGAGATGCCGGGTCGTTCCCCCGCGTTGCTCGCGCTCGCCGACGACCGGGTGGCCGGATCGGGCGCAATTCTCGCCTGGCGTGAGGGTGATAGCGCGACCTCTCCAGGCGCCCCGGTCTACCGGGACTTTCCATCCCACGGTCTCCGGTCCACCGCGCCCGATATCGACATCTCCACCGAAGCCAAAGGCATCGCCCTGGACACCTGGACCAAGCGCGTCATGCTGGCCTGGGCCCTCCAGTCGCCCAAGGCATTCACCGCGCCCTCCGGCTCTCGAATCGGCTGGCGACTCGATCCCGCCGTCCGGCTCAACGCCACGGCTCCGTTCGCCCGGTGGAGCCGGCCCCGGGCCCGCATCTCCGGCGGTGCTATCGTCTGGACCAGCGACGGCGTGCTGGCCTCCGGACTCTTTCCCTCGTCAGGGAGAATCGAATGGCCGGGCGGCCCCGCGACCATGGTGCGCAGCGCATTTCTCGGGACGGTTGATGCGGCCACCGGCTCGGTGCGGATTTTCCGGCGAAGTCCTTCCGATTCCCTGGCCGCGGCCTGGGGTCGCATCACGGGCCCCTTGATCGAGCCGCCCGGAGCGATCCCGGCGGATCTCCGAGTCGGCGATCCGTATCCCGAGGAAGTGTTCCTGGCGCAGGCACGAGCCCTCGCGAACCCCGCCTGGGGCGCCGGCCAGATCGAGCGCGATGCGGAGGGTAGAGAGGTCGTCCCACCCTCGGCGCCCGGAGGCGGAGAAGTGCTGGTGCCGCTCCTTGGCGTTGACCGCCGCCAGATCACCGGGTTCCTCCTGGCCCGGCGAACTCCATCGGGTGATTCGGTGCGGATGATCCGCCTCGATTCGGCCCACGCCATCGAGCGCGCCTCCGCGCTCAAGCAACGATGGGAGAGATTCCCCTTCCAGCAGGCCCTCCACGATTCGGTGCGTGCGTCGGGCGGGCGTTTCGAGCCCGGGAAAGTGCGCCACGCAATCGCCCGCGACGGCATCGCCGCGTACCAGCCTGCGTGGGCGGTTCCCGCGACCGGCCGGGCCCAGCTCGCGATGGTCGACGTGATGCTCGACCGGAACCTCGGTACCGGACGCACACTGGACGAGGCCTGGCGCAACCTGCGGGGCCATATGGGTCCGATCGCGGCAGGGAGCGGTCCCGAGGCGGTTCTGGAGCAGGCGCGGCGGTGGATGCAGCGCGCCGACTCGGCGCTGAAGCGGGGAGATCTGCAGGAGCTTGGCCGCGCCCTTGCCTATCTGCGCGATCTGCTCGAGCCGCCCGGAAAGCGCTAGGAACCTTTGGGTACGTCGTTGCGAGCCCCCCTTGGCGGCGAAGCATCTCAGAGATCGCCACGGCCCCTTCGGGGCCTCGCGATGCCGGGTTACCTTTGGCCGAACGCACACCCCCAAATGAGGCCGGTTTGAATCTCCACGAGTATCAGGCGAGGGCACTGCTCCGCGCCGCCGGGATTCCAATGCCCGACGGCGATGTGGCATCTACCCCGGACGAGGTCGAAGCGATCGCCCGGCGGCTCGATCGCCCCGTGGTCGTGAAGGCACAGGTGCATGTTGGTGGCCGGGGCAAGGCAGGCGGGGTGAAACTCGCGAAGAACTCCGCGGAAGCGCGAGAGGTGGCCGGCCGGATTCTTGGGATGGCCATCAAGGGTCTCGTGGTTACCAGGGTCCTGGTGGTCCCGGCCGAGGACATCGTCAGCGAGAGCTACGTCGGCCTCATCATGGACCGGGAAACCCAGCGCCCGGTGTTCATGGTCAGCGCCGCCGGAGGCGTGGACATCGAGGAGGTGGCGGCCGCCACGCCCGAAAAGATCATGCGGATCGCGGTCGATCCGCGGTACGGCCTGTTCGGCCACCAGGCCCTCGGATTGGCGCTTTCGCTCTACCCTGATTTTTCCCAGGCGCGCGCCGCCGCGAAGATCATGCAGCAGCTCTATCAGGTCTTCGCCGGCAATGGCGCCTCGCTCGTCGAGATCAATCCTCTGATCACGACGCCATTGGGGCAGGTCCTGGCACTGGATGCCAAACTTTCGGTGGACGACAACGAGCTGGACCGCCGTCCCGACCTCGCCGCGCCCCGGGATGATTCGGCCGAGGCCCCGAGCGAGGTGGCCGCGCGGTTGGCCGGACTCACCTTCATCAAGCTCGACGGCAACGTGGGTTGCGTGGTGAACGGGGCCGGGCTCGCCATGGCGACAATGGACCTGGTGAAGTACTACGGGGGCGAGCCGGCCAACTTCCTGGACATCGGAGGCAGCTCCAATCCCGAGAAGGTGGTCGCCGCGCTCAAGATCATCACCGCCGACCCGGCGGTGAAGGCGATTCTCTTCAACATTTTCGGCGGCATCACCCGCACCGATGACGTCGCCAACGGGATCGTCGAAGCGACCCGGCAGTTCAAGGTGAGCGTGCCCGTCGTCATCCGGCTCACCGGGACCAACGAGGAGAAGGCCTTCGAGATTCTCCAGGCGGTCGGCATGCGGGCGCTGTCCGACATGGACGAGGCGGTCAAGCAGGCGGTCGAGCTCGCCAAGGGGGCGGCGTGAGCATTTTCGTCGACGCCTCCACCCGCCTCGTGGTGCAGGGCATCACCGGGCGGGACGGCTCGTTCCACACCCGGCAGATGATCGCCTATGGAACGTGCGTGGTCGCCGGCGTCACGCCCGGCAAGGGCGGCCAAACATTCGATGGCACGGTACCGATCTTTCATACCGTGACCGATGCGGTACGAAACGCCGGCGCCAATACCTCGGTGATCTATGTCCCGCCGGCGCTCGCGGCCGGGGCCATCGCCGAGGCAGCCGACGCCGGAATTCGCTTCATCGTGTGCATCACCGAGGGGATCCCGGTCTTGGACATGGCGCGGGTCATTCCGTTCGTCCGGGAAAGGGGGAGCCGGCTGCTGGGCCCCAATTGCCCCGGTCTGATTACGCCCGGGGTCGCCAAAGTGGGCATCATCCCCGGGCAGATCTGCAAAGCGGGGCGGGTCGGCCTGGTCTCCCGGAGCGGTACCCTGACCTATGAAGTCGTGAATCACCTCACCCGGCAGGGTATCGGGCAGAGCACGTGCGTGGGAATCGGGGGCGACCCGCTGATCGGCACCAACTTCATCGACGTCCTGGGCGGATTCCAGGACGATCCCGCGACCGACGCCATCGTGATGCTGGGCGAGATCGGCGGCACCGACGAGCAGAAGGCCGCGGCGTTCGTTCGGAGCTCCGTCACCAAACCAGTGGTGGGTTTCATCGCGGGACAGACGGCGCCGAAGGGCCGCCGGATGGGACACGCCGGAGCGATCATCTCCGGATCGTCCGGCACCGCGGAGGAGAAGATCCTCGCCTTCGAAGCGGCGGGCATCGGGATCATGCGGCGGCCGGTCGACGTGGTCGCGGAGATTCGGGCAAGGCTGAAGGCCTAATCGGAGGAGAAGATCGTGGCAAACAACCAGACCCTCGCCATCATCAAACCCGACGCCGTGGCCAACGGCAAGCTCGGCGCGATCGCAGCCCACATCGAGCGCGAGGGCTACCGGGTTCGTGCGGCGCGGCTGATCAAGCTCACTCGCGCCCAGGCCGAGGCCTTCTATGAGGTGCACCGGGGGCGGCCGTTTTACGAAGAGCTGGTGACCTTCATGAGCAGTGGACCCTGCCTCCCGATGGCCCTCGAGCGGGATGGGGCGGTCGCGGCCTTCCGCACGACGATCGGCGCCACCGATCCTGCCGAGGCGGCGGTGGGCACCATTCGAAAGCTGTACGCCGAATCCAAGGGCCGGAACGCCGTCCATGGGTCGGACAGCGACGAGAATGCAGCCCGGGAAATCGCGTTCTTCTGGAGTGAGGCGGAGCGGGCCGGGCTGGTTTGACCTAAGTCACTCTCCCATGTAGCTTTAGGGGCTATGCTAGAGGTTGACATACGCGAGCTCCGCCACGGTCCGGTCGAGACGACCGGCGAACTCGCTGCAGCTGATCCGCTGTTCGAGGGACTCGAGGTTCCTCTCGATGGCCCGCTCTCCGTCTGGGGAACGCTGGAGCGCGCGGGCCAGGATGGCTTTTTCTGGCATGGCCGGCTGGAAGGTCAGGTTCGCTCGGTTTGCCGTCGGTGCCTGACCGAATTCGTCATGCCGGTGGCCCAGTCGGTGGAGGTCCTGTTTTCACCGGATCCGGACCTCCAGGACGATCCCAGCGTCTACCCCATCGCGGAACCCCTGGCCCGGGTGGATGTGAAGCCGGCGGTCCGAGAGGAGCTGGCGCTCGCGGTGGAGGCG
>Ga0184629_10001158_pt1 | contig 10981 bp, 11 predicted proteins | sample PLM4_32_b1_FD_133158 | JGI IMG/M metagenome (GOLD analysis project Ga0184629, IMG submission 133158) | Groundwater sediment microbial communities from an aquifer in East River, Colorado, USA - PLM4_32_b1 | ecosystem: Environmental > Terrestrial > Soil > Riparian zone | place: USA: East River... | reverse complement strand
CCAGGACCTCGTGGGCCGTGCCGGGCGCCACGAGTTCGGCTACATAGATCCCTCGGAGGCTGCCTGGGAGGTACTGCAGGAAGCGGTCGATCCTGCGCTGGAGGACATGCGCCGCCTGGCGGCCCTGGGGATGGAGATCGAGGCGCTCGAAACCTGCAAGGGGATCGTGCTCGGGCTGTATCGCGTCCGCAAGGAGACCGACGGCGGTCTGCTCGCCTGGGTGCCCGACTTCCCGGCCGAGGCCGCTGCCGACGCCGTCATCGCCTGGCACGCCTGCCGGGCGAAGGGGGGAGCCTCGAACCGGCGAGCGCGGACCCCTTCCCCGCTTCCCGCGGACTTCGTGGACGCGTTCGTGCCCAAGTGGCGAGAAGTGATCGGGAGGGCGAACAAGAGATGAGCGGCAAGGCGATCGATCTCGACAAGCTCCGTGTTGCGCTTCGCCACCTGACCCGGGGCGACCTCCTGGTTATCGCAGATCGGGCAGCCGGGCTCGTACCTCGTACCAAGCTCCGGGCCTTGGTGGGCGACCGCGTGCGCCTGGAGGACGTCGTCACGACGAAGCCCGGCGCGTACCCCCTGGTCGATGAGGTCCGGAGGTTCCACGCCGCGGGAATGCGCGGGGAGTACTACGAGGCCTTCGACGTCAACTCGAAGAACTTCATGCGGAAGTCGCACGCCACGGAGGCGTTCATTGCGGAGTTCGGACGGCTGGTGGCGAAGTGTACTCACGCCTCGGTGCGTCCGCCGCGGGGGCCGGTCCGGGACGCGTTCGACCTCCTCTTCGACCTGCTCCGGCGAATCGACAGGTCTCCGGATGACGTGATCTTCTTCGCCGACGAGGCGGGCTCGTGGCAGGTCGGCGTCGACTGGCGCGCCGTGCTGCCGGCCTACTTCCGCTGCCTGGCCGACGGCACGCTGGAAGCGGAATACGTCCTCGAGGTGGATCGTGCGATCACGGACTTCGTCGAGCACGACCGGCCCCGGTACCTGACCGCGGCCCGGCGCGTCGCGGACCCCGAGCAGAAGGACCCTCTACGCGGCCTCGCGAAGGGTGGGCGTCGACGGTGAAGCGCGGGTGGTATCCTCGTCAGGCGAGGAGACTTGACCCGATGCCGGATCCGAAGCTCGAACGGGACCCGACGCTTGCGGAGATCGTCCGCAGGCTCGTGGCCGCGTACGAACCGGAGCGGATCTACCTGTTCGGCTCGATGGCCCGTGGGGATTCGGACCCGGACAGTGACTACGACCTGATGGTCGTGGTGTCGGACGACGCCCCGAGTGAGCGGAAGGACGGCGACCTTGCCTACCATGCCATGCGCGGGACCGGCTTCGCAGCGGATGTGCTGGTTTGGACGCGCTCGCAGTTCGACCGCCGCGCGCATGTCGCGGCGTCTCTCCCGGCGACAATCCTCCGCGAAGGCAGGTTGCTCCATGCCGCATGACCCGGCGCTCCTCGTGGAAACCCGATCCTGGTTTGTGAGGACGCTCCAGGACTTGGGTGCGGCGGCGCACGAGTTCACCGCCGAGCCCCCGTTCCTCGCCGACATCGTGTTCCACGCGCAGCAGGCAGCCGAGAAAGCCCTCAAGGGATTCTTGACCTTGCACAGCACGCCGTTCTGGAAGACGCACAACCTCGAGGAGATCGGGGAGCAGTGCCTTCGCGTCGAGCCCACGCTCAGGCCGCTGGTCGACCGGGCCGGCCCACTCACGAAATACGCCTGGAAATTCCGGAATCGCGGCGATCCTGACGAGCCGACCCGCGACGACGCCGAGCGTCCCCTCGCGCTCGCCCGCGAGGTCTTCGAGACCGTCCTCTTGAGGCTGCCGCCGGATGTGCGTCCGTAGCCAGCCAGCAGCCGACCCCGCCTGACTCCTCCCCCACTCGGCCGTCTTCTTCTGGTGGGCGACCGGACCCGTTGTCCGGAGGCGAGGGACTCGCTGAACACGCAAGCAGTTACCGGGCGCCAACGCAACAGCCCGTGATCTGCGATAATCGGCAACGTAACCTCGCGCCATTCCGGGGAGCCGATGCGCACGGAACCCGCCGATCATTTCTGGGGAAAGCTGAGGCGCCACGGCGAGATCACCGAGTGGCACCCCCTCGCCGACCACTGCGCTGATGTCGCGGTCTGCTGCGAGGCGCTCCTCGCCCGCAGGACGCTGCGACGTCGCCTGGCTCGGCTCGCCGGGATTCCAGAATTCAGCGCGGTTCAGCGGGCACGACTCAGCGTCCTTGCCGCGCTGCACGACATCGGCAAGTTCAACCACGGGTTCCAGGCGAAGGCGCTCGGGCCGGGCGCGGCAACCCGGACGGCCGGACATGTGGGGCCGGGCCTTTCCCTCGTCGGTCGCAGCCAACCCATTCAGGAGCGCGCCTTCGCGCTGTGTGTCGGCGATCTCGTGAGTTGGTCGCCGCGCATCGACCTGCTGCTCATGGCGTCCATCGCTCACCACGGGCATCCGATGCTTCCACCGACCATCGAGGACTGGCACTGGCGCGGACCGCCAATGCCCATGGACGGGATCGCCGACCTCGCGACCCGGCTGCGACGTTGGTTTCCAGAGGCCTATGCGCCTGGGGGAGAGCCGTTGCCGGACAACGAGCCGTTCCAACACGCCTTCGCGGGTCTGGTGATGCTCGCGGACTGGATCGGCTCCGACACATCCTTCTTCGACTACTCGGAATCACTCGACGCCGACCGCATGCCCTTCGCTCGCGAAGCTGCAGGCCGTGCACTGGCCGCGATCGGCCTCGACGTCGACGCGGTGCAGCGCACGGTCGCGAACGGCGCGGCGGATTTTACGCGCGTCTCGCCGTTCTCGCCCCGCGCCGCGCAGCGGATCTTTGGCGAACTCCCGCTCGACGGCGCCGGGACCACCGTCGTGCTCGAAAGCGAGACCGGTTCAGGGAAAACGGAGGCGGCACTCTACTGGTTCCTGCGCCTGTTTCACGCGGGCCTCGTCGACGGAATGTACTTCGCGCTTCCGACGAGGACCGCCGCAACTCAGATCCATCGCCGGGTCATCCAAGCGAAGGACCGCCTCTTTGGAGGCGAGGGACCTCCCGTAGTTCTTGCGGTCCCCGGATATCTGCAGGTCGACGATGTGAAAGGAAAGCCCGGTCTCGCCCCGTTCGAGGTGCTCTGGTCCGACGACCCTGACGACCAAATCGCGCACAAGGCGTGGGCGGCGGAGAATCCGAAGCGGTACCTCGCCGGCGCCCTCGTCGTCGGAACGGTCGACCAGGTGCTGCTCTCTGCGTTGCGAGTCAACCACGCCCACCTGCGCGCCACCGCGCTGCTCCGGCACCTACTCGTCATCGACGAAGTCCACGCCTCGGACACCTACATGACGCGCATCCTCCGCGAGGTGCTCGACCACCACCGTCAGGCGGGCGGCCACGCGCTCCTGATGTCCGCCACTCTCGGGGGCGAGACCCGCGCCCGGATCGTGGGGCAACGGCGCGGGCCATCGCAGGCGGACGCTGAGGCGACGCCCTATCCGCTCGTGACGTTTCGCGGCGGCGACCGAACTCCCACGTTCCATTCCGTCGCGACGGCGGCGCCGGACAAGTGCGTCGCCGTGTCGGCCGTGCCATGGATGGACGACGCGATGAGCGTCGCGGCGGAGGCGCTCGCTGCGGCGCGCCAGGGTGCGCGGGTTCTCGTCCTCCGCAACACCGTGCGCGGCTGTCTCGAGGTGCAGGCCGCCCTGGAGGAGGCCGCACGGCGGGCGGGTGCGGAGGCGCTACTGTTCCAATGCGCCGGCATCGCCGCTCCCCATCACGCGCGTTATGCGAAGGCTGACCGTGAGTCGCTCGATGGCGCGCTGGAGGACGCGTTCGGAAAGGAAAAGGAGTCGCCGCGCCCGGTCGTCCTGGTCGCCACGCAGACCGTGCAGCAGAGCCTCGACCTCGACGCCGACCTGCTCCTCACAGACCTCGCCCCGCTCGATGTCCTGCTCCAGCGTATCGGTCGGCTGCACCGCCACGCGCGGGTGCGCCCTTCGGGATTCGACCGCGCTCGCGTCCGCATCCTCGTGCCCGTCGAGCGCGACCTCGCCGCGAGGATCGGCAGGAGCGGCAAGGGCACGGGAACACACGGCATCGGCTGGATTTACGACGACCTACGCATGCTCGAGGCGACCTGGCGGCAGGTCGAGCGCAACGCGGAGTGGCGCATCCCCTCCATGAACCGAGCACTCGTCGAAGCCACGACCCACCCCGAGGTGCTCGAGGCCATCGAGCGAGAGAGCGAGGCGTGGCAGAGCCATGGGACCTCGGTGTTCGGAACAATGCTCGGCCGGCGCCAAGTCGCGATGGGGAACCTCGTTGACTGGTCCGTACCCTACATTAAGGCGCTGTTCCCGGGCTCCGATGAGCACATCCACACGCGGCTGGGCGCAGGCGACCGCATCGCGACGTTCGCCGGATTGTTTTCGAGCGCATTCGGCAATCCGGTGTCGATGCTCACGATCCCAGCCTTTCTCGCGACGGACGTCCCAACCGAGGCGACCCCGCAGCTTCACGACGCGCAGCCCGAACGCGCCGTCTTCACCTTCGGCCCGCACACCTTCATCTACGACCGCCTGGGACTGCGGCCGGGGGAGAAAGGGGACTGACCTTGGGAGCGAAACGGAGCGCGACGGAGCGACGAGCGGCGGTGCCGGACGCGGCTCAGCGTGCAACGCAGCATGACCTGCTCGAGGAACCGGCATTCCGGGTGCGCTTTGGCGACGGCCGGCGAGCCGAGCTGACGCTGCCGGGACTGCTCGCGGCGATGGGCGCGAGCGAGGGGCCGGATCTCGAGTCGTTCACGGGGCTCCAAGCCCACCAGCAGCACGCGTGGCACGCGTTCCTCGTGCAGCTCGCAGCGATCACGCTCCACCGCGCGGACACGACGAGCGCGACGCTCTCCGAAGACGCCTGGCGGCAGCGTCTCCTCGCGCTCACCGCCGGCGCGCATGAGCCATGGTGCCTAGTCGTCGGCGATCTAGCGAAGCCAGCATTCATGCAGCCGCCCGTCCCTGAGGGGACGGTCGGAGGGTTCAGTCAGGACCGCCCGGGCGTCGCTAACAACGACGTGCTCGCGACGGCCAAGAACCACGACGTGAAGGCGAGCCGCATCGCACGGCCTCGCACCGAACACTGGGTGTTCGCGCTCGTCACGTTGCAGACGATGGAGGGCTACACGGGGGCCAAAAACTACGGCATCGCGCGGATGAACAAGGGCAGTTCGTCCCGCCCTTGCGTTGCCTACTCGCCGGTCGCGGATGGTGCGGCACGCTTTCGGGAGGACCTTCGGCGCCTTCTCGCCGGCCGAGATTCCGTTGCCGAGGACTTCGGGCTCAAGGAGTCGGGGGGACTTGCCCTGCTGTGGCTCGAAGCATGGGACGGCGAACGCAAACTGCGCTTCCGTGACTGCGACCCGTGCTTCATCGAGATTTGCCGCCGCGTTCGGCTCGTCATCGACGCGGGTTCGGTCTGCGCCAGATATCGATCAACGTCCTGCCAGCGGCTCGACGCAGAGGACCTACTCGGCCGCACCGGCGACCCATGGACGCCCCTGTCCACCAAGGAAGCAAAGAGTCTCACTATCACGGAAGCCGGATTCGGCTACCGGCTTGTGGTGGACCTTGTGCTCAGTGGCGCGTACCGGGGTGGACTCGCACTCGAACCGCTCGGGGGGAAGGAGTCTGCTTGGCTCATCTGCAGAGCAATGGCCCGAGGGAACTGCGTCACGAATGGGCTACACGAGCGGGTCATCTTGTTGCCCGGAAAGGTGCGGAACGCGCTCTCACGCGCGGATCTTCGCACCGCCCTCGCGGAGCAGGCCAAGGCTCGCGTGGAGCGCGCTTCGTCGGTGCAGAATGAGGTTCTTCGACCCGCGCTGAAGGTGCTGCTGCAGGGCGCGCCCGACAAGCTGAAGTTCGAGGACCACCGACCGCGACGCTGGACGCAGGCCTTCAACAGGGCTGTCGACGACGTCTTCATTCCGGCGCTGTTCGCGGACGTGGGTAAGCCTAGCGACGAGGCGAACCGCGCCTTCGACCAGCGCCTCTTCGACCTCGCAAGAGTTCAACTCGAGGCGGCCATCGCCGGTGCTCCGGTCCCCATTGCCCGCCGACCTCGCGCCATCGCCGCCGCAGAGCGCGAGTTCAGGGGCCGTGCGCGCAGGACGCTCCCCAATCTCTTCCCTTCCGAGCCCGAGACGGGTTCGCCAACAGAGGCCTGACCCATGACCGAAGCCACGGCACCGAACGAACCACGCTCCCTCGAGAGCCTCGTCGGGAGCCTCGTGACCGCCCTAGCGACGGGACCGCCGGGAGATGCCGCGTCGCTCCGCCGTCTCGATGCCGCCGACCCGTCGTGCGCGGCGTTTTGGAAGCTCTCGTCCGCGTTTCTCTCGACCGCGCGGCCTCTATCCGAGGAGGAGGAGAGACGCTGGGCCAGCGTGATGAACGTGATTGCGCACGCCGGCGGGCTCCATCGCTATGGTCGGGAGCACTCACTCGGGCGGGCGCTCGCGAAAATGAGATTGTCGGAGCTGCGCTTCACGCGCCTCTTGCGAGCGTCGGGCCATGCGCTGCTCAGGGAGGCGCAGATTCTCGGCCGATTGCTCGCCGCGAAGGCCGAACCCGTGGATCTCACGGGTATCGCGTCGTTGGTGCTTAGCGATGGCCGCAGCGACGAGGAGAGGGTCCGTCGGAACCTTGCCCGCGACTACTTCGGCGTCCTGCGCTCTGACGACTGAGGGTTTTTCCCGGACCCCAATATGAGGCTCGATCCGCATCACCCACACGTTGCCCCCCGAGCGGGGCAAGGAGCGAACGATGTCCAGCCGATTCCTGCAGGTCCACTTCCTCACGTCCTACCCAGCCGCACTGCTCAACCGCGACGACGCCGGCTTCGCGAAGCGCATGCCGTTCGGTGGCGTGGTGCGTACCCGCATCTCGTCCCAGTGCCAGAAGCGCCACTGGCGGCTCTTCGAGGGCGAGGGGTCGTTGCGCTCGCTGGAGGTTCCGGGATCGGTCCGCTCGCGCCACACCTTCGAAATGGAGATCGCACAACCGCTCGTGAAGAGCGGCCTCGACGAGGCTAGGGTGCGCGCCGTCGTGCAAGCGATCGCCGACGAGGTGCTCGGCAAGAGCGACAAGAAGCGATCCGAGGACGACGGCGGGAAGAAAGCCAAGGGAAAGAAGGCTAACGACACCGACACCCCGGCGGCGGCGTCCCCAGCGGCCGCGATGCACCACATGACCGCTCAACTAACGGTTCTTGGGCGCCCCGAGATCGAGTTCCTCAAGAAGATCGCCGGTAGCATCGCTGCGGAGATCGGTGCGCCCGCCGAGGCGGCCGACGCGGTGGAACGCAAGCTCGACAAGGCGGCGCAGAAGAACCTGAAGACGATGGTGCTCGGCGCCGGTCTCGACGCGGCTCTCTTCGGCCGTATGGTGACAAGCGACATGCTCGCGCGCGGAGACGCCGCCCTGCACGTCGCCCACGCCTTCACCGTTCACGCGGAGGCGACCGAGTCCGACTACTTCACCGCCGTCGACGACCTCAAGCCCGAAGGCGAGGATACGCAGGGGAGTGCACACATCAACTCGTCGGAGCTCACGAGCGGGCTCTACTATGGGTACGTCGTGGTCGACGTGCCGCTCCTCGTGTCGAACCTCACCGGCTGCGAGCGCAAGGCATGGGAAGGCGCCGACCGCGTGCTCGCCGCCCAGGTGGCCGATCGCGTGGTGCGCATGGTGGCCACCGTCTCTCCGGGCGCGAAGCTCGGGTCCACCGCTCCCTACGCCACCGCGCACGCTCTGCTCGTCGAGGCGGGCAATTCTCAGCCGCGCACGCTCGCCAACGCCTTTCTTCGGCCCGTGTCGGACAGAGGTGACCTGCTAGCGAACACCTACGACGCGCTAGCCGCCTACCTCGCCGAGAGCGACGAGATGTACGGCCGGACCACCGAGCGGCGCCTTGCCGCGATGCACCCGAGCGAGGGCTTGGTGAAGGCCACCCACAACAAGGCGCCGCTCGCGGACGTCGCGTCCTGGGCGGCCGCAGCGGTCCAAGGGGCGTGACCATGCGTACGTATCTTGTCATGAGGTGGGACGCGCCGCTCGTGAGCTTTGGCGCGCCCGCCGTGGATAATCACGGAGTCATCCAGCGTGTCCCTGCGCTCTCGATGCTGGCCGGTCTGGTGGCGAACGCACTCGGCTACGACCACGCGGATGCGGAAACCACGACGCGCCTCCAGGAACGCCTGTGCTTCGGTGCGCGGTGCGACGTCGCGGGGACGCGGCTCACGGATTTCCATACGGTGTATCTTGGCCACGCGCACCTCGCGGCGGGCTGGACGACACATGGAACTCCAGAAGGCCGTGCGGGCGCAAACTCCGAGGAGACCCATATCCGCTATCGAGACTACTTCGTCGACGCAGCGTACACGCTTGTCGTGGCTCTCGACCCGGCGGACGAGTCGCCGACGCTCGACGAGGTGGAGCGGGCGTTGCGCGAGCCGGAGCGACCGCTCTTCATCGGCCGCAAGTGCTGTCTGCCATCGGTGCCGATGGCGGCGGGGCGCGTGGAGGCTGCATCGATCCGCGAGGCGCTTGAAAGGGCGCCGCTGCCGCCCGAGCGCGCGAGGACGCTGAAGGAGGGCCCCTTCGACGCGTGGTGGCCGGCCGCGAATGCGCTCGAGGGCGACGACGAGACGAGCCGCCTCGTGCCGGTGACCGACGAGCGCGACTGGGTGAACCAAATCCACGGTGGCCGTCGCTTCTGGCGGGAGGGACTTGTCGAGGTGACCCGTGGCTGAGATCCACATGCACTCGCTGCGTCTGCACCAGGGCCGCCTATTCGAGCTCGCCCGCCGGCGTAACCTGCCCGTGCACCAGGTCGATCTCGGCTACATCGTTCACTGCGCGCTCGGCGAACTCTTCGGTGAGAACGCGCCGCAGCCCTTCGCCATCACGGGCGACCGCGGGTCCCACGTGAGGGTGCTTGGCTACGCAGCCAAGCCGAAGGAAGCCCTCGTGCGCGACAGCGCTGGCCTTGCGGACCCCTCGATCCAGGCGGTGTCCGCATCGGCCACGCACGAGAGCAAGCGTATGCCCGACGCGTGGGAAGCCGGGCAGCGCCTCGGGTTCGCGGTGCGTGTCCTCCCGGTGGTGCGGCTCGCGCGGGGGGCAACAATTCGAAAGGCGGGCGCCGAGACGGACGCGTTCCTTGCCAAGGCTCTCATTGCCGGCCCGGACGCCAAGCTCGACCGTGAGGAGGTCTACCGGGGGTGGTTCGTCGAGCAGTTCTCGCGCCTCGGCGGTGCGCAGGTGGCCGACGTACGCCTGACCTCGTTCCAGCGCGTGAGACTAATCCGCCGCACGCAGGGCAACTCGCGCGCCTCGCACGTCACCGAGCAGCCTTCGGCCTCGCTCGCAGGCACGTTCGAGGTGACGGAGCCGAACGCGTTCCAGCGCCTGCTCGCGCGAGGTGTCGGGCGGCATCGGGCATTCGGATTCGGCATGCTGCTCCTGCGGCGACCGAGGTAGCCATGCTCCGCGGACGTCTCGGCCTAGAGACCTCGCGCGTGCCGCAGACCGACCGGCACGGTCTCCTTTGGGTCGCGCGCGGCCGGTTATCGGCAGAGGACGGAACGCTGCGCTTCGTGACCACCGGCGGGGGCGACCTTTCCCCCGGAGACTACGCCATCCCGTTCCAGATGCTCTCCGCCGTGATGCTCGGGCCGGGCACGAGCGTCACCCACGACGCGCTGCGCCTGCTCGCCCGTCACGGCTGCGCGTTGGTGGCAGTGGGTGAGGACGGCGTGCGCTTCTATGCGGGCATGCCGTTCGGCAACGACGACTCCGCGCTCGCTCGGCGGCACGCACGCGCCTGGGCGGACCCGACCGAGCGTTCGCGCATCGCCCGACGACTGTACGCGTGGCGCCTCGGCGAGGTTCTGCCGGATGCAGACATCGCGGTGCTGCGAGGGATCGAAGGCGCGCGCATGAAGGAGAGTTACCGCCTCCTCGCGCAGCAGTACGGGCTGGAGTGGAGAGGTCGCCGCTACGACCGCAACGCGCCTGAGAGCGCAGACCTGCCGAACCAGGCCATCAACCACGTCGTCACGGCCGTCGAGTCCGCGGCGATGCTCGCCGTTGCGCTCACCGGAGCGATTCCATCACTCGGATTCATTCACGAAGATTCGGGCAACGCCTTCACGCTGGACGTCACGGACCTCTTTCGCGACACGGTGACATTGCCGACGGCGTTTGGCGCTGTGCGCGAGTGCCAGCAAGACGTCGCCAAGTCAGGCATGAATATCGAGCGCGTTGCGCGCCGCGCCGCGGGACGCGTGCTTCGCGAGAAGAAGGTCGTTCCCACGATGATCGACCGGATCAAGGAGGTGCTACGTGCCGATGACGGTGGTGGTGACGCGTGACATGGAGGCGAGGTTTCGCGGCTTCCTCGCCTCGTGCATGCTCGAGATCGCTCCTGGCGTCTACACCGCGCCGCGCCTGAACCCATCTGTGCGCGAGCGCGTGTGGGCAGTGCTTGAGGACTGGTTCATCGACGCTGCCTGCACTGGTTCCATCGTGATGACGTGGTTCGACCCGACGCTGCGCGGGGGACAGGGCGTGCTCAGCCTGGGCCTGCCTCCCATCGAACTTCACGACATCGATGGCCTCGTGCTAGCGGCTCGCGCTGCACCCCCGGAGGTACCATCCGCTCCCGGCTGAGATTCGTCCACCGTCGTGGGGAACGTCGACGTTTGTGTTCAGTTGTTGGACAGAGTTTCCCCCGCACACGCGGGGATGGACCCGCGATAGCCCGCCTTCGATATTGAAGGCTGAGGTTTCCCCCGCACACGCGGGGATGGACCCCGCTGCATGTCGCCGGACTGGGCGGTCTACCTGTTTCCCCCGCACACGCGGGGATGGACCGTCGGCATCCGTGACCTTGTGCAGCTCCAGCCTGTTT
>Ga0184629_10001155_pt1 | contig 10989 bp, 11 predicted proteins | sample PLM4_32_b1_FD_133158 | JGI IMG/M metagenome (GOLD analysis project Ga0184629, IMG submission 133158) | Groundwater sediment microbial communities from an aquifer in East River, Colorado, USA - PLM4_32_b1 | ecosystem: Environmental > Terrestrial > Soil > Riparian zone | place: USA: East River... | reverse complement strand
TGAAATTCGCGCCGTTGAGCCAGGTGCTGTTCGGCAGCGATCATCCGTACGTGACGGATGAGGTGAACATGAGCGATCTCCTGCGCAGCAACCTCTCGGCGCGCGAGATGAACGCGATCCTGTACGAGAACGCGCAGCGCCTGGTGCCGCAACTGAAGGCCTGAGCCAAGATCTCCTCCGAACAACAAGAAGGCCCCTTTCGGGGCCTTCTTGCCGTAGACCGTTCACTGCCCGGCGCCCAGCTGTGACCCCCTTGGCGAACGGCTACCGGTTGGATTCGTAGGCGAGCATGTCCTGGATCTGCTGATCGCCCTTGTTGACGATCTTGAACGTCACGGTCCTTACCGTTTCGACCAGTCCCGCCCGGCACTTGAAGCCGCAGTCATCGTTCGACCGCGGATGCGTGCCAATGAGAACGGCCTCACCGGTGCGCGTCATGTTCTGGAAGTCGACCGGCTTGAGGCCCGCACTGGCGGCGGCATGGGCTCCGCTCGTCATCCGATAGACGCCCATTCCGGAAATGACAATGAAGCTGCCTGAGCCTGAGCCTGCGACGGCGCTCGCATTTTCGACCTTGCGGATCGTGAGCGTGGCCGAGTTGGCGTTGTACTTCGACTTTGAAGGATCGACCTTCCAGATACCGACGTCGGTGGCTGCGAAAGCCGATTGGGGAAGCGCCGCACTCATGGCACATGCCGCGACCGCGGCCATGATGAGGCGGTGTGCTGGCGATTGATTGGTGGAATTGAGTGTCATGGTAGTCTCCTTGCGCTCGTGTATGGGACGAACCTATTGAAGGTGACCCGCGGGGTCCGTGCCGCGCGCCACGAAGGCGATGTGAGCTTCACCACACTCGAAATCGCGGGGTTTTGAGCCCTTTTGGGCCCTTAGGTCGCGTGGTAGCCTGCGAATGGGCTGAAGGCGCAAGGCGCCACCGACAAGTTCGAGCTCGACAGGGAGGCTTCCGTGAAAATGAAAGTGTTCGCAGCCATTGTGTTCGCGTCAGCATTGGCCGCAGGAACGGCCGCCTCGCAACCCGCTCCATACAACGACATCGGGGTGACCATGGGGCATTGGCACCTCATCTCGAGGGATGTGGAAGCCAACAAGAAACTGTTCCTCGCCATGGGCGCGAAAATGTACATGCCCGGCGGCGCCCCGCTGATGGCGTTTCCCGGCGTCTACATCAATCTCATTCTCGGGATGGAAAAAGGCGACGGCGGAACGGTCGGCTCCGTGGTCAACCATGTCGGCTTCATCGTGGACGATGTCCAAAAGCGGACCGCCGAGTGGAAAGCCAAGGGCGTGAACGTGCTTCCAGGCGGAAACGGCAGACTGGACCAGGCCTTTGTCGTGACGCCGGACGGCGTGCGCATCGAGATCCTCGAGGACAAGTCGCAGACGGTGCCGGTCCGCAACGAGCACATCCATCTGTCGCTGACGGCGGCCGAAGTGCCGAAGGCGCAAGCCTGGTACGCGAAGACATTCGGCGGCAAGGCCGGCACACGGAACAACCAGCCGGTCGTGGATCTGCCCGGTGTGCAGATCCGCTTCGCCATGGCGGATTCCAAGCAAGCGGTGACCAGAGGACGCATCCTCGACCATATCGGCTTCGATGTGAGGGACCACGCGGCCTTCGTGCGCAAGCTCCAGGCCGACGGCGTCAAGCTGGACGAACCGCCGCGCACCGGTGGCGGCGGCAACACCATCACCTACATCACCGATCCTTGGGGCACGCGGATCGAGATCATCCAGCGCGCACCGCTGGGACAGCAGGTGACGTCAGCGCAGTAGTCGCCCCACCGCATAGAAAGAGGGGCGCGCCGATGCGCGCCCCTCTTCTTTTGTCTGTAGACTGACGATCAAAAGTCCGGCTTGCCGGCGACCGGTAGGTCGGTGTCTTTGTTGTTGTAGTACTCGCGGCGGTTCTCGGCGCAGATTTGCTCCGGCCAGCTGACCAGATTCGGCCAATAGGTGATCGTCGCGGTCCAGGGCGTGGTGAAGGTCTCTTCGTCTTCGACCGTGAAGTGGAGCTGCAGCATCTTGCCCCGGTAGTTCTTATCGAACTCCGCGCCGTTGCCCATGGGGTTCGAGTTTTCCTTGAAATTGCGGTCGATCTCGTCCTTGGCTTCGTCGTAGTCGACGAGGCGATAACGTTCGATGACGTGCAGCTTCTCGCTGAACGGCGTGCCGTACATATCGAGCATGGCGTAGCGGTCGACCTTCACGCCGACGGTGTCGATCACCAGCGTGTCGCCTTCGTAGCGGCCGACGGAATCGCCATACCACGACGGCTTGACGACCTTGGGATGCGGCTCGTTCATGCGGATGCGGCGGACTTCATTGCCCTGGCGGTAGGTCATCGTGATGTGGTCGGGCCGCTGCAGCATCTGCATCGTGAAATCCCAGAAGATGTACGGCACGCCCTGGGGCCGGCACTGATTGCTCGGCGTCGGATAGCCGATGCCGGCGCGCGACTGTTCGCCATGCCGTTTCACGATCTCGGCGGCGTGAGGCTTCAGGATGGGATTGGTGTGGTCGCCGACCAGCTGCTGGAAATTGGCGATGCCGTCAGGCCGGCGCGACGTGTTGAGGACGGGTCCCGGGCCCGATACCGGCGGCTCGAACCCGGTGAGGAAGGGATGCGCCCAATTGCCGGAGAAATCCGGGATCGGCGCACTGGCTTGATTGGCGCTGGTTGCGGGTACCGCAACAGCGCCAATCAAGGCTGCGCAGAGAAACAGTATCCGCCGTGGCATATCCATGTCCCCGTCTCACCCGGCACGCGCGATCTTATCGCGATGCCCCGCTCGGCGCACGAGCCATCGAGAATCACCTATGGCAGGCGCAGCGCCTGGACGGTGTTCAACGGCTTGTCGCCGCCGCATCCGGCATTGCCCCCAACGATGTACGCGTTCGCACCTGAGGCGAAGGCGGCCGCCGCGTGGACGCCGGTGGGGTGCTTGGCGAGGCTCGTCCAGCGATCGGTCTTGGGATCGTAGGCTTCGACCTCGTCGAAGGTCGCGCGCGCCATCGGGTCCTTGCACTCGCCGCCGGCGTAGACGATGAGGCCGCGATAGACGACGAAAGCCCCGGCGCTGCGCGGGGTGATCAGCGGGGCGGCCTGGCGCCATTTGTCGGTGGCAGGATCATAAACATCATGCTGGGCGACACGGTCGATCGTCGCCCCCGTGCGCCCGCCGAAGACATGGATCGCGCCGTCGAGCACAGCGATGCCGAGATGGTCGCGCGCGATGGGAAGCGGCGCTTTGGGCGCCCAGCTGTTGGTCGCGGGGTTGTAGACCTCGTGCGTGGCGACGACGTTGCCGTCGGGACCGCGGCCCCCGATGGCGTGGATCATCCCGCCGATTGCCGCCAAGCCGACGGCGCCGCGCGGCGAGGAGAGCGGAGCACGCTCGCGCCACTGGTTGGTCGCCGGATCGTATTCGATGAATTGATCCAGCGGATTGCGGTGGACATTCGCAGTGAAGCCGCCAGCGAGATAGATCTTGCCGTTCAGCGCCACCATGACGAGGTGCGATGAGCCCTTGGGCATGGGCGCAAGATCGCGCCAACGCCCCGTGGCGAGATCGAGCTCCTGGAAGAGCGGCGAATCCTGCCGGCCAAGCGCGTTACCTCCCGCGACATAGACCTTGCCGTTGATCACGGCGGTGCCGATTTCGGAGCGGTCGGTCGTCAGCCGCATCGGCGTCGACCATTCGCCCGCACCCGCGGTCTGGGCATGGACGGTTGAAGGCAAGGCTATAAGCAGGGCCAACGCCGCACTCGTCAGCAGAACGCACCGGTTCATGGAGTCCTCCCACCGTTCTTTGCCGAATTTAGCATGGCTTTGCGTGCGCCTTAAACGTGGTGCTTTCCCCTCCGCTCGCGTCAACTAGCCGTGTTCGCGGCCACCGACGGTGACCGACTTGATGACGGCGAAGACCTGCACGCCCGGCTTCAGCGCCAGTCGCTCGAGCGAGCGGCGGGTGATACGGGCGATCAGGCGCGCATCCTTGAGCGAGAGCTGGATGTCGGCATGCGGGCCGCTCTCCTCAATGGCGGCGACTGTGGCGGGCAGGATGTTGTTCGCGCTCACCCCTTCCGGCCGCGAGAGCGCCAGCATCACATCGGGCGCGTCGATCCGTATACGGACGGTATCCCCGGGCGCCCTGTCGATGCGCGGCACGACGAGGCTCTCGCCGGCCATGGTCAGCTCGGTGAGGTCGTGGGCGTCGTCGTGACCGACGATGCGGGCTTCGAGCACGGCGCCGGGCAAGAGCTCCTTGCCGGCGATCAGATCGAGCCGCTGGGTCACCTCGAAAAGGGAGCCTTCGGCGATGACGCGTCCGTTGTCGATCACCACCATGCGGTCGGCGAGGCGGGCCACCTCATCGAGCGAGTGGCTGACATAGAGCATCGGTATCCTGGTTTCGCGCACGAGGCGATCGAGATAGGGCAGGATCTCGGCTTTGCGCGCGGCATCGAGCGCGGCCAACGGCTCATCGAGCAGAAGCGCGCGCGGATTCATCAACAGCGCCCGACCAAGCGCCACGCGCGATTTCTCGCCGCCCGACAGCGTACGGGGCCGACGATCCAGCAATCCTTCCAGAGCGAGCAGCGAGATGATGGAGTCGAGCCTCGATGCATCGCCCTTCTCTCTCGCGCGCTGCCAGCCGTAGATGAGGTTCGCCTTCACGGTCAGATGAGGAAAAAGGCGGGTGTCCTGGAACACGACGCCCAGCCGCCGCGCACGCGCTGGAACGGAGATGGCGCGCTCGGTGTCGAGCAGCGTCTCGCCGTCGAGCACGACACGGCCGAACTCGGGTTTGAGGAGGCCCGCGATGGCGTTGATGACGGTCGACTTGCCCGCACCCGAGGGACCGAAGAGAGCGGTGACGCCGGGGCGGTCGCCAAACGCGAACGCGACATCGAGCTGGAAGGCCTCGAGCCGATGGCGGAGCTGGACGCCAGCGCCCATCAGCCGAGGGCGGCGCGTGCACGCCGCGCAAGCACATCGGCGAGGACGAGACCCAGAAGCGCGAGCGCGATCGAGAGCGCGGCAAGTCGTGCCGCCGCGGCCTCGCCGCCCGGCGTCTGGATCGCGGTGTAGATCGCAAGCGGGATGGTGCGCGTCTCGCCCGGAATGTTCGAGACAAAGGTGATGATAGCGCCAAACTCGCCAAGGCAGGCTGCAAACGCGGTGACCGCGCCGCCGATAATGCCGGGCACGGCAAGCGGCAAATAGAGGCTGAAAAGCCGATCCAGGGGCCCTGCGCCGAGCGTCTCGGCGGCCTCGGCGAGACCGCGATCCTGAGCCTCGAGCGACAACCTGATCGCGCGCACCTGGAAGGGGAAGGTCAGGATGGCGGACGCCAACGCTGCGCCTGTCCAGCTGAAGACGAAACGGATACCGAAGGTATCGAGCAGGAACGCGCCGAGCGGTGCGCGCGTGCCGAGTGAGACCAGCAGCAGATAGCCGAGCGCCACGGGCGGCAGCACGAGCGGAAGATGGATCAGGCCATCGACCAGCGCTTTGCCGCGGAACTGGCAGCGCGCAAGTAAGAGCGCGGCCAGGAAGGCGAAAGGCAGCACGGCAAGCACAGCAACGAGGGCCACGCGCAGGCTCAAGCCCAACGCCTCAAGTTCAGCCGCCGTGAGAAGCCCCTCCATCGGGTGTCATTTAGAGCACACGCCTCGGGCAGCAAAAAGGGCGCGGAGCCAAGCTCCGCGCCCTTGTGTGCGATAGCGTGAAGTCGTCAGGCGGCAGGTCGCTGGAGGAACAGCACCCAGGTGTGGGCGACAGCTCTGACTGTGCTGCTCGCCATTTCTGCCTTGCGGAACTCCGCCAAGGCCTCATCCTTCTTGCCCACCTTATAGAGGGCGATACCAAGGGTCGTCTGGGCGTCCGGCAGATCCTTCAACCCACCCTTTTGGATGCCCTGGCGAAGAGCCGTGACGGCTTCGTCATTGCGGCCGTAGGTCAGGTAGGATTCACCGAGCTTCACATCGATCTCGCCGTTGGTCTGCTTGCCGGCCTCAGCCGCGAGCCCCGTAAGGGAACCCTGATCGTTGCCGAGCATCTTGGCCGTGTCGTCCATCAGGGCGCCGGTGGTGCGACCGCCTTTGGTCAAAGCTTCCTTCGCCTCGTTCGGCAAGCCATTCGCCAGATCGATGGTCGCCATTGCGGGGTAGTCCTCAGGGCGCATTGTCCCGACCACCATCGCCAAGCGGTACAGGTTGAGCAGGTGGTGCTCGTTCAGGGGGGTGGTCTTTGTTACTTCGTTAAGGGCGAAGTCCATGACTTGGCCCCACACTTCGGGCTGCGCCGACACGGTGGCGAGCTTGTCCAGAGTGACTCGGTAACCCGCGTCGTCCATCAGCTTGGCCTGTGAATTCAGCAACAGGCCGAGGTTCTCGGGGGACGGCTTCTGGTCGGACCCCGCCTTCGCCACTTTGGCCGCATTCATGAAGTCCATCGTGCTGTAATAGGCCTGGGCAAGAACGATGTACTGCTGCTCGTTCATCGGCTGGCCGAGTTTCCCGTACTCCTCCGCGCTCTGGATGACCTTGGCAAAGTCCATGTTCGCGTAGTTCAGCAGCATGCCCATGGAATACATGTTGGGCTTTTCAGGATCGGGCGCGCCGTTGGACGCGATCTGGCGGTTCACCGCCGTCGTCGCCGTGGCAAGATCCTGGGGCTCTCTGTTCACCGCGATGTAGGCCAAGTATTTCGCGACCATGAACTCTTCGTAGGGGGTCTTGTCCTTCACCGCGTCGGCCAGCTGCACCTTGGCCACGGCGCCGTTCCAGTCCTTGGCTTCCACCAACTTCAAGGCATCGTTGATCGGAGTGCCGACTTCGCGACGGGCGGTCGTCGCGTCCGCCTTACCCTGCTTGGCCTTGGCGGCCGCCTTGCCGGCCGGCGCGGCACCGTATTGGGCGTAGAGCGGTTCGAGCTGGATCACAGTTATCGAAGTAACCGCCGCGATGAACAGGGCCATCAGCAACGGGCGCCGGAAAAAGCTCTTCATGGTCTTCCTCTTCCTTCACGGGAGGCGGGATCAAGCACGGGGGACTACGCCTTTAACCGCTCCCAGTTCCCTAAACCAAGCCGCCGCGGGCGCGAAAGCACCCACAGCGACCAATTTCTATCTCATGATTTTATGGCAACAAGATGCCGGATTCCAGGCCCGTTCCAGGCCGTAAACCACAATTGCCGACCCTTACCCGGCCTTAGCCGCCTTAACATTCGCAGGCGCAGCCGCAGGTGCAGCCGCAGTCGCACCACCGCGGCGGGAGAAGAGCGACCAAAGCCGTGCAACCGAATACCACTTGTTGTTGCGGCTGACGGAATTGTATGCGGTCGCGGCTTCCGGCCTCTTGCCCTGGCCGAGCAGCGCATGGCCTAGCTGCACCTTTGCGCCTTCGATGTCGACACCTTTGCCCTTGGCTGCCGCGCGTACGGAGGCTTCCGCCTCGGTGAACTTGCCATAGCTCGCTTGCATACGGCTAAGCCTCAAGGCGGAGTTCGGATCGGCCTGGGCCTTGGCCTGGAGATCGGCCATCACTGCCGTATCCTTAGCGACGTTATCGTTGGTCATCTTCGTCAAGCGAATCGCACGTTCTCCCGCGAGCACTTTCGCGGTGGCAGCCTTATCGAGAACGATCTTGGCTTCACCAGGGTAATTGGCGACAAGCGCCTGCTGTGCGGTTTCCTGATAGTCCTCAAGAGTCTTCAGATCGCCGACCTGGAGCCGCAGCTTGGCAATGTCCATTTGCTGCTCGTCGGAAAGGCCCTTCTCGTTGCGGGCGAGCTGGAGAAGGTCTTTCCAATACTCAGCTTTGCCGTAATAGAGAACGAGCTGCTCCAGCGCGTTGCGGCGCCCGTTGACGTCGTTCATCAGGAAGTAATTCCCCTGCAAGAAGCGAAGCAGCTGCTCGCTCGGCTGCTTCCCGCCCTCAAGCAGCGGCTGAACGGTCTCGATCGCCTGCTTGTACTGCTTGTTTTTTGACATCTCCGAGGCCATCGCGAGCCGCGCTTCGGGCGTCAGATTGGAGCCAAGCTGCTGCGTATAGACATCGCGCTTTGCCGTATTCCCTGCAGCGGTGGCAATGCTCCAGCCCTGGGCCAATAACTGATTGCGATCGCCTTCCTTGCTCGCGAGCATCTTGTCGATCATCGCCAGCGCTTCGGGATAGTTCTTTGACTGCTGGGCCCAGGCGACGATCATGCCATGCAAGAGAGGCCCGAGCTGCGGCGGTTTGCCCTGGAAGCCGTCGGCTTCCTTGGCCTTGGCGATGGCTTCGGCGAAGTTACCGGCCTTGGCGGCCTTCTGCGCCGCGTCGACCGCGTCGCCCAAGGCCTTATTCTCGATCTTGAACGTGGGCGCAGCGCCTGCTCGAGCCTGATCTCCGGGGACGAGACTCGCCGCCACAAACGCGGAAAAGCCGATCGCGATCGCGGTACAGAGCGCGCGTGCCGTGTTCCAAAACATTGGTTTCCTCTTTCGTTTGGATCAGGGCACAAAGGCCCTGATCGCTAAACGCCCCAAAGCCCTTGGTAGTTTATTCCTGCGCTACTCGACGTACTGCTCGTTGCCCACAAAGCCGATCTTGGCCACGCCGAGCCGCTGAGCATCAGCCAGCGTGCGCGCGACCGCGTCGTATTTGGCCAGACGGTTCGGTCTGAGGTGGACTTCGGGTTGGGGGATTTTGGCCGCCGTGTCCTGGAAGAAGCGGTCGAGCTGCGCCCGGCTGGGAACCGGCGTGCCATTCCAGATCACTGTGCCGTCAAAATCGATGTCGAGATTCACGACTTCGGGCATCTGATCTTGCGGCGGCGGCGGATTCTGGTTCTGCGGCAAATCGAGCTTCACCGCGTGGGTCTGGATCGGGATGGTGACGATCAGCATGACGAGGAGCACGAGCATGACGTCGATGAGCGGCGTCGTGTTCATGTCGCACATGATGTCGTCGGCGGCGCCTTCGTTTCCGACATTCATAGACATGAGGATGTTTCCTCTTTGCGCGTTAACCTAGGGCACGAACCTCAGAACACTCTGGGCTCGGGATTGGTGATGAAGCCGACCTTGAGAATGGCCGAGCGCTGAAGGGTAATCAGCACGCGGCCGACATTCTCGAACCTTGCTTCCAAGTCCCCGCGGATGTGGATTTCCGGCTGCGGCACCTTGACCGCCTCGAGCTTCAGCTTCTCCAACAGCTCAGCCGTCGTGGCCACCGGGGCATCGTTCCAGTAGAAATTGCCCGCTTTGTCGACGGCAATGACGATGTTGTCCGGCTTCGTCACCGTGACGATGTTGCTGGCCACGGGCAAGGTGATTTGCACGGACTTGATGATCACCGGGATGGTGACGAGGAAGATGATCAACAGGACGAGCATAATATCCACGAGAGGCGTGGTGTTGATCGTCGAGTTGACTTCGTCTTCACCCTCAGCTGGTCCGAGATTCATGGACATGGCAAACGTCCTTTCTACCCAACCCCAGTCTTAGCGCTTGGACGACAGAAGGTAGGTCTGCAGGTCGTTCGCGAAGGAGCGGAACTTCTCGCTCAGCACCTTGTTGCGGCGGACAAGCAGATTGTAGCAAAGCACCGCTGGCACCGCGACGGCGAGGCCAAGCGCGGTCATGATGAGAGCTTCACCCACCGGACCCGCGACGCGGTCGATCGAGGCTTGTCCGGCAATGCCGATGGCCGTAAGGGCGTTCAGAATGCCCCACACCGTTCCGAACAGGCCGACGAAGGGAGAGGTCGAGCCGACGGAGGCGAGGAAGGAAATACCGCCCGAGAGACGGGCATTTTCCTCTTCCACCGCGCGGGCGAGAGACATCTGCACCCAATCCGCCTGGGAGAGCATGCCGCCCTGACGGGCCATGGCCTGTTGACCGCGTTCGGCGACGTTGCGGAAGACGTTGTTCTTGCCGAGCTTCTCGATACCGTCCTCAAGATTGGCGGCGGTCCAGAACTTCTTCTCGGTGGTCTTCGCTTGGCCGAGCACGCGAGCCTGTTCCCAGTACTTGGTCACGAAGATGTACCAAGTGCCGAGCGACATGACGGCGAGGATGAAGAGAATTCCCTTCGAGACCGCGTCGCCTTCTTCCCACAGATGTCCGATGCCGTACGGATTTTCGACGACAGCGGTCTCCGGGGCGAGGCTCGGAGCGGCGGCCTCGGGGGCCGCGGGCGCGCCAAAGGGATCGGCCGGAGCCGCAGCATCAGCCGGCGCGCCCGGGGGTGCAGCGGCGTCCTGAGCGTAGGCAGCGTTCAAGCCCACGCCCAGTAAGAAGAGAACGAAGGCCGAAGCGATCATCAGTGTCTTCGCGTACATGCTACCAAGCTCCATTTCTCAATTGAGGACGCAAAGCGTCCGTGGGTGCATAATTCCTGTTCACAGTGCCGGTCTTTTCACGCTGCCGGACGTGAGGATGCCGCTTTGAGCGGCATCCTAGAGACTCACCTCAGCTGGAATATGACGCCGACCGTCGTGGTCTGCGCGACCGCCTTACCATCCTGCGTCGCGGGTTTGAACTTCCAGCGCTTCTTGACCATGGTGCAAGCGGCGTCGTCAAGACGCGGCTTTCCGCTCGACGTCGTAACGTTACACTCGTCAACCGATCCTTGGGGGTTGATCACGTACCGGACCGCGACGGTGCCCTGCTCCTGCAAGCGGATCGAGATGGCCGGATAATCGTCCGCAGTCACCGCGTGCGATGTGGTCGCGACAGCAGGTGTCGGCGGCGGCGGCGGCGGCGGCGGCGGCGGTGGCGGCGGCGGCGGCGCAACGACGACGGGTGCCGGCGGGCGGGGCGGCGTGTTGGTGATCGACGTGGTGGTGGCCGGCGGGGGCGCCTGGGCCAAGTCGATCGTCACTTCGGGCGCGACGGCGACAACCTCGGGCGGCTTGAAATCGGGCGGCGGCGGGGGCGGCGGAAGGTCTTCCTGCGCAACCTCAGTCGTCACCACGGC
>Ga0184629_10001154_pt1 | contig 10990 bp, 13 predicted proteins | sample PLM4_32_b1_FD_133158 | JGI IMG/M metagenome (GOLD analysis project Ga0184629, IMG submission 133158) | Groundwater sediment microbial communities from an aquifer in East River, Colorado, USA - PLM4_32_b1 | ecosystem: Environmental > Terrestrial > Soil > Riparian zone | place: USA: East River... | reverse complement strand
TCCCGATGCGCGCTGCTCCGGGGCGTGTGTCTCGGGTTACGGGGAGCTCTACGCTCGCGCCCGCCAGGCGTTCGAGAACTGACTGAAGACGTGGACCACGGACACGTTGCGGTTGCGGATCATGGGAGTGGGGTTCTTCGACCGGCCGCACGGGCAGTACGGCGCGGCGCCGAACAACATCGAGCTGCATCCGGTCATCGCGATCGACTTCCCCTGATCGAGTTACCGGCCCGATCTTTGCTGGAGGATTGGGAGAGTCGTGCCTCAACTGAGGTGGTGAATGCGTCTGAAGCGTGTGCGTATCCTCCGCAGCTCCTTCTTGATCATCGGCCTCGGCGTGTGGTCGTGTGCCAAGGATGCGACTGCCCCACCTCCCCCACCGCCACCGCCTACCCTTGGACCGGCGGCGGGTCACTGGACCGCCGACGGGCCCGACTTCATTACCGCCCTGGATCTCAGCGATACCGTAGTCGTCGCGACGGGCCGAGGTACCGTCCAGGGGAGCGGCACATTCACCGGCCCGGGGATCGCCGGCGGAGACGGCGCATTCACCGTGACCGGAACCGATTCTTCCAGCAAGGTCCGACTGACCTTCACTGCAACTGGACACACGAACGCGTACTTCACCGGTCAGGTCGTGGCGGATACGGAAATGGTCGGGAATCTCGATAGTTCGGGATTCAGCCATCTCGCCCTCACCTTCAGCCACAACCCGGTCGTCGTCTCGATTACTGTCGCGCCACAGAGCGACTCGACGCTCCCCGGGCGCACCGTCCAGTTTACGGATATCGCTCTCGACCTCTTAGGGCGTCTGCTCGCACCGCAAGCGGTGACATGGGCGACAACCGATTCGACGCTAGCCACGATCTCGGCTACCGGCCTTATGACCGCCGTCGCCCCGGGCCCGGTGACGGTACAAGCGAACTTTCACGGTGTCGTCGGCGCGGCACCGATGCAGGTCCTCCGGCCGGTGGTGTCGGTCATTGTCCATCCGCCGGCACAGACATTTGCCGTGCCGGCGACCGTGCCCCTCTCAGCAACGCTGCTCGACGCGACCGGAAACGTGATCACTGGGCGTGCCATTACCTGGGTGGCCCTGAACTCGGTCGTGGCGCGGGTTACCCTGGCAGACTCCGTGAAGGCGGAGGCGCCAGGCTCGACCGACGTTCGTGCAACGGTGGTGCTCGACGGCCGCAGCGGCCTCACACACGTGACGGTGCGCACCGTACAAGTCACCCAGCTCGCCGCCGGCGTGACGCACACGTGCGGGATCGATGCCGATAGCTCCGTCGCGTGCTGGGGCGAGGGGCTGGTGGGTCAGCTTGGGTCAGCCATAAGGACGATCGCCGCGGCACCCCTCTTCGTGAGTGGGGGCCTGCACTTTGCGACCCTGGTCGCCGGCCACGTCCACACGTGCGGACTCACAGCAGATAGTACGGCGTACTGCTGGGGTGGTGATGGGTCGGGCCAGCTGGGCGACGGCGACGCTATCTCGGATACGGTTCCAGTTCCCGTCACCGGAGGACTCAAGTTCGTCACGCTCGTCATTGGATACGATCATACCTGCGGCTTGGTCGCCGGCGGAGCGCCCTACTGCTGGGGCAGCAACCTGTCCGGTGAGCTGGGGAACGGATCGACCAACCAGGTGCCCAACCCCAACCCGGTACCCGTCAGCGGTGGGCTCACGGTCACGAGTCTCACCGCGGGGAACGCGCACACCTGTGGCTTGGCGCCCGATAGCACCGCGTACTGCTGGGGCGGAAATGATTTCGGGTCACTCGGGGACAGTACCACGACCAGTCGCTCCATCCCGGCTCCCGTGACGGGCGGGCTCAAGTTCGCCACCATCAGCGCGGGTGCCTTCCACACCTGCGGGCTCACCAGCGCCGGTGCGGCGTATTGCTGGGGCGTCGACGCCTCCGCCCAGCTCGGCGATAGCTCGGGCAACATCCAGCAGATCATCCCGGTGGCCGTCCACTCTGCCGGGGTGCTGTTCACATCCATCTCCAGCGGCGGTGGTCACACCTGCGCGCGCGCGACCTCAGGTGACATCTACTGCTGGGGCGCGAGCGACAACGGGCAAGTGGGGCCCAACGCCGGTGTCATCGGCATTGTCCCGACCTCGGTGGGATTGACAGGTACTTCTGTCGTAGCGGGGGGATTCCATACCTGCGCCATCACACCGAATGGCGCGTACTGTTGGGGCTTCAATCAATTTGGGGAGCTCGGATCCGGGAGTACCTTCCCCATCCAGAGTGCCATGCCCCTCAGAGTCAGCGGACAGCCTTAAGGAATAGATCCTACGTGCGCTGGTCGCGCTCTTCGAACAGCTTGAGGTAGTCTCGAAACTCGAAGATGCGATTGCGGCGCATCCCAGTGACCTCGCGCAGGATCGAAGCAACTTGAAACGCGTTGACCAACGCCAACGCAGCGGGTTGTGAGATTTCCAGCATCTTCTCCACCAGCTTCACGCTCACTACTGGGTGCGTGAAGAGCCAGTCGAGCAATCGCAACCCATTGCCCACGCGCCGGCCGAGCTGTTGCGGAATGTCATCGCGCAGCTGCTCCCGCAACCGCACGATCGCGCGGGCAGTATCGGTCGCTTCTTTGGCGACGGTTGCCACACCCTCGAGAAAAAACGACAGCCACCCTTCCCAATCCCCAAGATCGCGCACCGCCTGCAGGCGGTCGTAATACTCCTCTCGGTTCTGCTTGAAGTAGATCGATAGATACAGCAGCGGTTCGTGTAGGATGCCGTACTGGCACAATAGAAAGGTGACCAACAGCCGCCCCATTCTCCCATTGCCGTCTAGGAACGGGTGGATCGTCTCGAACTGGGCGTGGGCCAGCCCGACGTTGACCAGCACCGGATACGGCGCCTGATCGTGGAGCGCGCCCTCGAATTCGCCGAGTACGCGGTCAAGCTCCGTCACCGGTGGCGGAACATAGCGCGCGGTGGTGGGAGAGGGCCCGGCGACCCAATTCTGGGAGCGGCGAAACTCGCCTGGTGTCTTGGTCGGATCGCCGCCCCGCACCCCGCGCATGAGCCGGGAGTGGATCTCACGGATGAGACGCAAAGAAAGCGGAAGCGACGACACGCGCCGCAACCCGTACCGTAATGCGGACACGTAGTTGGACACCTCTTGAACGTCGATGCGACGCTCCCCCTTGGCCCGCATCGCTTCGTACTCCAGCACATCCATGAGGGAAGCCTGCGTCCCCTCGATTTGACTCGAGAGCACCGCCTCCCGCCGTACGTACATCCGGACGAATAGATCGGGATTCGGCAGAATCTCCGACGCGCCGACCAGACGGCCGACTTCTCGATCCGCTTTGGACAAGAGGCCAAGCAACCCCGCCGACAGGGCCAGGTCGGTCGGAGGGTAGGCCTCCGGAATGAACGCCTCGTACCCGGCGGGCTGGCGGACGTAATGTCCGGCACGCCCCGGTCGCTTCACGGGAGACATGCCTCGGGTCACGAGGCGCTTTCGACTAGCCATAAGGAACGTTATGCTAGTCTAATCACTAAATAACGTTTCGTCAACAACGTTATTTAGTCAATAACGCTAAATAAGGTTGGACTCTACACACTCAGGCAACAAAAAGGCCGCGGGCGGACGCCACGCGGCCTTGAAGTTGCCCCTCCTGGGCTCAGTCGCGTAGCGCGCCGAAGCGTAAGCGAGGCGCCCAGATGCGCTGGAGGGACAACGAAGAAAGCCGCCGGCCGAGGCCGAGCGGCTTTCAAGTTGCCCCTCCTGGGCTCGAACCAGGACTCTCCTGATCCAGAGTCAGGCGTGTTGCCAGTTACACCAAGGGGCACCGTGACTTCCATTGTGACGGCACGTCGAGCGGGCTCTGGAGACCCGTCCGTCAACTGCGTGGTGAGTGGTGCGTGGTTCGTGGTGCGACCGGCCTCACCCACAGCACAATTCCCACTTCCAAATACATACCACTCACCACTGACCACGCCTTTGTAAGACGGGTGGTGACCCGGCCTCAGCCGATAGCTGATAGCCGATAGCGAGTAGTTTCCAGTGGAGCTGAGGGGGCTCGAACCCCTGACCTCCTGGGTGCGATCCAGGCGCTCTCCCAGCTGAGCTACAGCCCCGAGGGCCTACAAGCTAAACCCCCCGGCACCCACCCGACAACCGCGTCAGTCCCCCGCGATCGGCGTGCCCTGCGCCGCCGCCAACCGCCACCGGCCCTCCTGCCGCACGTACACGTGGGTGTAGCGACTATGCGCCCCGAACGGCTGGCCCTGATAGCTCCCCCGCATCCGCGTCCGCCCGGTCACGATGACGGTGTCACCGTAGCCCCGCGTCTTCGACTCGATCACGTCGATCGCGGTGAAGCGGAGCTGCCCCGCACCGATGGCGCCGATCAGCGCCGCCCGGTCCGCCTCCGCCCCACTCAATACGTCGATGATCTGAAAGTCCCCCGCCAACAGCTCCTCGAGCTGCCCCACCCGCGCCCCGAGCAACGCGTCGAAAAACACCCGCTCGGCACTCATCACCTCCGCCTCCACCTGTGTCATCCGTCCCCGATCCCTGGTCACTGGTTTCCGTTGGGAATGCACCGCTTCCGCCTAACAACACGCCGGCCGGCGGGGTTTCCGGACCCCGGCTCCCGGACCCGCCCCGGACACCGGTCGCCAACTCCCTTCCTCCGGTGCTACTTTCGGGGCCCCATGACCCCCATCTCCTACACCCTCACCACCACCGTCCCGGCACCCCCCGAACAGGTGTTCGAGGCGCTGATCGACCCGCACCGCATGGCGCTCTGGCTCCCCTCGGCGCGCGCCGTCGAGGCCGTCGGCCCGCTCCACATCGGCAGCCGCATCCGCGTGGTCTACGACGTCCGCGATACCGAAATCGAAGTGGTCGACCTGAACCCGCCCAAAGTCTTCGGCTGGGCCGAGCGCGTGGGACGGCGCCAGTGGCGCACCTTCTTCCGCCTCGAGTTCGCCGGCGCCTCCACCCAGCTCACCGTCACCCAGGTCTGGAACCCGCCCTCGCTCCTCGCCTGGATCCGGGTCAAGATGCACCCCAGCCGCAACGTACCCGCGAAGCTGAGTACGATGGTGCAAAACCTGCGAACGGTGCTGGCGAGATAACTAAAAACTTCAAAGGCGTGGTGAGTGGTGGGTGGTTCGTGGTGACGATCGCCTAGATACGGTGAAAGGGAGGGTTTCGCAGCAGCCCATGAAGTGCGCGCATGGTGTCGCCGAGCGTCTGTTCGCACCGCTTCACGACGTCACCGGGTAGATACTCGAGCTCGCTCGCCAGTCGTGCGAGACACTCGGCCTCCGCGGCCGACCCCATCGCGATGCGCAGGTGCCGACGACATAAGGCCGGCGTCCCCAACGCGTACCCCTCGACGATGTTCGCTTCGACCGACACCGTCGACCGCCGCAGCTGCTCGAACAAACTCCGGGACCGGGGATGAGTCGGGACATCGGTCGCCCGCATCACCACCAGCGCCACCTCATGCGCGCGCTTCCACGCTTCCAGGGTCCGGTATGCGTACATGGGCCCATTATCGCTGCACGCCGCGCTGCCGCCTAACCAGAATCCTTCACGTCCGCATCATTTACCCGCCCTCACCACCAACCACTCACCACGTACCACGCCTTTGTGTTGATCACCACGCCTTTGTGTCGATCACCAAGCCTCGCGCCGGCGGACCTAGTCCGGATACGGGACGTCGATCGCCATCCCATCCTTCGCCGCGATCGTTTCCCCGAAGACCGCGCGCGCCTCCTGCACCAGCTCCTCGGTGAACATCGAATAGCGCGCCGAGAGGTGGTTGATCACCAGTTTGCGGACCTTGGCGGCCAGCGCGACCTGCGCCGCTTCGCGCGCGGTGGAGTGGTTGGTCTCCTTGGCCCGCTCCACCTCCTCTTCCCCGAAGGTCGCCTCGTGGACCAGGAGGTCCGCGCCCGCTGCGGCGTCCACCACCGACGCACAGGGCCGGGTGTCGCCGGTGAGGACGACCTTGCGCCCGGGACGCTTGGGGCCGACGACGCTATCAGCCATCAGCTTTCGACCATCGGCTAATTCAACCGCCTCGCCGCGTTGCAGCTTGCCCCAGAGCGGCCCTTCGGGAATCCCCAACGCTCGCGCTTTCTCCGGATCGAACCGCCCGAAGCGCTCGTTTTCCACCAGCGCATACCCGATCGACCCGCCGCCGTGCTCCGTCGCGAAGACGCGTATAGTGTACCCCTCCCTCGTCCCCCGTCCCCCGTCCCCGACGACGTCTCCCGGCTTGAGCTCCTCGACCTCGACTGGAAACGGCTCCCGCTCGACCCCTAGCAGGATGGCGCTCTTCAGCACCCGCTCCGCGCCCCTGGGACCCCACAACCGCAACGGCTCCACTCGGCCCTGCAACCCCAGCGTGCGCACCAGACCGATCACGCCCAGGAAGTGGTCGCCGTGGAAGTGGGTGAAGAAGATGTCGTTCAGCGCGAAGCTCACGCCGTAGCGCATCATCTGCCGTTGGGTGCCTTCGCCGCAATCGAACAGGAGGGTCTCCCCTTCGCGAACGAGCGCCAGGGAGGACACGTTGCGCTCGACGGTGGGGCGAGCGGCACTGGTGCCAAGAAAAGTGACGGAGAGCATGGGGGACGAATATAGAGTCAACGGCGTGGTCAGTGGTGGGTGGTTCGTGGCCACCGAGCCTTCACCCCGGAACCACCAACCACACACCACTCACCACGCCTTTTTTCAGTTGGACACCACTTACCACGCCTTTTTTCAGTTGGTCAGAAAACCTTCACCGTGAGATACCGTCCTGGCCGTTCCCTGAGGTCGTTCAGGAGGTGGGTGAGGGACTCCAGCGTCTTGTGGATGTCGCCGTACAGCGTCGTGTCGCTCGCCAGTTTGCCCAGCGTGCCCTCGCCGCGGTTGATCTTCGTCATCAGATCGTTGAGCGTCGTGGTGGTCTGGGCCAGCTGCCCGGTGAGGCGCTGCAGATTGGCGGTGAGGGTATCGACCCGCAGCCCCGCGGTCTTGACGTTGGAGTTGCCGAGCAGCGTGTCGATGCGGGACATCACGCGCTCGACGGCGGCGAGCGAGTGGGTGCTCTGCAGGATGAGCGGCCCCTTGGTGGCCTCGGTGAGCGCCGCCATCCCGCGCTCAGTCGCGACGAGCGTGTTGTGAATGTCCTGGGCCAGCTGATCGGAGACGAGACCAGTGGCGTTGCCGAGCAGCTCGTTGGCGCGCGTCGCCACGCCCGAGGCGATGTCGGCGAGCTCCTGGGATTTCTTCCCGACGATCGCGCTCGAGCCGGGCAGGTACTCGTCCTTCACGCCGGGGATGTAATCGATGAACTTCGTCCCAAAGAGGTCGAGCGACGAGATGGTGGCCTCGGCGTCGGTCTTGGGGCGCACGTCGCCCGAGAGCTCGAGCGTGACCGTCACGCGACCGATCCCCTGGAGGCTCACCCGGGACACCCGGCCCACTTTGACGCCGGAGACGAGCACCGGGTCGCCCTGCTTCAACCCCGCGATGTTGGTGAACACCACGCGGGCGGTGACGCCCTTGTGGGTGATCGAGCGGCCGCTGAACCAGAACAGCCCGACCACGAAGAGGGTGAGCCCCGCGAGCACCAGCGCCCCGACGCCGACTTCCTGCTTGTAGGTGAGGTCCATCAGGCCTTCCGATCCTGGAGCAGGGTCATCTCGAGATCGCGCTCGAGGAACTGCTGTACCGCCGCGTCCTTGGACGCGAGGATTTCGTCGGCGGTGCCGATGGCGCGGATCTTCGCCTGCCACAGCAGGGCGAGACGATCGGCCACGCGGAACGCGCCGCGCACGTCGTGCGTCACCACTACACTGGTCACGCCGAGCTCCTGCTGTAACCGCTCGATCAGGCCGTCGATCACGTCGGAGTTCACCGGGTCGAGCCCGGAGGTCGGCTCGTCATACAGGAGATAGGTCGGCTTCCCGGCGATGGCCCGGGCGATCCCCACCCGCTTGCGCATCCCCCCCGAGAGCTGGCCCGGAATCTTCTGCGCCACGTCGGGCTGGAGGTTCACGAGCCGCAGGCATTCCTGCACCCGCTGGTGCGAAAACTTGAGGTCGCGGTACGCGGTGTCGTCGGTGATGCCGAGCCGGATGTTCTCGAACACGTCCATCGAGTCGAACAGCGCGCCGTTCTGAAACACGTAGCCGATGCGGGTGCGCAGCTCGGACAGCGCCTTGCGGCCCAGGTGCGGGACGCTCTGCCCGTCCACGAGGACATCGCCCGCGTCGGGCCGGATCAGCCCGATGATGTGCTTCAGCAGGACGCTCTTGCCCACGCCGGAGGGACCGAGCAGCGCCAGGGTCTCGCCGCTCTGCACCTCGAGGCTCACGTCGTCCAGCACGACGTTCTCGAGGAACCGTTTCGAGACGTGCCGCAGCTCGATCATTTGCCCAGCAGCACCTGCGCCAGCAGCACGTCGAGCAGCAAGATGGTGACCGAGGCCGCCACCACCGCCTGGGTGGTGGCGCGTCCGACGCCCTCCGCGCCCTGCTGCGTGTTGAAGCCGATGTAGCACGGGATCGTGGTGACCGCGAAGGCGAAGCACACCGCCTTGATCCCCGAGTACCACAGGTCGAACGATCGGAAGAAGTAGCGCGCCCCGTAGGTGAACTGCTCGTTGGTGATGCCGAGCGACTGCTTGGCCATGAGCCAGCCCACGAGAAACCCCGTGGCGTTGGAGATCATCACGAGGGCCGGGATCACGAGCATCCCGGCGAGGCAGCGCGGCAGCAGCAGCTGCGTCACGGGCGAGCGCCCCAGACTCTCCAGCGCGTCGATTTGCTCGGTGACGCGCATCGTGCCGAGCTCGGCGGCGTAGCGCGCGCCGATGCGGCCGGCCAGGATCAGTCCCGTCATCACGGGGCCCAGCTCCAGGATCACTGTCTCCCCGATCAGGCCGCCCGCGATGTAGATGGGGTAGGCGGCGTTGAACTGGTAGCCGGTCTGCAGCGCCGTCACGCCGCCCGCGAAGCCAGAGATGAGGATCACGATGAACAGGCTGCCATAGCCGATGACGTTGGCCTGCTCGAGGGTGCGCGGCAGCCAGGTCCGCCACTCGGGGAGCCCGCGGACCATGTCGATGATCATGTACGAGAACCGGCCGGTGTTGCTGGCCGCGTGCAGGCTCCAGCGCCCTACGTAGCGGCGCAGGTCGATGGCGCGCTCGACGGTCGAGATCCTCATGGGCGTGTATCTTGGGGAGCGGGACCGTCCACGTCCACCCCCCCATGTTCCATTGGGGAGTACGTTGTACGCGGTACGTTGTATTTGACGGTCATTTGGGTGACCCCGGCTCCGAAGGCACCGACCGTAGCCGACATCCCGTGGAGAACCGAATAATACCACGCACCACGCACCACGCACCCGTTCCGAGCCCTGCGCTGGTCCGTCGCTTCAGGGCCCGTCTCCTCTCCTGGTTCGCCAAGAATGGTCGTTCCCTCCCCTGGCGCCGCACCCGCGATCCCTACCGCGTGCTGGTGAGCGAGTTCATGCTGCAGCAGACGCAGGTGAGCCGTGTGACGGAATACTACCCGCGCTTTCTCAAGCGCTTTTCAAGCATCGACGCCCTGGCGCGGGCGCGGCCGCAGGCCGTGCGGGAAGCCTGGAGTGGGCTGGGATACTATGCTCGAGCTTCCAATATCCACGCGCTGGCGCGCGTGGTCCGGCGGGACTTCGCTGGCCGGTTGCCGGACGAGCCGGACGAGCTGGTGAAGCTCCCAGGGGTGGGGAGATACACCGCCGGGGCGGTGGCGTGCTTCGCGTACGAGAAGCCGGTGGCAGCGGTGGATACGAATATCAGGCGCGTCATTCGGCGCGTGTTCTTCGGGGACGGGGGAAAGGGGAAGGGGGAACAGCAGATTTGGGATATTGCGCAGCTGTTGGTGCCCAAGAATGGGAAACGTGCCTGGGCGTTCAATCAGGGGATCATGGAGCTGGGCGCGACAGTCTGCTCGGCGCGGAAGCCCAGGTGCCCGGAGTGCCCGGTCGTGCGGGACTGTAAGACGGGTAGATTAATCTCATGCTAGCCTCTGCCGCCATGATCGCCGATCCCATTGTCGCCGCCGCGGGCGCCACTTCCGCCGAGGTGGCCGCCTTGATGCGCTCGCGGAACATCTCCGTCGTGCCGGTGATCGACAATCCCAAGGATCGCCGCTACGAAGGGACCGTATCGGACCGGGACATCGTCGTCGCCTGCGTCGCCCTGGGGCACGACCCGAAAGAGTGCTCGGCGGAGGACCACATGCGGACCGATACCACTGTCGTGTCGTCGGAAACAGAGCTCACGGGGTACCGCCTGGCGAAGTACCCCGATCCCGCCGATCACCACATCAGAGCCACGATCGTGGTAGTGGACCAGACGAAGCGGGTGGTTGGGTTCATACCGCACCCCGAAGAGATCACAGGAATAATCATAGGCTAGTTGGACAGGAAGACAGACAGGCGCTCAGTCACTCAGTCGCGTAGCGGTGAACAGGCGTCAGGCGACAGGGGCTCGCGTGGTCGATGCACTGACTCGACGCAACAGGCCCCACAGAGTCTTGGCGGTCTCCGTTGCGATGGCATCCAACCGGTTGAACTCCGCCTCGGTTAGATACTCCAAGTCTTTGGCGATCTGCAGAGCGGTCTGCACTTCCAACAGCGAGCCGCGGGCGGTGTCCAGGAACCGGCGAAACTCTCGGACACCCTTGCGAGCCGCCCCTTCCGCGATATTTAGTGGCACACTGTGTGCGGCACGGCGAAGCTGGTCGGCGAGTGCGCCCTGCTCTTCCCGCGGGAACCGTTTGGCGCTCTTCGCGCACTCGATCGCCAGTCTTACGGCATGTTGCCAGACCTTTAGATCCCGATAGGAAGACATGCCGAAGTATTGCTTGCCGGGCCGTCACGTCGTGTTACCATCCCATCGCACCCCACATCCTTTCACCGCCTTCCTGAGTGACTCAGGACTACCAACCGCTGCGCGCCTGAGC
>Ga0184629_10001153_pt1 | contig 10992 bp, 7 predicted proteins | sample PLM4_32_b1_FD_133158 | JGI IMG/M metagenome (GOLD analysis project Ga0184629, IMG submission 133158) | Groundwater sediment microbial communities from an aquifer in East River, Colorado, USA - PLM4_32_b1 | ecosystem: Environmental > Terrestrial > Soil > Riparian zone | place: USA: East River... | reverse complement strand
TGTCGAGGTCGTCCCAACTTTGGCGCGCCTTTCAATTGTCCTCCAGAAGAGCGGCACGAAGCCCGATCTGTTTGTGGTCGACATCGACCCGGATAACTCGGACGATCTCGCGCTGCTTCGCGATCTTCCGAAGGTTTCGGGCATCGGGGACGTTCCCGTTATCGCCTTGACCGATCGCAAGAGCGTGCACGCGCCGCTGCGCGCGATCCGCGCGGGCGCCAATGATGTGTTGTTCAAGCCGGTCGATTCGAATGAAGCGCGTGAAGTCTTCGCCCGAGTAATGGAGTCGAACAAGCATCACCGCGTCGCTCATGCGGCGACAGGCAAGGTGATTGCATTCACGCATCTCTCGGGAGGAGCGGGCGCGACCACTTTGGCCGTCAACGCCGCGTGTGCGCTTGCTCGTGGTCCGGAAGGCGGGCATACCTGCCTGCTAGATCTCGACGTTCAGTTTGGTAACGCGGCAAGCCTCCTGGACCTCCCTTCGACCTCGCCAGTCCAGGAATTCATTGACGACCCTAGCCGGCTCGACGAATCGATGCTTGAAAGCATGATGCTGCGCCATCCGACGGGTCTTCAGGTCCTCACGGCACCCCGGAACCTGCTGCCTTTGACAGCATATGGGCCTGATGGCGTTCACACCCTGATGGATGTCGCGCGCCGCAACTTTAGGCACGTGGTCGTGGATTTGCCCGTGGCACTCGCGCCATGGACCGACAGCGTCCTGAAATCGGCGGCAGTCATCTATCTGGTTACGTCAGCATCAGTGCCTTCAGCGCACCGTGTCGTGAAATTTGCCGATCTTCTGCACGAGGAGGGGGTTAGAGATCTCCCGATCAAAGTCGTGGTCAACCGTCATCATCGGGCGAGCCGGCGCGGCAACGACATCACCATGGCGCAGTTTGAGCAGGCGACGGGGCGAAAGGTCGACTACACGATCCCCAATGATTATTCGCTGATCTCTCTGTCGCATGGGCAGGGGCGGCCGGCGGTACGGTTGAAGCCGAATAGCCCGTTCACTGTCGCGCTCATGAATATGCTTGGCGCCGAACTTGGGGACGAGACGTTGGTCCAACCCAAGCGGTCCTTGTTTTCGTTCGGAAGGATGTAGGCGTTATGTTCCAGAAGTACACGCGTGGTGGGTCTTCAACTCCAGAGGCGGCGCCCGCCCGCCCCATGATCGGCACTGATCCGCCATTGCCGGCTGCTGCACCAGATAGTGCCAGTCCTGGCACGTCGACCAGGCACACCGCGCTCAAAGTTTACCTCCATGAGAAGCTCTTATCGCTGCTCAATCTCAGTGTTCTGGACAAGATCACGCGCGACGAGCTGCGCAAGGAACTGGCGCCGTTGATCCGTACGATCCTTACCGGTGACGGTATTGCCCTCAACTCGATTGAGTATCACCAGCTCGTCGATGAAGTGCTGGATGAGGTTCTAGGGCTGGGTCCGCTCGAGCCCTTCCTCAAGGACCCAAGCGTTTCCGACATCCTCATCAACACTCACAAACAGGTCTATGTCGAGCGTTTGGGCAGGCTCGAGCAGACCCCCGCACGTTTCAAGGACGAGCGTCATCTGCTCCGGGTGATCCAGAAAATCGTCAGCGCTGTTGGACGGCGCGTGGACGAGTCTCAGCCTTGGGTGGATGCGCGTCTCCCTGACGGCAGCCGCGTGAACGTGCTGGTCCCGCCATGCGCAGTCGACGGCCCGCTCGTCTCGATCCGCAAATTCTCCAGGATGCCGTTCACGGTGCCGCGTCTGATCGAGATCGGGTCGATCGACGAACGGATGTCCGTGCTCTTCGAGCTCATCGTCCGCTCACGTCTGAATGTGCTGATTTCCGGTGGTACAGGTTCCGGTAAGACAACGCTCCTGAATGCGCTTTCCAGCTTCATCAGCAACCGTGAGCGCATCGTTACCATAGAAGACACCGCCGAGCTTCAGCTCCAGCAAACACACATTGGCCGCATGGAAACGCGCCCGCCGAATATCGAGAACCTGGGTGAGGTGACCCAGCGCGATCTGTTGCGCAACGCGCTTCGTATGCGTCCCGACCGCATCATCGTGGGCGAGGTGCGCGGCGCCGAAGTGCTCGACATGCTTCAGGCCATGAACACCGGCCATGACGGATCGATGACCACGGTCCATGCCAACACTCCCCGTGACGCCCTCACGCGTCTCGAGCACATGGTCGGCATGACGGGTATCGAAATCCCGCTGAAAGCGCTGCGGTCGCAAGTCGCTTCCGCGCTCAACGTGATCATCCAAGTCTCACGTCTGAGCGATGGGCGCCGGCGCGTGGTCAGCATACAAGAAATCATTGGCATGGAATCCGACACGGTGACCATGCAGGAGATCTTCAAATTCGAGCGTACGGGAACCGATCCCGAGGGCAAGGTGTTGGGCAACCACCATGCGACCGGAATCAGACCGAAATTCTCCAAGCGCTGCGAGGAATTTGGCTTCCACGTTCCGGTCGATCTCTTCCGGGGAAGTTAGGAAACGACGATGCCGCCGATTCTTGTCTTCATCATCTACGTCTTCATCGCTGTCGGTGCCTACTTGATTGTAGATGCGTTGGCCGGCCTGCTTCGCGTGGCGCGAGGCGAAGACGACGAAGTCGTGGAACGGCGGCTGCAACGGCAATCATTGCGACTCCGGGATGGTTCGGGTGAGATTTATTCTATCCTTCGGACCCATACCGGAGTGGACGCATGGCGCGAGTATGTGCCGTTTTATCCGCGCTTTGCGCGTCTGCTGGACACATCCGGCACGGGCATCACCCCGCAGCGGGCGCTCGCGCTTATGGCCATCATAGCGTTCGTGGCTTTTTTGATATCTGCTTTGCTCCTGCCCTTGATCATCGTACCGCTGTCTTTTGTCATTGCACCTGTGATTGGCATCGGCTCCGTGATCCTCTACCTGCTGAAGGCCAGATCCAGCCGCATCAGCAAATTCGAGGAGCAACTTCCCGATGCGCTCGATCTTATTGTTCGCAGCCTGAAGATCGGGCACCCTTTGAGCGGCGCAATGGCAGTCGTCGGGCGCGAATTGCCAGAGCCGATTCGCTCGGAATTCGCTGCCGCGTTTGACAAGGTCTCCTACGGCTTGGACATACCCACCGCTTTTCAGGAAATGGCCGATCGCGTGCCAGTGCAGGACCTCGGCTATGTCGCTATGGCGATCCAGATCCAGCAGGAGTCCGGGGGCAACCTGGTCGAGTCGCTAGCCAAGCTCACCGCGGTGATCCGTGGACGTTTCCGCATGTTCCGAAAAGTGAAGGCGCTAACCGCAGAAGGTCGCTTCTCAGCCTTGTTCCTGTCCGGCTTTCCGTTCGCGTTGATCCTTATCGTCCAGCTGATCAAGCCCGACTACTACACGCAGGTAATGGACATACCCGTGTTTCCGTATCTGGTCGCTGCGACGATCATCTTGCTGACCATCAACGTCATCGCGATGCGCATTATAACCAATCTCAAGGTCTGAAGCCCATGCTGGAATTTCTGAGCGGCGCGAGCCCAGTACTAATCATCGGTGGCATTCTGATGTTTGCCGCCATTGTACTGATCGTGATCGGCGTCGGCGCGATGGTGTCCGAATTCGAATTTATGCAACGGCGCCTCGTCGCGCCGCGGACTGGGGCTGTCTTAGAGGGCGAACCCAGAAGCATCCTCATTGAGGATAATCTGCTCAAACGGATCGACGCTCTCGTCACGCCAAAGAGCATGGACGAGCTATCGAAAGCCCGTAAGTGGTTGGTGAAGGCCGGCTACCGCAAGCCCTCCGCTGTCCGCGTGTTCTTTCTCTCTAAGGCCGTTTTGGCGCTCGGACTTTCGCTAATCACTGCGTTCGTGCTTCCTTTTTTCGTCGGTCTTCTTCCGCTTCCGATCGTAGCGCTGGTGATCATCTTTGCCCTCCTGATCGGTTACATTTTTCCTACATTTTGGATCGAGCGGAAGATCGAGTACCGGAGAATTGATGCGGAACTCGGATTTCCCGATCTGCTCGACATGCTGCTGATCTGCATTGAGGCGGGAAATGGCTTGGACCAGGCATGTCGTCGGGTCACGCGTGAGATCAAGTCTGTCAACGTCGTGCTGGCCGACGAGCTTAGCGTGGTGAACGACGAGCTCTACGCGGGCAAGAGCCGAGCGGCCGTGTTCCGCGATTTCGCTGAGCGAATTTCGGTTCCCGATATCAGTGCCTTCGCGGCCGTCCTCCGGCAATCGGACGAGTTCGGCGTTAGTATTGCCGAGACGTTGCGTGTCTACGCGTCAGAGCTTCGCGACAAGCGCGTGATGAGAGCCGAGGAAAAGGCCAACATGATGCCAATCAAGCTCGCGCTCGGCAGCATTGCCTTCACCATCCCGCCAACCATGCTCATTATGGCGGGACCATCGCTAATCATGATCTTGCGTACCTTTGCCGGGATGGGGGGCTGACATGCGTCGTATCGGACCGCTCTTGATGTCAACCGTGCTGGTTGCGGGCTGCGCTGGCGTTGCTACGAACGGCGAAAGTCTCCGCGTGCTGTTGGAGCGCAGCGGGCAGTCGCAGCCCAAGCTGTCGGCCTATGAACAGGGTAAGCGGCACCTCCAGTTCAAAAGCCCCGGTCTTGCCGTTGCGGCCTTTGAGGAAGCGCTGAAAGCAAGCCCGGATTCCGTGCCTGCGCTTAACGGGCTTGCGGTCGCCTACGATCGTTTAGGCCGCGCCGACATTTCCCAGCGGTACCTCGATCGCGCGCTCGCTATCGACCCGAATTCCCCCGTCACCCTCAACAATCTCGCATATCTCAACCTCGTGCAGGGCAACACGGCGGTCGCTCTTGCCTATGCGGAACGCGCCAAGATCGCGGCAGCGCTTCCAATGGACATGATGCTTCCGGAAACGATTGCCAATACGGTTGATCGGACGGCGGAGATTGCCACTCGGATTTCGGCCAACGAGTCGCGAGAGCGCCCAGTCGCGCAGGCTTCGGCCCTTCCTCCGGAGAGTGACATCAAGCGGGTCGGGCTGAACGAATGGGAGCTCCGCATTCGTCCACCCAATCCGACAGACGCGGTGCGGATCAATCTCCCCGCGCGCGACGTGGCCCCGCGGGTGATCGGGCCCATGGCCCGGGCGGTCCTTCCGCCGATTTCCGCGGATCCGCTTACCGAGGCGGTCATGGTCTCCGAAATCCCGGACTCGGTCATGGCTGAATTGATGGCCCCGCCCTCGGAGCCCGCACCTGAGCCTGTTGTCGCGTCTCTCCTGCAAGTGGTCATGCCTGAGACAGTCGCTGCGCAACCTGGGCCGACGAGTTCTCAGCCGGCCGAACCGACGCCGCCTCCCGCCCTCCGTGCCTCCATACCGATGCCGGAGTTTCGCTCACCGACGGCCGAAGTCATTGCGGCCATGCCGCCTGTACTCGCCCTCGTGCCTCCTCAGCAGCCGCTCGAACCCATCCATGAAGAGCCGATGGTTGCCGCGTTGCCCGCGCCCGCATCCCTGCCGCAGTTCAGTTCGCCGACGATGGACACCATCGCAGCCATCCCGCGAGTAAACCCGCCGATCCCCCTGCAGCGCTTGCCCGAGCCGGTCCGTGAAGAGCCAATGGTCGCGGTGTTGCCTGCACCAGCGCCCGTGCCGCAGTTTAAGTCCCTGGCCGCCGACGCCGTTGCCTCCGTGCCGCCGGTCGCCGCTTTCGTGCCTCCGCAGCCGCTGCCCGAGCCGGTCCGTGAAGAACCGATAATCGCAGCGTTGCCTCCACCCGAGGCGTTACCGCAGTACAGATCGCCGGTGGCCGACGTCATTGCGGCGATGCCGCCTGCGATCACGATTGTGCCTCCCCAGCCGTTGCTCGAGCCGGTTCGTGAAGAGCCTGTGGTTGTGCCAGTGGCAACATCGGCCCAGCAGCCTGCCGAGTCGGCACGTTTGCAACAGCTGATGGCATCGCTTTCGGCGCCCGCACCGCAAACCGTCGTGCAGATTCCGCCGACACAGCAGACGCCGCCGGTTGAAGCGCCAAAGCCTGCTCAGCCGTCCGCGCAACTCGTCACTCCAATGGTGGCTTCGCTTGCGCCGGCGCGCGGAGATGCGCCTCGCTCCGCGAATACGGTAAACGTTGAAGCCGACTGGCGAGCCGCCGTCCCCTCGAGCACGCAGGTAAGGGTTTCCAATGGCACCGGTCGGCGCCTCATGGCAACCCGCTTCGCGCGCTATTTCGGCGAGCATGGACTTTCAGTCCGCAGGATCACGAATGCGAACAGCTTCAACTATCGCCACACGGTCATTTTCTACAATCCCGACCAGCGCGCCCAGGCTGAAGCGCTCGCTGCTGTTCTGCCGTTCCCGGTCAGACTTGCGGAGGCGAAGCAGAGTCGTGGTCAGATCGAGCTGATCCTCGGCTTCGATCTGCTTGGCCTCGACGACTCGTTGCGCTCCGCCTAGCTGTGCTGTCGGTTGTCTGGTTCATCTATGCCGCGATAATGATCGCGGCGGTGGTCATCGACGTGACCTCCTATCGCATTCCGAACACGCTTGTCGTTGCGCTGGTTGCCCTGTTCCTTGCGGTGGCTGCCCTAAACGGGAGCAACGTGGAGTGGCTCGAGTGGCTGGGCCACATTGCCGCCGGCATCCTTGTCTTCGGCGCCGGGATTTTTCTCTATGCTATCCGGCAAATGGGGGCGGGCGACGTCAAGCTCTTAGGCGTCGTGGCGCTGTGGTCAGGTGTATTTGCGCTGCCGCCGCTGCTGTTCTCTGTGGCCCTGTGTGGATTGGTCGGGATGCTCGTGATCTTGGCCCTACGCATGATAGTGCCGCGGGTTCAGCCAGGAGCGGGCTTGCCGCGCGTTCTCACAAGAGGGCAGGGGATTCCCTATGCCATCGGTATCGGCCCTGGCGCCATCATCGCGTCGTTCAGTTTCGCGCCCTGGCTGTGGCTCTTCTGACGACATCATCGCTCGTGTTTCGGGCTACCATCTCGCTCGTACCTTGGGCGGTATGGAAGCGAGGTCAATCTCGGTCGCGGGCGCGATGGTCGTATAGCCTGGCGCGATTTCAGTCCGACCGAAATTGCCGTTACGATGCCAAATTGTCATCTCTCCGATTCGGGAGAGCAGTGTGTAATCGGCCGACGGCGCAGTGTCTGAGCGCGTGATCCAATGCGTTGCAAAGCGGGTCGGTGATTCCAGGACCATTGCGAACGTGGTGGTGGGGGCCAAATCGGGCCGATAGATCGGTACGTTTTTATGAAGATGATAATAGCCGCCCGCCCAGTACCAATCCCCGCCGCTTTCATCAATTAGGCCTTCGACATCGTCGCGCTCTGACAACACGAGATAGGATCTCAGGAGGGGGTCTCGACCAATTCTATAGATCGTGCCGAGAACAGTTGCTTTCATTATCAGCAACAGGAGGGAAGGAGCCAGCAGAAACAGGATGAACCGCGCTGCTGGCCCGGATCGTAGGGCGACTCGGGTTTGGGGACCTGCAACGAGCGCAGCAATCCCGATCAGATAGATAGGCACCAACGGGAAGATGAAGCGCACCTCTTTGTGTGAAACTAACGAAAACGTCAGCAGCAAGGTGAGCCCTACCGCTGACAGCGGCCAGGTTTGACGCCACGAAAGCAACAATCCCAGAAATCCTATGTAGGCAACACCTAGTGACGTTTCGGCCAAGGCTACAAGATAGAAATGGGCCGGAGCTCTGGAGAACTGTCCTGCGATGTCGTGGAAAAAATTCAGCTCCAGATTGTAGACGATCGAGCTAAACCAAAAGCCCCAGGTGTACGCATCCAGAGCGCCCGAGAGGATGAGCACCAGGGAGAACGTAGCTAAAGCAGGCCAGCAGCGCCAACCCCAGAGAGCAAAGGCGATTCCGCACGCTACAGCGATAGGTGGACCGAGTTGGTAGCGCAATACTAGCGTTAGCCCGGCTAAGGCGCCGAATGCGAGTATAGCCGACCTGCTGGGCGGTCGAAGCAGATACATCAGTGCACCAAACAACGCGTATGCAGCTAATGCATCGGCAAGCGGCGTATGGGCGAAATAGACAATCTCGTACCAGAACGACGTTGCGACCAACGCCAGCCGCGCCGAGGTCTCATCCAGAATCGATTGCGTTGTCCGGTACACGCTGAACGGAAGGGCAAGGCTGATGCTACAGAAAATCAGCTCTACCACTGGCCGGTAGACCAGAGGAGTATCCAATCCAACGGCGGAAAGGGCCGACAGGATAAGCGCAATGAACCCTGGGATTATCCATGATCGAATGCCATAGACGTATTCCCAAGGAATGATGCCGTACCCGAAGGTCAGGCGATGCGCTTGCTCGAGATATTGAAAGGGGACATCTGGATGGGGAAATAGGTCGGTATTGAGCGCGACTGCGGCTCGCAAGAGGAAGCCAAAAGCCAAGACGAGCGGCAGAAGGTTCCAAGTCGCGCCATTTCGCGCAGTGAGTGAGACCACTTCGTCCGCATTCGAGAAGGTTTCAGTCACGAGCCATCGAGCCATTTGGTTCGCTACCTGAAGGCCATATCGCCACGAGTGTGTGAGGAACGTGTAGGTGGGGTCATCGCGCTCAGTGACCTGCCAGTCGCTTCCAAGGCAGCGATGGCCACAAGGACAAGAGATAGAAGAGTGCAGCCAACAGCAATAGATACCGGAAGCCTAGTAGCATCGAAAATGATTCGCACAGCCCCCCTACTACTGCTCCGGCGATGTTGGACCCAAAGGCCGCGTCGGGGTTGGGACTGTCGCCGAAGGCCTTCGCAAAAATCACGCCGGCAAAGAACATCGGCCCAAGCGCAACAATGCTTGGAACCGCATAACGCCAGATGAGTGCACCATCGAGAAACGCATCCAACGAGGTCAGTACGCCTAATGCCAAAAACACAAACAGTCCGGCATAGTACCAAGCCAAACGTCCGGTGCGCGCCTTCAGAACATACAAGTTGCTGAGCAGAATCAGGACGAGAACCGTTGAGAACACCAGGGAGTTCACGAGCCAGGTGCTTCCAAAAAGTAGGGCCAATTGGACCACCGCCTTTGTTTCGAGCAGCATGAAGGCTGCACCCAGGAAAAACATGCGGCCGTCGATCCAAGCGCCCCCTCTTTGTTTCGGTACGAACAGTAGAACCATGCCGATGCCCAGGCCCCCAAGCAGAAGCATTGAGCGCACGTTCACATCGGGGATGAGGCGGCTTTGGAGATAGAGAAACGGCCAGTCGTCGCTGGCAAGAATAGGCTCTCCGCGGTCATGAACGATGCTAGCTGGCGCAATCTTCTGCCAATCGTCGGGCTGCTCGCTTAAGGTCTCCGGCTCGAACTCAAAGCCATTTACCTCCAAGTTTCTCGCTGGAAGTCGGTTCAGCCAAAATGTCTGCTCATTGGCAAAAGCTTCTCTGAGCCGCGGATTACATCCGCCGATGATGACCGCATAACCTGCTTGCTGCGATGATTTGAGCTCAGTCTGATACGGCAACGTGAGCACGATTGGTTTGCACCCGAAAGAGGCTTCAGCCATTGCGGCGACCCGCTCAACAATCCACCCCTGGCGAAAATAGTTGTAGGAGACAAACGTGCCACCGGGCTTGAGCACCCGCGCAATATCGTCGAAAGCTTGCTGGGTGAACAAATAGCTCTCTAACCGAATGTTTGCGTAACCGCTGTGCAGGACAAGCGAGTCGACGAGGGCGTAAACTACTAGATCGTACTTTCTCTGGGTGGTGCGTAGAAAGTGCCGACCATCATCCACGTGAGGAACCACGCGTGTATCCTGATAGGGCCCGTCAGGATTGCTGCTTGCGCCGATGCTTTGGATGACGGGATCGATTTCCACTGCGTCGACGTGGCGGACGCCAAGCCTTAGAGCATGTGTGACGTCGTTTCCTGTTCCCGCGCCGATAATCATCACGTCGTCGAACGCTGCGCCGCCGCTGCCTCTTTGCAGTAGGTGGATGAGGGAGTAGGTCGAGCCGCCGTTCGAAAACGGTACGACGAACTGATGCCCAATATTGTCGACCATAACGTGGCCGATCGCCTTGTCATACTCGACCGAATAGTATGGCGACCAATATGTGTCGCGCGTACTCAAAATCGGCGGTAACATTGCGATCATCGGGAGGGCTATCAGGGCGAGCGTGCGAACAGCCTTCAGCCATCCGCTCTGATATAGCAGATACCCGATGCCGGAGCAGAATACGGTGAACCAGACAGCTGGCGGGGTCTGCAGAAGCGAAAGAACAGAAAAGCATCCGATACCGGCCAAACTTCCGCCGATATTGAGCGTGTAACCCTCGATCCGATCCGGATACGAGGCGAAGGCGCGTCCCAGAACCTGTCCAAGGCCCACGAACGACAGGGCGATCAGTACAAAGAAAATAGCCACGACTGCTTCGATTGGGACGGTGAACTGCGCCACATCCGGATCACGGTACTCGGTGCCGAAGAATACGACCTGCGGGGAGGCTTGGCCGCCCACATCGACCGTTAATCCTATCCAAGCCGTGTAAATCGCCGACATCGCGAGAGCAGCCGAAACGGTGAGAAGTGCGAGAAGCGGGAATGCGACAAGCCAGTTTTGTCTGCTACGGGAGGCAAGGCAGCCGCAGGACATGCCTAGAAAGCATGCAAGCAAGACGACATTCGTAAAAAACTGCAGGAAGATGACGTTCGCAGCAAACCAGCGAATGAAGGCCAGCTCCATAAACAGGACGAGGAATCCGACCAAGAAAAGGTTTAAGCCATGGCGGGAGGCCGCTAAAGGCCGAATCAGTTCGGGCGACTCCTTTGCCACGTCCGGTGTCATCGAGGCTCTCTCTGCTGCGGGGCCACGTTACTGCTTTCTTATCCGGAATAGCGCAGCCATGTCGGTTGCATGGATCAATTGGAGCTTGTTCGGCAGAAAGGACTCAAGGTCGGGCAAACCGCGCGCGTTGAGGACCAGAACATCGTCGAAACTAGTGGACCATTGTAAAAAATATGGAAACGCGCGCAATTCATT
>Ga0184629_10001151_pt1 | contig 10993 bp, 13 predicted proteins | sample PLM4_32_b1_FD_133158 | JGI IMG/M metagenome (GOLD analysis project Ga0184629, IMG submission 133158) | Groundwater sediment microbial communities from an aquifer in East River, Colorado, USA - PLM4_32_b1 | ecosystem: Environmental > Terrestrial > Soil > Riparian zone | place: USA: East River... | reverse complement strand
ATTACGATCGACCGTGATGCGTGATAACATCTTTGCATATCTAACAGAACCATCTGGCCATCTAGCACCGATTGGTTCAATATAAGCATCAACAATCTCTTCGTTTTCGTCACGAAGAACTAGCGACGCTATGCCATCCCACTCACCTTGTGCAAACGGCAATGCCGTGTATACGACTTCTTTTCTAGAAGAATTGGAGAGATTTGGAAATCTGACATTAACATTAATCATTAGGGCGATCTTGTTTTGAGGATGAAGTTTAGATCTTCTCTCGTTTGTTTAATTTCAGCAGAGGGATTTTCATCGCCTCTCATCGTCTTTAAGCGATTGGAGAAGTAGAAGTTGAACACATAATATAAGTCCTCACCAAAGACATCTAAGACTTCTTTACGAGTCTTATTTAATCTCATACATATGGTTGCGATATCACTTTTCATGACAGTTCATCTAAGATAACGCCAGCCTCTTTAGCAAGCTCTTCCGCAAACTTAAGAGACTCTCCCCAGCGTGCTCTCAGTTCATCTGATGCTGCTGGATAAACAACTCTCTTGATACCATTCGTAATGATGAGCTTCATGCACTCTGAACATGGTGCAAATGGATATGTATAAATTGTGCAACCCTTCACCGGGCTACTTGAATTCGCAAAAGCGTTAGGTTCTGAATGCACAACAAACTTATATTTAGTCTCTCGATGATTGAGACGCTCAGGAGTATCGGCTATTCCATGAGGAAAGCCATTGTATCCTATAGCCACAACCTTCTTCTCGTCGCTAGCAATTACGCAACCTACTTGTGTAGATGGATCCTTGCTCCAAGAGGAGATATGTTTGGCAAGCTCTAAGAATCTCTTATCCCATTTGTTATTCATAGTTAAATCTCACAGATGTCATTGTTACAGAACTTGCTACCAGTTTCTTTTCCACCCTTAACCGCACCCAAACGTAGCTTCATAAGACCGTTGGCATAAGCGTTATGTTCTAATTCGCTACAAGTCTGATATGGTGCTTGTAAATAGTTATGATCTTCTAGAGGAAGAAAACTAAGGGTCTTGATATATGATGCCATATACTCGATGGCGCTTTTTAAATCTTTGAACTCTTCTGGCTTGAATGTCACAGTAATACTTACCGAATTGTCCGACCACTTATCTTGTAGCTCTCTGGCGATACATAGCTGTTCCCAAAGTGAAATCTCGAACTTGCTCTTTGTGAAGTTTTGTTCCTTCACGGGAAAGTAAACAACTACTGATCCACCAAGCTCACCATACTTCTTAACTTTAGTAGCCACTTCTTTATTCTTAAGTGCATCTAACTTGATTGGCTTACCAGCCTCTTGGGGCTCAAAGCCTGCGGCGATCATTTTATCTTTATCTGTGATAGAAGATTCTATATGATAATTAGAGTTAAGTAGCTTTGTGAATAAAGGATCTAGTGCTGACATCCTAATCGTTCTTAGATAGAATGGAGAATGTGTGCAATGAACTCCCGGAGTGGCACCTGCCAATAGGGAAACGCTTCCGCTAGGTTTAACTGTTGTTACCTTAATACTTGTTGGGATGCCAAGCCATCTAGAATAGATTCTATCCCAATGTCTTACAATCTCATATCCCTTGTCGCAGAAGTCGGAGAAGAATTCGTTAAATGAAAACTTCTTAATTGCTTGCTGGATGCCAGACATGCTCAAACCAATACGGCGGTTTTGCAACATGACCTGATTGGTGAGTGGACTGTGTGTTGGTAATAGTGTTACAGTCTTTGCATACAAGAATGCAAACTTAAGTGTCTCGAAGTAATCTTTCGCATCTTCATGATTAGCTGGAAATGTTTCAACTAGACAACATAGTTCGCCATGCTTAAGTCCCTGTTCACCACAAGGATTAAAGCCATCGATATCATCATATTTGCTACTAGATGTATCATTGTATCCATCTTTCATGCGTCCATAATGTCTAGCGTTCTCTAGAAAGATAAGACCCGGCTCACCGTTAACCTGGATACGTTTAACAATCTCTTCAAAGTTGTCGTCAATCTTGGCAAACACCGAATTGTTAGACGCCCAGCGTCTATCGATAAGTTCATCCTTGAAGAGATTAAAATCCTTCATCTGAATGAATTCTAGATCGTTAGATTCTCCAATAGCGATCTCTGCCGATCGGCGCACGTTACCACTTACCACAAACTTGCCAATGAAGTTCATTATATCTGTAATGGCTACGGAGGTTATTGGCTTCCCAACCACTGAGTCTAAAATCTTCCGGATAGACTCTAACCCTTCGCGGAGCGGTTCTGGACCGGATGATGTGCCACCAAAGCCTTTAATTGGCAGCCCAGGGCCTCTCACTAAGCTAAAGTCGAATACCACCGCGTTCTGAGAGGGGGTGGCGTAAGAGTCTAATAGAACCCTTACAGCGTCTACCCAACCCTCGCGAGAATCTGGTACAGTAAAAGTTGTAACATCTTTGTTAGGCTCATTAGGAGTTAGCTTGTTGGCGCCCTTGGTATCAAATCCAATACCGACACCCAACATCAACATATCAGCAGCCCAACAGAATGGGTAAGAGAAGTCTTTATTGATATCTTTGGTGGAGATGAAGCCGCAATTATTTAGTCCCGCGCTTCCTATCTTGGCAACAATTGGTGTACCCATAAGCCATAAGCCACGCCCAGGTGGCAAGAACTTCATAGCCCACATGCGCTCAAACATCTTTTGAGCAGAGGATTGTGCCTTAACACCTATCCATGGCAAGCCCATTTGTTGGCAATGTCTGAGCTGAATGTTGAATATTCCTTCTACAACTCTTTGGCAGGTTTCCCAAAACTCCTCTTGCGATCCATCTTCTTTCTGGCGCGCATAACTGCGCTTATATACAACATATGATAGATCATTAAAACCCCAAGCTGGCTGCTTACCTTTGAATTGACTGATGAAAGCCTCAGACAGTTTGAACATTATCTTCCCTCGTAAATCTATTTGGTGAAAAGAGACTGAACTCTACGTTGTTCATATCCATTTTTAAGATAGACTCAGCGATGTTCTTGGCTCCCAAAAAGGCCAATCCAAACTTGTTTCTACCGTGAGCGGCGTTAATGTAATGACCGGGATGAGATTTGAATTCCCCCATCAAAGGAATATGATCTTTAGTGCTGGCTTCAATGTATGTCCAGACATGAGTGAGATCAACTAGATTAGTAAAAGGAAAGTGCCGAAGCATTGTCTCGTTTAGGTGTTCAAAGATGCGTTTGTTAAAATCACTATCGTCTAGCACACCATGCTCAACATCTTTCTTCAATCCGCTTTTGCCGCCAGTCATAAGGAGAGAGCGACCATACATTCTAATGGAATCTGATGAGCTACCAAGTTCGATCGGCATCATTGGTAACGCCATATCATCAAGATCTTCTCCAAATGGATTTGTTCTTACAACGTGTTCTCTCTTATACACTATCTGTTTGAGAACTTCTGTTGATGGACAACTTTTTGTTGTTGCATGAACAATGCTACCAGCATGAATTGTGTGACCATTAGATAGCATTACTACTGGCCCATCTTTATCACACATAGTCATGTCAACATATGTGCCATATGCAATACTTAATCCGCCAACTGTTCTTAGTAGTCGAGCAAGATTATTAGAGAAAGCAAATGGATCTAACATTCCCTCAAGGGGAACATATAGTGTTCCATTTACATGAGGAGCTATTGCAATATGTTGTGTCTGTTGATTATCAAACCTAACAGATATGTTTCCTAACTTATGAAGGAATTCATTACTGTCATCTAGATCAACTGCTTCTTTAGCGTTAGTAGCCATACGTAGGCCACCATTAGATTCTAGCGCACAGTTTAAGTTGTTGGCTAGTAAGCTAAATAGTAGGGCGTTGTTTGCTGCGCTATAACGGTAGAGCTGCATTGCCGCCTGCTCACCCATAGCTTTTATAAGGGTTGTAGGCGTTTTGTTAGATCCTAGATAAACACTACCACCGATTCTTCCCGTGCCCTTGAAGGCTGGATAACCAGCCTCCTCGATTACAAGAATCTTGTGCGTCTTCTTGGCTTTCTTGATGTAACGCGCTAACCAGTATGCTGTTGACAAACCTGCTGCGCCTGCACCAATAATAACCGTATCAACATATGATGGTAGTTGTGACGAATAACAAAAATCGGGGGCTGTACCATCCCACCAGAATGAGTGCCGTTTAGAGATCAATGTTGAAATCCTTATCAGTTGTCTTGTCGTTATCGCGATTACGCATAGCCTTCTGCAATTGCTTGAGGTTACGCATAATGAACTCTTGGTCCAAACGGCGATATTGATGAGAACAGAACTGACAGATATCAACTAGTCTTGCCTCTCCACGAACTTCAACTGTGTCTATAACTACAGACTCCACCGTACCATCTTCATTTCGATACTTAGTGTGCCGCGGCTGCTTGCACTTTGGACATTCAACTAGAATAATAGTTGGTATGTTTGACTTTGCCTTTAGGGCTTCTCGCGCCAATCTCCGCCGCTCCTGTCTAGTGCGACCTATAACTGCTTGTGTTTCTGCTGCTTCCATTTTTACCTACCTGTCGATCCAAATCCTCCCGAGCCACGTTTTGTGGAACGGACATTTGGATATTTGAATGAAACCTGTGTAACTAGATTATGAGTCTTTATGATTAAAGCTTGTGCCACTCTTTCTCCAGGAATGATCTCGTATGGAACATCACCATGGTTATATAGTAACACCTTTAAGAGTCCACGATAGTCGCTATCAATCCAGCCCGCTTCTACAGTGACACTATTTTGTGCCATGCTGGATCTAGTTCCTAAAATCATTGCATAGCCTTTAGGGATTGTTACTGCAACTAGAGTATTAATTAGCAATGTATCTTGAGGCTTTACGATCTCACCCGTAGGGCAAATAAGATCATACGCCATAGAGCCCGAAGTTGCCCTCTTTGGTAGAAGATTCTTTCTATCTTCTGGCACATGCCAGATAATCTTAGGCTTTCTCCAAAGCATTAGGCTGCTCCAAATCCTAACATTCTAGTTAGTGCTTCGCGGAAAAAGTGAGATAGCACCACCATCTCATGATGGTCAACATAAAGACCAACGCTGTTAGTCTTACTACCCGCCTCTTCCTTAGTAGTCTTACTCAGCTTAAGCTGATAGTTATCATAGTCGCCACTTTGCTTTCTCATCTCAAGCACTGAGGTATGCTTTCCATCTGGAGGACTATGAATACATTTTACTTCAGTCTTCTTTCCATTAAATAAAAGTAGTAGTTGTCCGATATCCGTAATACCAAGCTTGAAGACGATCTTACCTTCCCAATCGAATTGGTCCTTAGAACCGATTTCTAGCTTTGGTCCTTTCTGACGTGCGGCTTCTAGATACACAGACTCTTTAGGTCCATCATAAGAGAACTGCAATGCAGCGCCAGCGTCATCTTTCTTAAGCGGCTTGTAGATGTTGTAGTATGGCTTGCTCTTGAATTGCTTAGGCTTTACTGTTTCGTTCATTTCTTAGCTTCCTTTTTCTTCTTACCCTTCTTCATATCGTTCAGTGTTCGAAGCGCCTTGCGGGCTTCACCGGTTGTCAGATCGTCTACTGCAAATACTTCTCTAGTTGTAATGTTTGTTAGAACATCCTTGAGAGTAATATCACTTTGTTGAGTCAGCATTCTTTCAATTAGCTTGACTTGTTCTGGCTTAATCGGGCTATCGTCATCTGGAGCCAGCTCCTCACCAGAATCCTTATCTGTTAATTCTTCTGCGGCGTGTTGTTTGATACCAAGCACCTTGCGTAACGTTCTTGCTTCTGCTCTTGCGGATGCAACGGCTGTTGGGAACAATCCAAGGTCGTTACAGTTCAAGTAATAAGCGTCTGCACTATCTGAGAATGTTCTACCATCCTTAAGGGTGACATAGAATGTAACAGATGCCATAGGGAAGTTTTGGTTTGACAAAACATCACTGGTTGACATTAAGTTACCATCGCCATTCTTATGCTCTAATGTCTTTACTACCTGACGTGGGACAACTAGGAGAGCATTTACTTGGCTTCGTTCGGATAGGATATATGGACGAGCCAGTCTTCGCAAACCGTGAAGTCTAGGAGATGGTCCTTCGTCGCCATTAAAGACCTCATCTTCTCTTAGCTTTGAGATCCAGTTTTCCGCTTCGATATCTGGCATAACTACCGATTCTGGTAGTAATGTTTCCATATCTTTGGGAAACTTGCTTACAACGATATGAGCTTGTGCGATAAGATCGTCAACTTCATTACTCAACGTACCAGGTTGATGTTCCGCCATCTTGCTTAATCTCCTTAATTGCTTGTTCGATTTTGTCAATACGGACCTGACTTAGTGGTCCGTTGTTATCACGGATACGAAGCACGTTATAGCCAGCACTGTTAAGTAACTCATCTTTTCTAGCATCGCGCTCCTGTTGTGTCTTCAAATGTTCTTCGCCATGGATTGGTAGAAAGTGGGTTGGTCCATCAATCTCAATTGCAACCCTCTCTTTCGGTAAAGCTATATCAATTTCGAATTGCTTACCAGCGGTATAATTAGTGGAACGTTCTTCAACTAGATAACCCCGCTTCCGCAAGTTTTCTGCTACATACCTTTCAAAACGCGAACCAGCACCTTGAGATTCTTTTGCCTTATTAGAAAGTGATTCCATCATCATCTTTCTATCTTGCTCAGACATCTTCTGCCACTTACGACGCCAAGCACTTCCAATCTTTCTCTTCAACTCTTCTTTGTCGTCATCAGATAGCTTTTCCCAAAACTCTCCCAATCCTTTAGAGATCTTTTGCTTACTAGCATCAGTATGCTTCTTTCCTTGCATTTGATGCTGATGATCTCTTAGGTAATTCTTTTGAGCTTGTGCTTTATCACGGGACAAAATCCCATGTTTCTTCATAAAGCGAGATAGCGACGCAAGTGGGACGCCCATCTTCGTAGCTACCTGTCTCATGCTTAGCCCATCATCTTGGTAAAGACGACGAGCATCATCTTCATTAATCTCAACCATCTTATGGCCTCAGCATCGCAACATCTGTTTCTGGCGAGAGTCTGCGAACTTCGGCTAGGATATCTTTCTTCGATCCACCGAATCTTCGTTGTAGTTGACTAATGCCGTGAGGAATCATTGATCTAAACTGAGCAATATTAGCAACATCAATCGTAAAGCTTCCTGGCTTTCTTGCGCTTTCCAGCCCCTTGGCAATGATATCCTTAATACGATCAGTCTTATTCTTTCGTGTTGCCTCTTCTTGCGCAGCCTTTAGTTTAAGATCTTTCGCTTCTTGGGTTAACTTAGTCTTCTCTAAAGATTGATTATGCTCTTTGAATCTCTCTTCTTGTTGAGCTACATTTGCCTTAGCATTTGTCTCTGCCTCGACGCGATCGTCTTCTTTTGCTGCATCTAGATCTGCAATAATGCCGCGGCTTACCAAGTTGCGCGCATCTTCAATAGACTTGATATTGAAGCGATTCAGCACTTTGCGAACGTCTGCTATCGCTACTTGCAATTTCATGCTCACAAAATTAGCGTCGCCACTTTGGGCGAACATCTTTACAATGTTAACAGCCTTATCAGTGCTTACTGCATTCTCCTCCTTAAGGGTTTGATTCTTTTTAGCATCATTTTTACCACGGTTCCAGGCGTCAATTTCGCCCTGACGAATCGTATGTGGCAATTCCGAATTAAGCTTCTTTTTGTCGTTCATATGTCTCTCTCTAATAGATTGTGCCAAGATGATTTTCTTGTCTAGGTTGTTTGTCTCAGGTTCATCTTACTTAGAACACCTTTACGCAGGCAATCCATGTAGATCATTTCATAGACTAAATCATAGAACGAATGTTTAGGTTGCCAGCCAAGTTCTTCTCTAGCTTTTCTAGCATCACCAATCAATACATCGACCTCTGATGGTCTGACAAATTCCTGATTTACAGTTACGTATTGTGCCCAATCCTCTATGCCAACTAGACTGAAAGCTACACTTAAGAATTCACTAATTTGGTGTGTCGTACCTGTTGCGATTACATAATCTACAGGTTGCTCCCGTTGCAACATCATCCACGCTGCACGCATGTAATCTTCTGCGTGTCCCCAATCGCGCCACGAATCTAGATTACCTAGTTCGATCTTATGAGAACTGCCAGCTAGAATGTCTGTAATACCACTAGTGATTTTACGAGTAACAAACTCTACTCCACGATACGGACTTTCGTGATTGAAAAGAATTCCACCAACCGCGAACATATCGTATGCTTCTCGATAGTTTCTAACTAACGTGTGCGCCATAAGTTTAGCGACACCATAAGGTGAACGAGGAATCATGGGAGAGTCTTCATTCAACACCTTCTCAAACACTACTCCAGGTTGTGGCTTAGTCTTACCAAGAATCGCACTGTTACCAAACTGTTCAGATGATCCAGCTTGATAGAATCGACAACTAGGTACAAACTGTCTAACAGCTTCTAAGCAAACTGCTGCACCAAGTCCTGTAATCTCTAATGTGGATAAGGGTGATTTGAATGAATGCCAAACTTGCGACTGCGCAGCTAGATTGTAAAATTCATGAGGTTGGTGCGCCTTAACGATTCGTGCTATAGATGAGAAGTCAGTAATGTCACCAGCCTCTAACATCAAGCGACGATCCTTCTTAACCTGTTCGTATTCAGGAAGGTCAATTAGTCGCCAAGATGTAGATGAACTGGTTCTACGCTGAATGCCCACAACCTTATAGCCCTTCTCTAAAAGGAGCTTGGTTAGGTAATAGCCATCCTGGCCATTGATCCCGCTAATGATTGCTGTTTTCATTTATTCTCTTATACGTAAACTGTGCATTGTGACCATGATGGAACGTCTTCGGAATTTGTTGTTACGATCAACGCTTCCTGATCTCTATAGAACGCAAAATGTCTTCCATCCCGGATCTCGGTGAATAACCAATCTGACATACCTTCGTAACCTGCCCACATCACTACGAGTTCTTTAAACTCTGCGATATCGTAATTCTCAAGCACTAGAGTTGCGTCACCATCGCCACCAGATCGCTCAATCTCATCTAGTAACCAATAGAACAATGAACGTAGATGTCTGATATACTTCTCGTCCACACTTGCTAATGGAATTTTCTTCATAGTTTGTTGTTTTGATTTGCCCAATGATACATATTGAATAATACCTCTTCGAAGTCACATCTTGCTTCAAAGCCAAACTCTTTTTTAGCTTTGCTTATATCTAAACAACGCCTTGGTTGGCCATTGGGTTTAGTTGTATCCCACAAAATATCACCTTCGTAGCCAACAGTTTCGCTAACCTTTTCTGCAAGCTCTTTAATCGTTATCTCTACACCAGTTCCAATATTGATTGGCTCACTAGAATTATACAATAGTGTGGCACGTAAAATGGCATCTGCGCAATCACCAGCATACAAGAATTCTCTAGATGCCGATCCATCACCCCATAGTATGACTGACGGATCTCCGTTTATTTTTGCATTATGGAACTTCTTGAGTAGCGCGGGAACGACATGACTACTTTCATTTTTGAAGTTATCATACTCACCAATCATATTGGTTGGAATAAGACAGATACCATTTAGACCATATTGGGCTCGATATGCCCTCAACATTTCTAGTTGCATACGTTTAGCTAAACCATATGGTGCATTTGTTTCTTCTGGATAGCCGTTATACAGATTCTCTTCTTTGAAAGGAACTGGAGTAAACTTTGGATAACTACACACAGTTCCAACACCAACAAATTTTTCGACACATGGCATAGTTCGTGACCATCCCATACAAGCATCGATAATGTTAGTAGTCATCATTAGATTGTTGTAAAGAAACTCACCCGGCTTCTCGCGATTGATTCCAATACCACCACATTGTGCAGCTAGATGAATTACAATATCTGGTTGATATGTATGCATATAGCTATCGACATCATCTCTATCGAGTAAATCAAGATGTTTATGAGTAGGAGTTAAGAGTTCGAATGTCCCATATCTTTTAAACCGCTCTACTACATGATAGCCTAAGAAACCGTGGGCTCCAGTAATCAGAATTTTCTTCATGATCCAAGTCCCCTGCGGATATGTTCACCTAGATATGCAATATCATCTGACACCAATCCTGGATGACTTCCTACATAAAATCCCTGACGATTAATTAGGGCAGCATTAGGATATAGTTTATCCAAATCAACACCAGGAGCCATTTTTTGTATAACCGGCTGATTAGTAATTGGCATAAGTCTTCTAGTGAAGATGTTGTTATCGTGTAGATATGTCAATAGCTTAGTGACATCAACACCATCATAGGCAACGATTGGATAAAACATAAAGGTGTGATTATCCATAGTCGGCAATCTTAGTGGTAGATCTCTAATGAGATTGGATAGTTCCTTGGCGTTTCGTCTTTGTGCAGCAATAATTTCTTGGCGGCGATCAATAGCACCTAATGCAACAGCAGCATAAAGATCAGATGGCTTAAGAGATTCGCCCCATTCGCTGAATCTAAATCTATCGCCCACCGTATGAGGATCGGTGCCAGGATGTTCATTCTCTCTTCCGTGTGAAATCTGTTGGAACAAGAAAAAGTCCAACTCCTTATCATTTGTGCAAACAACACCGCCAGCGCCAGCACCAATTGTATGGTTAGAGAATGTAGAGAAGCAAACGATTGTCCCCCAATCTAAATCTCTAGGTGCAAAGATCGTTTCACAACTATCAACCACCGTAGGTAGATTGAATTCATCGCAAATATCCTTAATCTCACGACTTACCGGTTTGCCACACAAATGAACTGGCATCACAATATCGATGGGTTTTCCTATAGCGATATGACTTTGAATTGATTTGCGTAATGATGCCGGATCCATATTGATGTTGTCTAGATCGACATCTACTAAACAAATATCACAGCCAGCAAAAATACAAGACGCCTGTGTGGAGATATAAGTACAACTTGGTGTTGCCACT
>Ga0184629_10001150_pt1 | contig 11002 bp, 8 predicted proteins | sample PLM4_32_b1_FD_133158 | JGI IMG/M metagenome (GOLD analysis project Ga0184629, IMG submission 133158) | Groundwater sediment microbial communities from an aquifer in East River, Colorado, USA - PLM4_32_b1 | ecosystem: Environmental > Terrestrial > Soil > Riparian zone | place: USA: East River... | reverse complement strand
GGCGTGGACATCAACGCGCGGCTTCTTGCGCCCAAGCTGGCCGAGGATTTCGGGCAGCAGGTGATCGTCGAGAACCGCCCCGGCGCGGGCACCAACATCGCCAACGAGCTTGTGGCCCGGGCGGCGCCCGATGGTTACACCCTGCTGATCAACACGGCGGCGGTGGCAATCAACATGAGCCTTTACAAGAAGGTCGGCTATGACGCGTTGCGCGATTTCGCGCCGCTGTCTCTATTTTCGATGAGCCCGAACATCCTGGTCGTGCACGTGTCGGTCCCGGTTAAGAACGTCAAAGAGCTCGTCGCGCTCGCCAAGTCGCGCCCGGGCGAGCTCAATTTCTCCTCGGCCGGAGCCGGCACCACGCAGCACCTTGCGGGCGAGCTGTTCAATCTCCGCGCCGGCACGAAGATGGTGCACGTGCCGTACCGGGGCAGCGCGCCCTCGCTCACCGCGCTCATCAGCGGCGAGGTCGAACTGACCTACGCCAATATTCCCGCCATTTCCGCGCATGTGAAGGCCGGCCGGCTGCGGCCGCTCGCCAACCTCGGTCCCAAGCGCTCCGACCAGCTGCCGGAGGTGCCGACTATTAGAGAAGCCGGTATCAAGGGCGTCGAGGTCGTCGTGTGGTATGGCGTGCTTGCGCCCGCCGCCACGCCGCGCGACATCGTCGTGAAGCTCGCCGACGCTATTGCCCGCGCCGCACGCTCTCCAGACACCCGCCAGAGACTGCAGGACCTCGGCGCGGAGCCCGTCGGCAATACGCCCGAGGAATTTGGCAAGTTGCTGCGCGAGGAAGTCGCGCGCTGGGCAGAGGTCGTGAAGATTTCGGGCGCGCGGGCCGACTGACCCCGTGACGAGGTAGCGCGTCGAGGGGCGGAACAGGGGCCCCGAACTTGTTCGGGGATGTGACCCCCGGTGGCGCGCAGAGCGGCCGATTCGATGGCACCGAGATCTTGAGACGACATTCATGGAGGCCGCAGGTGACGAGGTACAGGTGACGGATCTTCATTTGTCCCTCCGGAGTAACCCGCTTATGGACTCAGGGGTTGTACGTCACCATTATTCGTCACCCTTATCTCGTCACCCGTATTTGTCACCCGTTTTTGTTTTTAAGGTAAGCTACGCCCTCCCTTTTTCCTTCACCATCAGGCACAAGAAATGACGCCCAAGGAATCCATTGTCCACGACGCGCCGGTGCGCTCGCGTGAGAGCGCCGAATACTGGGGCAGCGACGCGTTCGCCGCGATCCTGCGCGAGCTCGACATCCCCTACATCTCGCTCAATCCCGGCGCGAGCTACCGCGGGCTGCACGACAGCATCGTCAACTACCTCGGCAACCGCGCGCCGCAGATGCTGCTCTCGATCCACGACGAGAACGCGGTCACCGTCGCTCACGGCTACGCCAAGGCCACGGACCGCATGATGGCGGCAGCGCTGCACTCCAACGTTGGCCTGATGCATGCCACGATGTCGATATTCGACGCCTGGTGCGACCGCGCGCCGGTGCTCATCCTGGGCGCGACCGGCCCGTGGGACGCCGCGAAGCGCCGCCCCTGGATTGACTGGGTCCACACCGCGTCCGACCAGGGCGCGCTGATCCGCGACTTCACCAAGTGGGACAACCAGCCCGGCTCGGTGGAGGCGGCGATGGAGGCGATGCTGCGCGGCTCGCAGATCGCGCAGACCGCGCCGCGTGGCCCGGTGTACATCAATCTCGATATTTCGCTGCAAATGGGCAAGATCGGTCCGATGCCCAAGCTGCCCGACGCGAGGCGCTACGCCGCGCCCGCGATGGTACGGCCGGCGCCCGAACAGGTGGCGGCGGCGGCGAAACTGCTGTCCGACGCGAAGAACCCGATCCTGCTCGCGGGACGCTGCTCGCGGGACCTCGACGCGTGGAAGGCGCGGGTGGCGCTCGCCGAAAAACTCAATCTGCGCGTGCTGACCAACATGAAGGTCGCTGCCGCGTTCCCGACCGATCACCGCCTGCACGCCGCGCCGCCGACAAACCGCTTCGGCCCGGAAACGCTGAAGATGATCGCCGACGCGGACGTGATCCTGTCGCTCGACTGGCTCGATCTCGCAGGCCTGTTGAAGACCGCCTACGGTTCCCGGCCGGTGACGGCCAGGATCATCCAGGTCTCCTGCGACCAGCACAGCCACCGCGGCTGGAGCATGGATTACCAGGGACTGCCGCCAATCGATGTCTACCTCATGTGCGAGCCGGAAGCCGCAGTGCCGATGCTGCTGGAAGCCACAACAGCACGCACGGCGAGTGTGCCGGCCGCCCCCGCGTTCAAGAAGCCGACTGCGTCGGCCGACGCGGTCTCGATGACCGGCGTCGCCGACGCCCTCGACACGGCTACGCGCGGGATCGACGTCTGCTACGCTCACCTGCCGATCGGCTGGAGCGGCGCCAACAGCAAATTCCGCCACCCGCTCGATTATCTGGGCGCGGAAGGCGGCGCCGGGGTGGGCTCCGGGCCCGGCATCACGGTCGGCGCCGCGCTGGCGCTGAAGGGCAGCGGGCGCCTGCCGATAGGTGTTCTTGGCGACGGCGACTTCCTCATGGCCAACACCGCGGTGTGGACCGCGGCGCACTACCACATCCCCTGCCTGATCGTGGTCTGCAACAACCGCTCGTTCTTCAATGACGAGCTGCACCAGGAGCGCGTCGCGAAGGAGCGCAGCCGGCCGGTCGAGAACCGCTGGATCGGCATGCGCATCGGCGACCCCGATATCGATCTCGCGGCGATGGCGAAATCGATGGGCGCCGTCGGCATCGGCCCCGTCACGCGCCCGGCCGACCTCCAGCGGGCCATCGACCAGGGCATCGAGACGGTGCAGAAGGGTGGCGTGTGCCTGGTCGATGCGCGCGTGCTGCCCGGATACGATGCCGAGGGTTGACGACGCGTGATTCGCCACCCGTAACGGGCGGCGGGCGGCTAACTCGCGGGACCGAGCGGTAGACCTCGCTCGGTGGCAATCGGCGCCCACAGTCCCGGGTGATCGAGGATACAGCGGATAATCATAGGATCCTCGATTAGCGACGACAGGGCAATTCCGGCGTGGGGAGACGCTTGCTTCGCACGCGCGCCCCGTGCGCGGTTCGGGTACCGCCCCGTGTTCTCGCCCTTTCCCATCAAACCGGGGCGGCATTCCCCGTCCTGGTCCATAGCAAATACTCCTACTACATCTCCTGCAGAATGGTCATCATCGCGTTTCCTGTGCCTTGCCCCACTGAAAGAGCATCCGCACTCCGTACATCGCATTGACGAGCAACGCGTAGATCGCAATCCATGGGTCGAGCAAGTAATCCCAGAGATTGCTGGACTCATACCAGCCAACCGTCCATGCGAGTATGGCGAACGCAATACATAATGCGACCAAATAATAATTCCAGATCCATGCCGCCAGCGCGGCCAAGAGCAGAACGGCGACGAACTGCGCATCGCCGTAACCCATGCGATAGGAATCAAACGCAGCTGCACCTAGTGCCAACGGGTATAACACCAGCGCGGCCAGCGCGACCAACATCAGCAGCGCGCGGCGGGTCTTGGAGTCATCGGCGCTGCAACGGAACCAAGGCATCAACAGCACGCACCACGACAGCACCAGCGTAGTGATGCTCAGCTCGCCGGTCACACCGCGCAGATAAGCGGCTAGCGGCAATTCGCCGAATGGGATCGGCATTGCCACAAACACGGCTCCCAGCAGCACGACCCGACCACGCGCCGGGAGTCGCGAGATCCCTGGCAACAACAGCACCGCAGCCGTGGACGCACTGGCCACACTCGCCAGTCCGGTAAGGTCAGTGAAGTCGGGCATCGATCGTGCTTTCCACTTGTCTATCCAGCCAGGCTCGAGTGAAGCGGACATGTTTGATGAAACTTCTGTTCCAGGTGTAAGCCAGATGAAAGTCGCCGCTTTGCGTCTGTATCAGGTAAGGGTAGGAGAACTCGAAACCGCAACGCTGCGCGCGGCATTTATTTTGCTGGGCGGATTTCGCATAGTCAGCCGCATTGGTGATGCCGGCATCGGTAGTCTTGGCCAGCTCGAGTACGACTTGCCCATAGCGCGCCGGCTCGTCGGGCTGACCGCTCAGATCTTCCAGCTGGTAAAGGGTTTTCCAGGATACGCCGCGATCGGATGAAACGATCAAAGACAACACATCGCGGTCCAGCTCAGAATCGTTGAGTGCCATCAAGATGCGCCCGTCCGGCAGCACCACTCCCGAGATCGCCGCATCCGGATTAGCCAATGCGGTCTTCATCGGCTCACTCCAATGCTGCCCGGCATCTTCAGTCTTGGTTTCGATCACTCGCTTGGGACTCGCACCGGAATATCGCATCAGCGCCAGTGCCTGCTGCGGACTCTTGATCAGCACCACAGGTTGCAGGCTGGAATTGCCGAAGCTGAGCCTGGTCTTGTCCGTGATCGCGCCGTTGTTGGCGATATGAAGCAACTCACCGAATTTTCCGATGAATTCGTGGTAGACCGGCAGCCCGATGCTTCCATCGCTGTAGTTGAACGGCGCGCCCCTGACCAATGTACTGATATTGAGGAACGGGGAGGTTATCAGTCGCCGCGCAGGACGCCAGGTTGCGCCGTCGTCAGTCGAGGTGATAACAGTGATCGAACTGCCGCCCCAACCACCCAACGACACGGTTACATAGAACAGCCACAGCGTGCCGTCCGTTGCGCGATGCGCAACCGGATTGCCCAGTTTTCTTACATAACGACGCAGCGAACGCTGAGTGTCTTTACGATTGGCGATACTTTGCTCGCTGCCCCAGCGATTACTCGCGGGATCGAACACCGAACTGCGGATATCGACATCCTGCGCGCCTTCGCGGCTGCCGGCGAACCAGAATGCGCGGATGCGCCCATCTCCCAACTCAACCAGCGAGGGGGCATGAGTATGGATATTCTGTGTGCTGGATACGAAGGCGCTCTGCATATCCGGCAAAGCTTGACTGCTTTGCGTCGCGATCGCAGGTATCTGAAAAAGTGCCGCTGACGGCCGACCAGAAATCTTGATGGCGGCCGCACCCATTGCGAGCAATACCGCACCAAGCACCAGACCCTGGCGTGTGGGCAATTTGCGAATGATGTGGTTAAGTGTCAGCGGCATGCTTGCGCGGGAGACTCCATCGGCAGGACTTTGCCGCCTTCAGGCGACTCCATCAGTATTTCCCTGATGAACAGATTCTGGAAAACCTTACCCTCCAGAATCATTTCTTTCAGTTCAGCCGAGTTGTGCCGGTCATGAATATCCATGCGCTGGCCGATGGTCTTGCAGTTCCCGCAACCACCTTCCAGAAGGCTCGCTTTCAACGGCACTCTCACTGCGAACAGCGGATAGCGCGCCGCCAGCTGTTCCACTGTCAGCTTCTGATCCTCGCTGTAGCCATGTACCTCCGCGCCCGGCAGGATGAAGCGGTGACCTTCGTCCTTGGCTCTGAAATTGCATGGCACCCATACGTCTTTGCCGCTGGCATAGCGCCGGGCGTCTGCGCTGTAATGACCCAGTCCGCCATCCAGAGGTTTCAGGAATGCGGCGAAACACAACAGCACCAGCAACGCTACGACATTGACACCCGGACGTGTGAGGCCGGGCACCACGATAGCCAGCGCCATCAATATTCCGGTGCCGGACAGCAGCAGCCAGAAGGTCGGCGGAAACACCTGCACATCGGGCACTTCAGCTTGCAGCCGCGCAGCCAGATACGCCAACCCGGCAACAGCAGCGCCCGCGAGAACCAGGCTGGCGATGAAAGCCTTGCGGCTGATCTGCTGCCAATTGAGCGCGCACAACAACGCCACTGCCGGCATCGCCGCCAACACGTAACGGCCCGAACGCTGACTGGGCAGACTGAAGCTCACAAACATCACGGCGATCCAGATCCACAGCAGTTTCTCATCGTCAGTCCATTGATCGCGCCTTCGATAAGCGACAAACAGTAGAGCTACCACAGGGAATGTCAGCAGGCCCGGGTTGGTGAGAAATGCGACAGCAAAACTCCAGATGCTGGACCCGCCCCAGAGCATTTTCTCGAGATAACCCGGCCCATGCGGTTCGAACTTGCCGATGTGTTCGCCCAGCACGAATTCCTTCCACACCGCTTGCGGATTGGGGTCGAGCACGAACCACATCGCGAACAGCGCCACGGCGACCGACACGGTGATAACGACCTTCAGCGCGTCTTGCTTGAGGAATGCTGCGATACGGTACTGTCGCTGATGCAGATACCAGCCGGTCAAACCCAGCGTGACGGGCAGGCCTAACGCAAACGACTTGTACAAGAACCCGATTCCGATACCGATACCGAGGAGTAACGGAATGACGAAACGTGATTCGAACGTCTGCCGCCACATCAGCAGTACAAAACACGGCAGAAAGATCCAGAAGACCTCGGGCGGATTGGTCAGGAATGGGCGGCCATAACGATAGGTGGTGAAAAACGCCAGAAACGTCAATGCCGCGACAAACCCGGTCTCAAGTGTGCGCGTCAGCTTCCAGCCGAGCAGGAACAGCATCGCTGCCGTCAGCAACGTGTAGATCACGCTCGGGTAGCGCAACTTCCACAGGGTCCAGTCCTTGCCCCAATCGGTGGATGCGATGCCCTGCCAGAACAGCAGCGGCGGCTTGGTGTTGCGCATGTTCTCCAACTGCGACTGCAGAGGCAGCAACTCGCCGCTGCCGGCAGTCAAGCGAACGATGTGCTCATACGGATATTCGTCGCCGTTCTTCGGGATGTGCTGGCTGTCCAGGCCATAGAAATAAGTGAACACCGCCACCAGGCAGGCCAACAGGTACCATCCCAGTCGCAGGTTGAGCTCACTTGGCTTCATTCGCAGACACACCTTTCCTGAGTTCGCTGTCAGGCTCAGGTTCTGGAATGTTGGGCAACGCCAATTCTGCCAACGGCTGGTGGCTGCGGAAGGTCCAGAAATTGTTCACCAGGAAATTGAACACGCTGGCCAGCACGATGGCCGCCGCATTGGCGATCAGGTAGTACAGATAGACCACGAACAATTTGGTCAGGATCACCTGCACCAGGATGCCCACCCAGACAGCCAGCGCATACTGGCTAAAATGCAGCAGAAGGTGTTTGTCGGGATGATGCTTACGGTCGCGCCAGGTCCAGGCGCGGTTCCAGGTAAAGTTGTTCACAGTCGCGCAAAAAATCGCCAGCCCCAACGATACGTTGAGCCGCATGTCGGCAGACTGGATCGCCGTGAACAGGAATTCCTGGCCCAGATACAGCACGCTCAGGTTTACCAGCACACCGGAAGCTCCGACACTGCAGAACTTGATGAAGCGCTTTTTGAAGAACCAGGCCAGCAGCGGCAGCTCGGTGAGCCCAGCGATCCGCCTCATTCGACTCGCCTTTTGAGCGTGCCGGCATCCAAAGCCAGTATCTCGTGTGCCTTTGCCAGCACTTTCTCGGGCGTGATCTGCTTCAGGCACTGGTTGTCGCCATCGCATGGCGAGCTGCGGTGGTTATATGCGGTGAGGCACGGCGAACAGGGTAATGACAGGTAGAAACAGTATCCATTGGTTCCCAGCGGCTGGTACAGCAGCGGAGTCTCCGGGCCAAAGAAAGTGATCGTGGGCAGCGGCGTGAGTGCGGCGAACTGTCCGGGTCCGCCATCGTTGGTAACAAGCAGCGAAGCGCGATGAAACAGTGCCAGCAGCTGCCGAACCGAATGGGTGTAACCGGCCAAATTGATGCAGCGGGTACTCTGGCAGTCATCCACGATGACCTGGGCTATGGGCTGGTCCCTCTCCAGCCCGATGACCCCCACCGAGTAGCCCTCGTCCAGCAGCTTCCTGCAAAGCCGGCTGTAGTTCTCGATCGGCCAAGCGCGTATCGGCAGGATGCCGCCGCTGGGATAGACCAGCACCAGCGGTCTGTCCTTGAGCGCGGGAAAGTCGTTGTGCAACTTCGTGGCGACCCGTTCCAGTTCCGGCTCGAAAAACTCCAACACCGGCGGAATACAGGGATCTGGCGCGGGCAGCAACTTGGCGACCGGCACGGTAGTGGATTCCAGCGCCGCGACCAGGGTCAGGAACTGCTGCGACAGATGCCGGTACGGGTTGTACAGTACCGGACGATTGATGAATGAGCCACGGTAGAGGCCTTCCTGAGTATGGCGATGGAAGCCCACGCGCAGCGGTGCGCCGGAAAGAAATGAAAAGATGCTGCTGATCCGTGCGAACAGTTCACAGTCGATCACCGCGTCGATCTTGAGCGCACGCAGCGTGCGGATCGCCTTGATGCTGTCCTTCGCCAAGCGACCTAATGAACCATCATCCAGTGTCAGCACGTTGGCCGCGGGAATCACACCGAGCAGATCCAGCACTTCTCGATTATTGGCAAACAGCAGAACGTGTAGGGCTGCGTCCGGATACTGCTGCTTCAGCCTCGCGAACATCGGATGTGCAAGCACCAGGCTGCCCATCTCGGAAAGCAGGATGATCAGAATCCTGCGCGGTGGAGTGACGCGAGTCGCTGTGCCTCGGAAACGATCCAGCAGGGAAAGCAACGCGCAAATCGGTACACCCACGTACCGGTCGACCGCGCGCTGGAATTTGATGTCCATGTCCGGAATGTCATTATGGCAGTCGTGCTGCCAATTCTCCTAGCCGCCATCGCACATATCGCCCCCCCGGCGGAAGCGGCCGGGGCGGATGCGTCCTTGACCCATATCAAGCGCCTGGACTGCACTTTTTTGGTAAGTTACATTACAGTGAAGAACATCGATAGGTGGTAAGGATGGAATTGCTCCCTTTCTCTGGCGTGTTTGACCTGCCGTGGTGGGGCGTTGCCGCAGTCGCGCTGGCACTCACTCACATTACGATCGTTGCGGTGACCGTCTTCCTGCACCGTCACCAGGCGCACCGCGCGCTGGACCTGCATCCGGCCGTAGGTCATTTCTTCCGGTTCTGGCTATGGCTTACCACGGGTATGGTGACGCGGGAGTGGGCCGCCGTGCATCGCAAGCACCATGCGAAGTGCGATACGCGAGAGGATCCACACAGCCCTCAGGTGCTCGGGATCAACCGCGTGCTGTGGGGCGGCGTGTTCCTCTACGTCAAGGAAGCCCACAAGCCCGAGACCCTCGAGCGCTACGGCCACGGGACTCCGGACGATTGGCTTGAGCGTCATCTCTACTCGCAGTATCAGATACTCGGTTTGACCCTGATGGGGACCGTAGACGTCATCTTCTTCGGCGTCGTGCCGGGCGCGCTGGTCCTGGCGACGCAGATCGCGTGGATTCCCTTCTGGGCTGCCGGCGTCATCAATGGCATTGGCCATTACTGGGGCTATCGGCTCTGGCCCACACCGGATGCGAGCACGAACATCTCGCCACTGGGCATCCTGATCGGCGGCGAGGAGCTGCACAACAACCATCACGCGTATCCAACCTCGGCCAAGCTGTCGATCAAGTGGTACGAGATTGACATCGGCTGGCTGTATATCCGCATCCTCGAAGCACTGGGCCTCGCAAAGCTCAAGCATGTCGCGCCAACCCCGCGTTTCTCCGAACCCAAGGCTGCGGTCGATCCGCAATTGCTGCAGGCGGTCATCGCATGCCGCTACGACGTGCTGGCGAGGTACGCGAAGTCACTTAAGCGCGCCTATGCCGATGAGATGAACAAACTGCGGGAAATTGCGCCGCAGGATGCGCGCATATTGCGCACGCTCAAGCGCTGGTTGAACCAGGACGAAAAAATGGTCCCCGAGCCCGAGCGCCGGAAGCTGGCCGAAGTGCTGCCGAAGTCGCGCGTGCTGATGACGATGGTTACGATGCGCCGCGACCTCGCCGCAGTCTGGGGGCGCTCGGCTGCCACGCGCGACCAGCTCGTCAAGCAGCTGCAGGACTGGTGCCAGCGCGCCGAGGCAAGCGGTATCCGGCCGTTAGCGGAGTTTTCGGAGCGTCTGCGTCGCTACGCATGAAACGGCTGCACGCTCAGCCGTGCAGCCGGAGGCGGCAAGGACGCTCGGCGACAAGCCCTGCAGGCTGCAGAATTACGCGTGCGCCCGGCGCTGCGGGTCGATGATCTTTTCCAGCTTGCCGAGCACGCGCATGCACGGCAGCACCTGTGCGAGGCTGCCGTTCGGCTCCCGTTTCTCCTGGATCGCGGCGATGAACTCGCGGTCCTCCAACTCGATACCGTCCATCGACACGTCCACCTTCGACACGTCGATCTTGTTGTCCTTGCCGTCGCTCAAGTCGTCGTAGAACGCCTTGTAGGTGCCGTTATCGCAGATGTAGCGGAAGAACGAGCCGAGCGGCCCGTCGTTGTTGAACGACAGCGACAGCGTCAGGATCGAGCCCGACGCCACCTTGGCGACGATCCCCATGTCCATGGCGATGTTGAGCTGCGGATGGATCGGCCCCTGCACCGCGTAGCAGTCCGAAATGGCCTCGCCGCACTGATACGCGAAGAGATCGATGGTGTGGGCGGAGTGATGCCAGAGCAAATGGTCGGTCCAGCTGCGCGGGTTGCCGGCAGCGTTGATGTTCTTGCGCCGGAAGAAGTAGGTCTGCACGTCCATCTGCTGGATCTTGAGCTCGCCCTTCACGATCCGCCTGTGCACCCATTGATGGCTCGGGTTGAAGCGTCGCACATGGCCGCCCATGGCGGTGACGCCAGTCTCCTTGGCGATCCTCACCAGCTTTTCCGCGTCCTCGACGCTGTCGGTGACCGGGATTTCGACCAGCACATGCTTGCCGGCGCGCATCACCTGCTCGCCCTGGCGGAAGTGCATCTTGGTCGGCGTGGTGAGGATCACCGCATCGGCGCGTTTGATGCCCTCGGCGAGATCGTGCCCCCAATGGGGGACGCCGTATTTTCTGGCGACTTGTTCGGTGCCGGCAGGATTGCCGCCGATGAGCGACACGACTTCAACGCCGGATATGCGCTTCAACGCATCCAGATGCTTCTGCCCGAAGGCGCCCTGTCCGGCCACGCAAATCTTCATCGTTG
>Ga0184629_10001149_pt1 | contig 11004 bp, 7 predicted proteins | sample PLM4_32_b1_FD_133158 | JGI IMG/M metagenome (GOLD analysis project Ga0184629, IMG submission 133158) | Groundwater sediment microbial communities from an aquifer in East River, Colorado, USA - PLM4_32_b1 | ecosystem: Environmental > Terrestrial > Soil > Riparian zone | place: USA: East River... | reverse complement strand
GCACAAGGTTCACTTCACCTGCTTTTTCGACTAGCATGGTAAATGCCTCATTACCGCTTCCAGCGCTAATTGTATTATATCCTTTTCTCTCCAGTGTTTGGCAAACAAATTTTCGAATGCTTGCAAAGTCATCTACTACAAGGATTGTTTTTTTCATGACGCTTTATTGATATCTAAATTATTTGTTCAGACTACGAAAGTCCCCTAGTTCTGTTGGGGTTTTTCTTTCTTCGTTAAATCAAAATTGTAATTTAGCTGAGCCAGGATACCCGCATTATTCTCCTGCTTTGCACCATTGGATTTTATCAGAATTTGATGTATGAATCCTGCTTGAATAGCCAATTTTTTTGTAAACTGGTAGCCAGGGCCGACAAAAATTCGGTTTTGGTTTATGTTGTTATAGGTCACGTTTTTCCCCCAGCTTACAAATGCTTCGTCCCAGATGCTCAGATAAACAGTCTTTGGATCCATGCTCTTTTTATTCAGCGGGATGTTCGCGAGGATTCTATACCGAAGCCTGAATTGATATTCAGAAAATTTATCGCTTTCGGGAGTCCCTTCGTTGGCAGTAGTATGATGTTGAATGAACCTTTCTTCCAGTCGCAGTCTATGGTTCATAGCCACATAACTTACTTTGTGTTTGTAGAAAACTTGTTGCCAAATTCTCATTTCATCATTCACGTATCCCGAAGGTTGTTTTCCATACTTGTAATTCCAGATATAGGAATAACCGATTGGCACAACCGACAGCTTTGAAGTGATATCGTAATTCGCACCGATACGCACCATGTGTTGCATGCTTTCAAGGTCCTGAACGAATCTGAACTGACCGTCAATAACAGCCGACCATTTCTTGCTCAGTTTGACATTTGAGTTGAGGGAGAACCATGTAATAGACTGGTTCACGATTTGCCTGCTTGGATTCTGCGCCTGAGCACCAGCTCCCATGACGAAGGTAAGACCGAGCGTAATGCCTAAGCACATTCCAAGTTTGGTTGTAATTTTTTTAATGCCTTCCAATGCTTTCATTTTTGTTTTTTATTAATGATCAAAGGTGCCTTGAGAAATGAGCCTGAAGTAGGCTCATCGTATAACTGGCAGGCGTGACTTATTAAGTGGATGGAATGCTATGATAAAAAATGACATTTTGCCACTATAAGGTACCTCTACATTACAAGTAAAGTTTGGAATAGGAGAAATGCTGAAAAAAGAAAGGGTCGGACTTACCCAAAAAATTCACGAGCGATTATTCGGAATGAACACGGAAATGTGCTGCTCTTCTTCGTTTATGAAGTTGATCCGCAAGCTTGCTTTTAGCGTCTGAGCCACTTTTTGAGCTGCATAAAAATTGATAAGCTGCGAGTAGGTGATCACGTTTGAATACAAGGATGCTTTTTGATTAACAGCTTGCCTTAACTGGTAACTACCAATGAACCCACGTGAATTAATGTCTACTTGGAGGCCATTGCTCAACACTTTGAGTGAATAGAACAATTCCTTTGTTTTGACTTGCGGAAGGTGGATTAGATAAAGAAGGATATTGTTCAACATGGAGATAATCGCCTGCCCATTGATTTCCGGAATGATTTTTTCAAAAGAGTTAATATGAAAATGAATTTGATCTATTTGAATATTTTCTTCCAGCGTAGCCCGTAAGGAAGTTTCCAATTCATGGCAATTTAAATGGCTGGACGACGCATCCCTATGTCCGATCTCCGATAAATAATGAAGTCTGGATAACCTGTTGTCCATCTTCTCGGCGCTATTTTCAAGCATCGATATCAGTTTCTTCATGTCGTCGCTGACATCTTCCAGCTTCATCAGACTGGTAAGTCCTTGGATAGTAGCCAATGGTCCACGTAAATCATGCGATGCGCGGTAAATAAACTCATCAAGTTCCTCACGGCTCCGTTCGAGTAGGCGGTTTAAGTGGTTTGATTCATCTACATGCTTTATTCTAAGGATGATATATCCACTTAAATCACTTATCAGCCCTAAATAAAAACCGGAAACCAGGCAAGAAATGAACCCAAAGTTTTTTGTCTTCAAAGGTATGATCAGCTTCTCAAAGAAGCCGTTTGAAAGTTCATCCTTGAGTTTTCTTTCAAGAGAATCTCCATGCGATAAAAAATCTATAGGTTTTCCGATCAACTCCGCTAAATCAAATCCTACAAGCTCTAAAATACTGTCGTTTAACGTAACCAATTGAAAGTTATCCTTTAAGATGATCGAGTCTGTAAAAATAGAAGTGAGATTATTCCGTATGGTATTTGCAGAAATTATCTGCTGCGTTATATCACTTTTATACATAGTTTTTAGTTCTTCTCTTGCTCCCGAAAAGTATGTGCACTTAAACTTTTAATATGATCAAAACTAACCAGGCGGGCACTAAGCGGAAACTCAAAATGAATAGTAGGAGGAATTAACTGTATAACTGGCAAATGAAGATTATCAACACAATAATTTTAATCTCAAACGATATCTTTGAAGGAGGTTAACTCCTGTATCCGATACGTTCCAGAAAAGCTTCTTTCTTTCGTCTGGAAACATCCAGCGCCGAGTCATTGTTCATGATTACGTATCCGCCTTCTCCGCGAACGTAACTTTTTATAAAGTTGAGATTGATAAGGTACGAGTGATGAATTCTAAAGAAGTTCTGACCGCCTAATATGTCTTCATATTCCTTTAATTGACGGCTTACCAAATGTTTCTTTCCGTCACCCATGAATATTTCCGTGTAATTTCCGGAGGCTTTGCAATATAGAACTTCATTTGTCTTTACAAAGGTAAGACCTTCCGCCGTAGGCAGTGCCAGCTTGTAATTCTCTGAATTCCCACTTTTCAGGTTTTGAATAAGATGATGGAGTCGATCCGTGATATTTCCGTTTTGTTTCTTTTCGACTTTGCTGATTGCTTTTTGAAGATCGTCAAAATCGATGGGTTTAAGTAAATAATCGATCGCAGCAAACTTGATTGCTTTAATGGCATATTCTGAATAGGCCGTCGTAAAGATTACTTCAAAACTGATTTCCTTTACGTTTGACAACAAATCGAAGCCCGTTTCGCGTTGCATCTGCACATCTAAAAAAACTACTTCCGGGTCAAATTGATTAATGGCTTCAAGTGCTTCGGCTACATTTTGACACGTGGCGTTCACCTCGACGTTCGGGCAAAATGTGGCCAGCATCTTTTTCAGGCTTTCCCGGCTTTTCAATTCATCGTCAACGATAATGCTCCTGAGCATAGACTTCAATTTACCTATTTTCGTATGAAAAACTTTATACTGTTACCCAAATTTTCACCTTCGTTCCTGTCGGAATACCTTCTTTTTCAAGATCAATAACCTCGAATGAAACGATATTTTGAGCGTTGATCAATTTCAACCGTTCTTCCGTGAGGGTTGTACCAAAGGATTTGTGGCGGTGTACATTCTGCCGGTGGAATTCCCGGGAGGCTTTGCGTCCAACTCCATCATCTTCGATCTCAAAAACGACAGTGTCCTCCGACTCTTCTACTGTAATTTTCAGAATGCCCCGGTCAATTTTGTTACAGAGACCATGTAGTATAGCGTTCTCGACATAAGGTTGAATCAGCATAGAGGGAATTTCTATGTTTTCCACGTCCAAATCAGGGCTAACATCCAGAATAAATTCAAACTTGTTCTCAAATCGCATTTGTTCGAGGCTTATATAATGCTTGAGCATTTCCAACTCATCATGCAGTTTGACCTTATTTTGAACAGCATTGTTCAAAATGGCTCGTATTAACTTTGAAAATGTAGACAAGTAACTAACGGCATTAATTTGATCGTTTTCCATTATATAATATTGAATGGAATTAAGGGTGTTAAAGATAAAATGCGGGTTCATGGCTGCGCGCAATGCCATAAGTCTTAAATCACCAATTTGTTTGTTGGCTTCGTAGAGTTCCTTTTCTTTTTGTTTTAATTCGGTTGTTTCTTCAGAAAATACAGATACCCCTGTTACCATTTCATTGTCAATAATAGGGTTTAACGAATATTTAAAGTGTCTTCCGGAATGTTCTTCTACCAATTCAAATGATTCGCCCGCCATCGCACGCCTATAGTAGCCCATCCATCTTGATGAGAATTCCTCTGCTAACACACCGCGTGCCTGTAAATCGGCTATGGACTGACCTTCCTGGACATCAACACCGAAGTGGTCTGTTATAAATCGTTTGAAGGGCTTATTGATATTCTGCAGTTCGTACTTCTTATTCACGGACCATACAAAAAAAGTAGTGTTGTTAATGGTTGCATTCAGACTTGCTTCAGATTTCTTCAGGGCTTCTGCCTCGTGCTTACGCGTTAAATATATTCTGAGCAGCTCAGCCAACATGTCAATCAAATCCCGCTCTTCAGCAAGGAAAGGGCCTTCCACGTCGGTTGGCTTCTCGACCAGGTAAACAAGTTCAACTATTACCAAAAGCCCATCCGGGGTACGAAATTGAGCCGTTTGCTTATGCGGTCCAAGGGTAAAATTGGTAGTTTTAAATTCCTGGCTGCCCATCGCGATCCTGGCTGCTGCAATTTCCGGGTATTGCCATCCACCTGGCAAAATAGCCACCATCTCTCCTAGTGCTTCTTCAATGGATTTCTCCTCTTCTTGCAGGATTTGACAGGAGATATAAAGCGTCCTTAATTCCTTTATGCGCTCATTCAACAAATAGTTGATGCGTTCTTTGTCTTCTTCAGCTTTTTTTCTTGCGGTTATATCCCGCGCAATACGTGAAACCCCAACAATAGTTCCAGTGGTATTTCGAACCGGAGATGCAGTAAGCGATATGTATATCAGGTCTCCGTTCTTTTTGATTCGCTGCGTTTCAAAATTTTCCACAGGTTCACCGTTCCTCACCATGCGTAGAATATAGTCTTCTTCTTTTAAATGTTCTGGAGGTATTAAAATAGAAATGTGTTTACTCAATACTTCTTTCGTATCATAACCGAATAATTTTTTAGCCCCGTGATTCCAGGAAGTAATCTTACCATCCAGGGTTTGACTAACAATGGCATCTTCCGATGAATTAACCAGTGAAGTAAATAGTGCCTGCTGATCTTCAAATTTTTTTCTTTCCGTAATGTCCACTAATGTGCCAATTATTGCCGGGCCATTCAGGTATCGAGTAAGCGAACCAAACACCTCTGCCCAAACAACCTCACCGCTTTTTTTTACTCCCCGTACTTCATAGCGGGAATTTTCTTTTTCTCCTTGCAGGCGGGCTCGAATATTTTCCGCAACCTTTTCCCTGTCATCAACATGTATTACCCTTGCAACTGTATCAGAGTTCGTTAATTCTTCTTGGGTATATTCTAATATTTCAGCGAGCCTTGGATTTACATAAGCGAATTTTCCATTCACGAGAATGTAGACTCCCACAAGTGATTGCTCAACAAGATTTCTGAATTTTGCTTCCGCCTCACGAAGTTCCAGTTCGATCTTTTTTCGCTGCGATACATCGCGCATGATCGCCAGCAAATTTTTCGCTTCAAATTTCTTAACGCTGGTCTCAATTTCCACCGAAGTGCCATCGTTTCGGATCATCCGTCTTTCACTGAAAATATGTTGCCCTTGTGCTAAAAGATCAAAACGAATGGGTTGGGACTTTAATTGCTCCTTATCTATAAGATCAGAGACATTTGATTTTAACAATTCTTCCCGGGTATACCCTAGCAACTGACTGACTTGGGGATTACAATCCGTCAGATTTCCTTCGAGATCTGTGATGACTATGGCATCGGTAGCCTGTTCGAAAAGAGAGCGGTATTTGTTTTCACTATACCGAAGATTTTCTTCTGATTGCTCCCGGATTAGTTTGTTCTTTTCGGCTAATTCTGAAAAAAGTTTTTCATTCAGTTTATCGCTGGCATCAATGATTATTTTCAGCGACAAGCAGATCCCATTAATAATGATGTAAGCAATAAAAGAACGAATAGCTGTAAATCCATACCCTGCGTCCGCCATTCCCTTTCGCTCATAACCCACTCCCAGAGCATCCAGGATTTGATCACAAAAAACAATTGCAATAAAGCCCGGCAGAATACCAGCCAGAAGCAGCACGATATTTTTTCTCTCCCATATTAAATACGGTATACAACTGAAAGCCAGCAAATAAAATCGCAGGCCATCGTAATTCGAGACCGGAACCACTTCTGTTTCTTTCATACCATTCGTCATAATCCATACCATTATAACAGGCGGCAGCCAACATTCATACAACCTGCTGAAAGTGGTCAAATACCAGCGGTTTAATAAAATTGGGAATGAAAGAATAGAAATACCGAATACCATTTCTAAAAAACCACCGACATTGTGATTTCCGGGAATTATAATAAAGACGAGGCCATCGGCAATCGCCAGCGTTAGAGCCACGTAATTTGAAAGAATAATGGCCCTCCTTGTTGATGGAATGTCACCTTTCCTTATTCCACTTTCAATTATTTTTTTGAATAGCGGTATTTTCACTTGCGTGTCACTTGTTTAATGGTACCAAGTTACTGGTTTTGTTTTCTGATTTTAACAAGTTTGTAAAACTTCATGATGCCCGATTTGCCCAATGAGCTATGGGCTTACCCCTAATTCGAAAGCGAATCAACCATACCTTGGCTGTCGTCTAAATGAGCATAGCTGGAAACCATTCTATCTTTGGATCCAAAGCATTATCTTTCATAGAGTATCAAAAGAAAGGAGAATAAATTGAAAAAATATCTTTATGCCGTATGGATATGCTGTATGCTCTTTACATCTGAAATTCTGTACGCCCAATCCAAACCTGCACCAAGGCATGTCGACCTTACGCTCAAACAGGAGGAAGAAAACTTAAATGTATTTCAGCAATGGATCCGCTGGAATAATCCCGGAAGCCTGTTGATCGATCACCTTATAAAGCAGGCCTTTCAGTATTACGACATCAGGGATGCCGAGATTGCCAAATTAAAAACCAGGAATGATTGGGTCACTAGACAACAAAGCGTTAAGGCCAAATTAATGGATATCGTCGGACCGTTTCCTGAAAAAACTCCACTGAATGCAAAGGTCACGGGAGTTATAAAAAAGAATGGATATAAAATTGAAAAGATTATTTATGAATCGATGCCCGGATTCTATGTGACTGCCTGTCTTTTTATACCGGATGGGATCAAAGGAAAAGTTCCGGCAGTTCTGAATGTTATCGGACATGAACAGGAATCTTTCAGGGCTGAGTTAGATCAGGTAATCATATTGAATCTGGTGAAGAAGGGAATTATTGTTTTGGCGATAGATCCGCTTGGTCAGGGAGAGCACGTGCAATATTTTGATCCTCAACTAAAATTATCATCCATCGGCTATAGTGTTATTGAGCATTGCTATTTCGGAAATCAATGCTTTTTATCCGGATCCTCCAGTGCCCGGTATTTTACATGGGATGGAATACGGGCTATCGACTATTTATTAACCAGGAAAGAGGTTGATCCCGAAAGAATTGGTGTAACGGGTTTTTCCGGAGGCGGAACAGTTACCTCCTATCTCGGTGCATTTGACGACAGGGTTAAGGTGACTATACCCAGCAGCTGGTCAACGGTATCAAGAAGGCAACTGGAGACGAAGGGGGCGCAGGATGCCGAGGCAGAATTCTTCCATGGCGTTGCCCGGGGAATTACGTTTGAAGACCTTTTGGAAGTCAGGGCTCCAAAGCCTACACTGATGACGTTTGTATCACGGGACGAATATCTCTGTTTGCAAGGAGCACGCGAAGCTTATGCGGAAGCAAGAAAGATTTATGATGTTTTTGACAAAAAAGAAAATTTACAACTGGTTGAAGATGATTCCAAACATTGGCTGACCCCAAAAATAAGGCTAGCCATTTATACATTCTTTATGAAACATTTTAACCTCCCCGGTGATCCATCAGAACAAGATGTTGCGCTATTAACAGCGGAGGAATTAAAAGTAACTCCGACAGGACAGATCGCGACGTCCTTGGGTGGTAATATGGTTTTTGATGTTAATAAAAAAGAAACCGAAAAACTGATCGAGAATCTATTAACAGCAAGAAAAGATATTGAGAAGCATCTGAATGGAGTGACACAGAAAGCAAAAGAAATTTCAGGATATGTACCTCCTGTAAGCAATGGGAAAGAGCCGTTTATTAATGGAAGATACCAACGGCAAGGATATTCTGTTGGCAAGTATGCCCTCGATGGTGAAGGGGATTATCCTATTCCAATACTCCTTTTTGTTCCCGACGATGCGATAGAGAAGCATCCTGCCATCGTCTATCTTCACGCATCAGGAAAAATAACGGAAGCAAATCCTGGAGGTGAGATTGAGAAACTAGTGAAGAAGGGGTATATCGTCGCAGCGGCGGATGTTCTGGGGGTAGGTGAAACCAAGAATACAGCAACAAGGGGTTTGGCCGATGGATACACGGGTGTCTTAATTGGCAGAAGTGTGGTCGGTATTCAGGCAGGTGATATTGTAAGGGTAGTTAATTATTTAAAAGGTCGCAACGATGTAGATCCCCGAAAAGTTGGTGCGGTCGGCATAGACGGAATGTGTATTCCCCTGCTTCACGCAGCTGCGTTTGATCCTTCCATTGATAACATTACACTGATTGGTTCACCTGTTTCATACCGCTCCATCGTTATGAACAGGTTTTACAAAATTGGCATGACAAAAAATGAAGGCGGAGGTACATGGCATCCGTATGAAGTGGATTTCTCCTGGGGAATTGCCGGCGTGCTGACGGCATACGATTTACCGGATCTAATCGGATGTGTTGCTCCCAGGAAAGTCCTATTAGCTCAATTAAAAGATCAAATGCTTGATCCGGCATCAGAAGCTTTGATCAGTGAAGACATGGAATTTCCACGTGCTTCATACACTTCTAAAAATGCATCGGCCAATATAAAAATTGTCTCATCGTATGATAATCTCGTTTCACTTGTTGATTGGTGTTTTAATGACTGATCTAAAACTAGAGTTATGCAGTGAATACAGGAAAATTTACTTTATTATAACTTCTCTATCTATATTAGGAAAAATCCCGTAGGGATGACCCTATGGTAGAAATAAACAAAACATAACAAAACATAACATCATAAACAAATCCCGTAGGGATGACCCTATGGTAGAAATAAACACGTTCTAATATCATAAAAATGCCGAAGGGATGATTCTTATGGCAAAACAATAATTGCATTCTTCAATCGATGCGTTATGTATAAAATAACGACCAAATCAAATAACCGTTATGGCCAACACCTATTCACAATTAAACATCCATTGCATATTTGCTGTCAGAGGCAGGGAAAACATTATTACCAGCAATTTTCGAGATGATTTATACCGGTACATGTCAGGCATTTTAAAAAATGATGGCTCATTTCCACTAGCGGTGAACGGATGGATGGATCATGTTCATGTGTTTTTTGAATTGCCGGTGACCATGGCAATATCTGATCAGATGCGTATGTTAAAGGCAACCTCTTCAAAGTGGATTAATGATAACAACCTAGTAAAGGGAAAATTCAGCTGGCAAGAAGGTTACGGTGCATTCTCTTATTCGCACTCCCAACGAGGTGCTGTGATACAATACATTATAAACCAGGAGGATCATCATAAGAATCAAGCATTCAGAGAAGAATATCTCGATCTCTTGAAAAAATTTGAAATCCCGTTTGAGGACAAATACGTGTTTGAATTTTATGATTGAGGGAATGTATTCCATAAGGGCGTCCCCACGGGACTGCTACTGCTTGCCTTATTGCTAAAGCTACCATAAGGTCGTCCTTACAGGACTTTTATTGTTTGTGCGAAATTACGCGCGTTTCTCCCAAAAGTTAATTGTCTGGTTGGGCTTTTTCGGAAGTTCACTCAAAAATTTCGCAGGACTCCTTATGTGGTGGCAAAAAAAACACATTAAAAAAATCCAGAAGAGATGACCTTATGCTAGAAATAAATACATCATTACATCAAACAAATCCCGTAGGGATGGCCCTATGGTAGAAACAAATACATTATTACATCAAACAAATCCCGTAGGGATGACCCGACGGTAGTTATAACATCAAAACAAAATCCTGTAAAGATGACCCTATGGTAGCCGAAAATATAAATGCTTTAAGAAATCCTGTAGGGTTGACCTATGGTTACAGAAAACATAAACACATCAAGAAATCCCGTAGGGATACCCTATGGTAGAAATAAATACATTATTACATCAAACAAATCCCGTAGGGATGACCTTATGGTAGACATAAATACATTATTACATTAAGAAGAATCCCATAGGGATGACCCATTGGCGGATTAAACGCATCGTAACATCATGAAAAATCCCGTAGGGGATGACCATATGGTAGAAATAAATACATTATAACATCAAGAAGAATCCCGTACGGATGACCCTATGGTAGACATAAATACATTATAATATCAAACAAATCCTGTAGGGATGACCTTATAGTAACAGATAATAGTTTATACCTTGGCAGCCCAGTTTGTGCAATAACCCGACGGATAAACCGGACCTTTGAATAACAAACATCCACCGCACGTTTTATCTTTTTCAGGTGGAAGCCAAAGGTTGCAATTATTACATTGCATGTTCGAAATGGGAGATTTTTTTACATAACCTAAACCAGCGCGCGTTTTAATATCTGTTTCACGAAGACCAGTCAAGTCATCGCAAGGATCAATAGAACTTTTATTCTGTTCTTTTTCCGGGGAAGATTCTTTCGATCCACATCCGCTAAAAACAATTTGTCCGATTATTAAACATAACCCACCGGAGTATATCCCCTGCGCAATAAAACTTCGTCTGGAATATGTTTGAGGCATCATTATTAATCCGCTGCTGAACCTACCTATGAAAAAAAAATCATTTAGTTTATTTTCAAAACCGTGCTTAAATCTTCTACAGCCTTTTTGATTTCCGTGGTTCCGTTAACCGCTAACTTTTGCAAGGCTTGTTGTACTTGTGCATCCGGTTCAACTATGGTTTTAG
>Ga0184629_10001148_pt1 | contig 11008 bp, 8 predicted proteins | sample PLM4_32_b1_FD_133158 | JGI IMG/M metagenome (GOLD analysis project Ga0184629, IMG submission 133158) | Groundwater sediment microbial communities from an aquifer in East River, Colorado, USA - PLM4_32_b1 | ecosystem: Environmental > Terrestrial > Soil > Riparian zone | place: USA: East River... | reverse complement strand
GTATTACGATCTGGGCACCTACAACAATGACAATTACTACCAGTACGTATATGCCGGTTTAGCAAATAAGTATATGGATTCAGCCAGGGACCAAAGTCTGCCTGATTCGTATGATTATTTCTATTTAAGTGGCTTGCAAAGCTTAAAGAATCAGAAGCTGAAGGAGGCCATGTCTTACCTGAATCAGGTATTGGAAAACTTTTCCCTTACACCACAGCAGCGAGCGGTTAACTGCCACAACCTAAGCTATATCTATAATTCCCTCGGTGAAACCGATAAAGCAATTGAATATATGGTTTACGCAGCCTTAGCCGATCTTCAGGTAGCCACAAAAGAAACTGCTGCCATGTACACCTTGGCCAAGCTGTTGTATGAACAGGGCGATATTAAGAATGCTTATATTTTTATCGAACAAGCCATGGACGATGCGCTATTCTATGGGGCGCGTCAACGGAAAGTAGAGATTGGTTCTCTTTTACCGGTTATTGCCGCACAAAGATTGAACAATGCAGAGGAGCAACGCAAGTTGTGGTTCACCTACGCTGCGGTTGTAACGGCCCTATCCATCTTGGTGTTTGTATTCGTCTTCGTCATTGTGAAGCAACTGAAAAAGCTAAAAGCTGCAGAATTGAGGATAATGGAAGCCAATAATCGCCTTCAGGAAATTAATCATACGCTGCGGGAAGCAAATGCCATAAAAGATGAATACATCGGTTATTACTTCAATATTAACTCCGAGTACATTAACAAAATTGAAGAATTCAAGAGAGCTGTCGATCATAAACTGGTCAACAGAAAATTTGATGACATCAAGTATATTGTTAATAACATCGATCTGAAGCGGGAAAGGGAGGCCTTGTACTTTAGTTTCGATAAAGTCTTTCTAAAACTCTTCCCGGATTTTGTTACCATATTCAATTCCTTTTTTGGGGAGAAGGACCGTATCACATTAAAAGACAATCAATTACTAAATACTGAATTACGGATCTTTGCCCTCATCCGGATGGGCATTAGCGATAACGAAAAAATTGCGAAGATTTTGAACTACTCCGTGAACACCATCTATGCTTATAAAACCAGGGTAAAGAGCAAATCCAACATTCCAAATGAAGATTTTGAAAGAAGAATCATGGAGATCAAAACTGCATGAGATCCAAAAATCACGATATTCTAACAATATTTTTCTGAACCCCCTCTAATGGTAAGTCCCTATAAACCAATATCTTAATTATAATAAAGGCTCACTTTTTTCTATATTTTAAAAATAAAAATTGCCATTGCGTCACGACATATCTTCTTTTGAATAACCCTTCAAGGTCTACTTTCCTTGCGGACAATTCTTCACCCTTTCATTTTTAGAAACTATGGTTAAACCATTTGCGAAGGCAAGAAACATTGAGTTTATCGGGGATCACAATAATGATTCTATTGTAATCGGAAATTATGGCGACGCTAAGATCACGGCTATTGGCAATTTTAATCTTTCGGGGCTCATTTATTGTGGCAAAAACACCATTGAGTTCAACATGTCTGGTGAAGGGGCGGCTTCCTTTACGGGTGTCTGCAAAAAGCTGATGATTCGGGGAATGGATGGCAACTGCACCCTTGACTTAAGCCGACTTTCAAGTGATATTGTCTGGTGTGAATCGGTTAAAGGGAATTCAGTCATTATCCTGGGCCCTACCCGGTTGATTGAACTTATTAATCTCGACAATGATGCCGTTGTGAAGTATGAGGGTAAGCCTTTACTATTAAATTATTCTTTGCGGGGGAATTCGAAGATTTTAGGATGGAAATCGAATGAATGATGAACCCCGTGGAAGGACCCATCCCGCGACGTCGTTTTCAGTAAAATAAGGGAAATTACCCTTGCTGTTATTTCTACTTTTTCTTTAGTACTATTGTTTTGCCGGTCATGGCTGATTCACGCGCAGCATCCAGAATGCGTACAACCATTACATTGTTTTCCAAAGAATACAAACCATTTTTTGGAATTTCTATTTTTCCTTTTACAACATCGGCAAAGTAGGAAAACGGGTCCGTGTAAACGGCAATATCTTCCGTGGTCACTTCCCGTGTTTGCTCTGCATTCATCTTTCTGTTTTTCAGGCGCAGGGTAGTGCTGTTGGCTGCCACAACATATCCTGTCTCGCCATATACTTCCATGTCTTTTCTACCAAAAGGCCAGTTCCAGGAGGCCTGAATAATACATTGCGCCGAAGGGTAGGTAACAATAATAGTGGCTTCATCATCTACCTCGGGATAAATGGCGGGTTTAAATTGCTGGGTCACAGCCGTTACAGAAATTGGCTCTTGGCCCTTCATCAAATACGTCATCAGGTTAGCCCCGTAACAACCAAAGTCAATCAACGCCCCACCTCCATTTTGTACAGGATCAGTTAGCCAATCAAAAAACTCTTTACCAACACCAATTTCTTTCGGCCCCTGGTGGCCGTCATGAATGACTACTTTTCTGATACTGCCAACGTAATTACTGTCATTCACTAGCTGATACGTTTTTTCCGTGGTGGGATACCAGGATGTTTCATAATTGGTGAGCAGATATATATTGTACTGCTTTGCCAATTTTTCCATTCGCATTGCCTGGGCAGCCGTTGTGGCCAATGGTTTTTCAACCATGACGTGTATTCCTCTGGGCGCACAAGCTTCTACAGCAGCCATGTGTTCGTAAATTGAGCCAAAGGCTACCAGGGCCTCTGGTTTTACAACGTCCAGCATTTTACTTAAATCATTATAAAATAAATCTTCAGTAAGGTTGTACTGTTTAGCAAGCCGATGAACCAATTCGCCATTGGGTTCGTAAATTCCGACAAGTGTAACATCTGTTTTGTCCTTTCGTCCTAGAATCCAGCCAGAATGCCCGTGCGTTATTCCGGCTACTGCCAGACGAAGGGGTAACGGTTTTTTCGACTGAGCATGGCTAGTACAAACTGGCCATATGTTTAATAATAAGCAACCCAGACAGAGGCTTACGATGTTCTTATAAAATTTCATGTGAGGTCTTGTTTAGCAACGCTACCTTAGAAAATCTTTGGTTCTACAAATTTTCTCTTCTCTAATTACGACAATTTTTTTAAAAGGTGTGGTGGTATTGCATTCACAGCTTGGATACTGAGGGCTAACTGAAAAGCAAACATTCCTTACAAGTCAATTGGAGTAGTAATTAGGTTTCCAATCACTTCATTTGACTTTAATTCGTAAGGTAAGACTCTTGGAATTTATTGCATGGGATAGTTAACGGTAGGTAATCTTATTGATGAAAAACACCCTTCTTTTACCGGACCCTGGACGGGTGATCTCCTGCAATCCATAGGCAAAAAAGAAATCGCGGTACCAATAATCTAGCTTGTTAATGTCAGTTTGGTCTTTCTTCACAATTTCATTTTCCACTCCTGTTTTAATGGGCTCAAAGGTTTTTCCTTCCAGCACTTCGTTGCCCTTGATGATCTTGGTGCGCAGTTCATTTTCAAAAAGATACAACAATACTATTCTATCCTTTTGCACCTCAAGCTTTACAAATTGTTCGAGGGTGAATGTTTTCACGTCGTTAATTTCAAAACTGTTATCCCACAATAGCTTTCCATTGAGGTCAAAGCCCATCACTACGGCATGCGTGTAACGGTAGCCATCAAAAATACGGCCATCGCGTATGATGGAATTTTGATAGAGAGAATTTGGACTAAAGAACCCGCTGTAATACGTCCTGTCTGTTGTAATATAACGCGGATAAAACGCCTCGCCCAAAAGAATGTATTGATTGTTATACGGAACGATTTCGTGTACTAAGAACCGGTAGTTAAACCGGGTTTTTTTTCCTTTGATCTTTCTCCGTTCAATCCTTTCCTTAACGCGCTGCTCACGCTTGGCCTTCATGTATTTAAAGAAATTCTCCAGGTCGCCATAATTGTAATACCGAAGCTGCTGCATGCCTGAAGGGTCAATGCTCGCTAAGAAAAGCCCCCTGGAATAAAGTGAGTTACGCCCTCCAAAAACACCGGCAACCAATTGCATGTTGTTTGTCGTCTTCATCGACCGGGCAAAGATCAGGTGTTTAGAACCTTCCGGTTCCAGGGCATAATTGGTTTGAAGGTTCCCCTCAGCATCGTAATTTTTAATCCAGACGGTTTGTTGTCCTCTAAAATTTCTTGCACTGATGAGAACATCAAATGTTCCGTCAGGATAAATTTTCACTTGCGTGAGCTCCCCGTTTTCATTAAGCAATCCAGGTAATATTTTTGATTTTCCCGTAAGAAAGGAATAATAAATTACCACAGGCACTTGATTATAATATCCACCCATGATGGCTGCTTTTTCTGTAACCTGAAATTCTGTTGGGCTGAAGGGTATAAAATTCCGGATTTCATATTTTATGAAGTTTCCGTTGGATTGCTCAATGGCAAAAAGTTCAAGGTTATTTCGCGAATAATCGTGATAGCGCAGGAGAAAAAATAGTTTCCCATACTCCGCTTTTTTGCCCATCAGTAAAAACTTTTTATCAACGGGCATATAGCCCCTCCAGTTTTCCTGGAATGCTGTATCAAGTTTGATGATTTCAAAGTGATCCCCGGCGGTAGTAATTAATCTGCGATATAGGAAAATCCCATCTTCGCGCGCCGGAATTACTTCAAAGGGTTTTTCGTCTTTTACGGCAGGAATTTCATAGCGGTTTGTTTGCAATACCTGCTGAGCATTAGCAAATTGAAAAAAGGCTATAGTTAGGAGTAGTAAAACTCCATTACTTAACCACGACTTTATTAATGTAGAAAACATCGCGTACCCTATCTTCTTTCGTTGCATTCCGGATGGTGTGATAGCCCCATATGAAGAAAGAATTGTCAACCCATTGCCTTACTCCTCCCTCGAACTCTTTCTCCGAGCGTATCTCATCTTCCGGCTCAGGTGTTTTAATCTTTTCTGTAACTTCTGTGGCAACTTCATCGGCTAGCACTATTGTTTTGACCTTAAGTTCAGACTCCTTTTTATAGATGAAATAAACGCGGTCCCCAACCAGGCAGAAATCGGCTACTTGCTCAATGCCTGGCATTTTCATTTCGTCCAATTTAATGCTGTGGTCCCAAATTACTTTTCCTTTAGCGTCAAAAGAAAGTATAGCGGTTTCTGTAGTTCTGATTTCATCCACATTTTTCGCGTTGTTCCCATAGGTGTAGGGCCTGTACATCCGGTTCATCCCTGGATAATAAAAGCCCTGTGAATAAGGATTCAACCCGTACGGGCTATAATAAGGATTATAATAATAAGGATTGGAATAGTAGGGGTTCATGTTGGAGATGGGATTGTAGACTTCTGCCAGCAGCAGAAATCCATCTTTGTATTCTGTCAATTTAAAGGGCATCACATAGGTTGTGTAATTGGGAATTCTTCCAGCGGCAGCATCATTCTGCGAGTTTATCTTGAGGCGCTCCGCTCGCTTCGGATTAAGGAAATCAAGGTAATGCTCTAATTGCCCGAAGTCTATATACCTAATCTGCTGTTCGTTGAAGGGATCAACGGTCAAGAAATAAAAACCGATTGATTGTTTGGAATTGCGCTCACCCCACGTTCCGAGTATAACAAGATCCTCCCGCTCAAGAATGCTGGTGATACCCGTTTGTAAAGATTTTTGTTCGTCAATTGGCACAATGTCTTCCAATAATTGTTTTCCGCTTTGATCAAACGTACGAAAAACGAGTTTTCGATTCTCTTTTGATCCGCGATCAATAAGAACGGTGTTAAAGGTTTGGTTTTGATTCATACGCAGGTCAACCAATTCAGTGTCCTTTTGAAAAAAACCCGGAATTACCCGAATGTGATTATTCGGTTGCTCAAAAAGGATAACAGCAGGTTCATTATTGACATAACCGCCGAAAATAAAATTCGTGCCGACTCTACTAAAGTGCGTAAGTTTAAAATCAAGGTCAGGTTTAAATTGATACCGTCCAGCTTCAGAACCCGTCAAATCGATATCGATCAATTCAAAATCGTTTTTTGAGGTTTCTCCGGTGCGGAAAAGAAAGTACAAATGGCCTGGTGTACATTCATATCCCACCATTTTATAACGGTCTTTAATTTCAATTTCAAGGTTTTTTTTCTCCTGAAGTGCGGTGTCCAGCAGTATAAGTTCCCAGATTTTATTACTGTTCTTGTATTTGTTAAGTTCGCGAAATAGTGCCAACCCTTCTTCTTTTAAGGAGATTAATGTGAACAACTCATCAGAACCTTTTTGCAGCTTTTCATACCGGTGAGGTTGAGTGAGTTGGGCATTACAGGCGAAGCCCACCATAATAAATGTGATGGACAAAATGTTGGTTAAAACGAGGGATTTGTTCCATCGTGGCGCGTGCATGGGGCCGTTGGTTTTATGATCGAGCATTTGTCTGTCTATAAATGACCATTGACTTTTTCTAAATTAAAATCCAAGGTTGACTGTTTACGAAAGAACTTTCCAGGACTTGTTAACCGCTGATCTTTCATTGATCATTGATTTTCGCTTAAAGCAACTATTAAGTCAAATTCTTCAGTTTTTACGGGTTGCACAGAGAGGCGAGATGATTTCACCAACACCATGTTGTTTAAACGTTTATCGGCTTTGATTTGTGTTAAGGTCACGGGTTTTTTAAGTTTTTTTACCGGTGCAATTTCAACGGCCACCCAATCGTTGTCTTTTGGATCAGGATAATTTCCTTTAATAATTTTGGCAATGCCGATAACGGATTTTTCGTCTCCGCTGTGATAAAAGAAGGCCAAGTCTCCTTTTTCCATCGCTTTTAGATTATTGCGGGCCTGAAAATTCCGCACGCCATCCCAGCCTGTTTTTTTATCGCGTATCAGGTCGTCCCACGAAAAAGTGCCGGGTTCGGTTTTCAATAGCCAATAGTTCATATACTTTTATGTGTTAAGCTTTACAAAATAGTAAATAGTCTTTGTATTTTACTGAAAGAGCAATCAGAAATGAGAGCATTAGTCATTTGTGGTGATTCAATAGGAGATACGGTATTTTCAACACCTGTTATTCGGGCCCTGAAAGTGCAATTGGATAATATTGACGTGCACGGCTTATTCTCAGCCTCAACTGCTTTTTTATTGGATGAAAATCCTTACATCGACAAAACCCATGTTTTTGATGCATCATGGTGGAAAACATGGCGCAAATTAAAAGCTGAGAAATTTGACATCATTGTGAACCTGCGAACTGATTGGCGGTCGAAAATTCTCACGTTCTTATTTCAAACCAAAACATATTCCATTGACTCCATGTATTGGAAGCAGTGGTTAATGGTTAACCTGAAGATAAATCAGCTTCCAAACTTACACCATGTGGATACGATGATGCAAGTACTCGAACCCCTGTCCATCAAAGTGGATGAATTGGGATTGGATTATTTTATTCCGGAAAAGGATAGGGTATCATTGGATTGGCTACCGGAGGCATTCCAAAAAGGATACGTAGTATTTCCATTAAGCGCTCCCTATGTCACCCGTAAACTTCCGGTCGATAGAATGATCGAGTTGTGTGACAAGATTAACAAGCCTATTATTTTGTTAGGAACAAGTGATGATGTTGAAACGGGAGAAATCGTCAATGCCTTTTTCGCGAGAGGATTGTCTTTGGTGTGGGAGGAGGGATTGCTTGAATTCAACAAAAAAACAATTGTCTACAATGCCTGCGGAAAATTCAACTTTAATCAGATGGCGAGCCTGGTGAAGCAATCATGGGCTGTTTTTACATTTGATAATGACTTTATTCCCCTAGCATCCGCCTTTAAGAAAGAAATTTTTGGTTTATGGGGAAATACCATCTTGCTGTTTGGAAGATACCCTTATCGAACAAAATTTACAGTCTTAGAGAGCAACAGCGTATCCTGCCGACCCTGCTCTACCGGCGGTTTTGGTAAATGCCCCAAGGGACATTTCAAATGCATGCGGGATATAATGTTCGACTTTTATTTGCCTTAAGCTTTTCTCCAGGGACCCTCAATAGCAAGGGTCAAACCTGCATGCTGAATATTGACGAAGAGTGTTGTGCCATCCGGCGAGAAGACAGCACCAGCCAGTTCCGATTTGTAGCCAATATTTTCTCCAAGTTTGTAGTACTCTCCGGAAGGGGTAATGCCTACAAGAAATGGGTGATCATCATCCTCGCTTAGTATTACATCGCCCCATGGTGCCACGGTAAGGTTATCGCAATACTTCAGAATGTCCTTATCATTCGGTTCAGCGAAGAGGTCAATGGTGCCCGGAGCTTCCTTTTCTCGTGCTGTGCCCTCATAGAGGCTTGGCTTGTAACGGAAAATCTGTCCCGTCTTGTTAGAACCTCCATTTGTACAAGCAAAATAAACTTCGTTGTTGCCATACCACATTCCTTCACCGCGGGCAAATCGTGCTGCTCCTTTAATAAATCCACGATGCCGTAAATCATTATGTGGTGATTCGATGTCGTCCAGGTCAATCCAACTAACAGAAAACATTTTCTTAACCTCCAATATCGTGGGCGATATGCCAGTCCAGTTACGGGTATCGAATGATCGCTGGTCTTGGAAAGCCAATGCCTGCAGTTTCCCTCCCCGATGAAGTTTCCCGGGCGAATTAGGAATATACCTGTAGAGTAAGCCGTCCCCGTCATCTTCAGTCTGGTAAACAATGCTTGTTTTGGGCTCTACCGCCACAGCTTCATGATAGAATCGACCCATGCCCTTTATCGGGATAGGCTCCGAGAGACCACCATTTTCCATGGCCGGGACTTCGAAGGTGAAGCCATGGTCTTTTTCAAGCGTCCCATTAGCTTTGTCCACTGTCTCTTCACAACTAATCCAGGAATTCCAGGGTGTTGGTCCTCCGGCACAATTTCGTATTGTACCAATAAGACTTAAAAATTCTTTTTCAACTTTTTTAGTCGTGTGATTGTATACCAATGTAGTTGTTCCACCGATACAAGGAAGTTTGCCACTTCCGTAGTCGTAGAACTTTTGTTTATTTACTTTTGATAGTAATCCGTTGTTTTTTCCAAAGGGCCCATTCTTGAAATCATTCGGAGTATTTTCATGATTGCGAATCAGGATCGTGCGATTATTTTTCCCTATAAAGGAGGCCATACCGTCGCCTTTACCGGGAACAAGTAATCCATCGCTCATGATAGTACCTTGTTTGGATATTATCTGGTACGTAAAACCTTTGGGTAAATTAAAAATTCCTTTAGGATCAGCAATCAAAGGCCCATAACCAACTTGTGCGGGAGAGGCCAAAGCATCGGCCACAGAAAATTTGTATAAACCTAAAAAACCAACACCCACCATAGCAGATGAGCGGATAAATTCCCTGCGTGTTGCCTTCATAATTTTTTGCTGGTTAAAAATAGATTTAATTCCCGGAGTTTATCGGTGTTAATTAGATCAACACCCGCATCTAACAATACCTGCCAGGTATTTTCATTATCGGGTATACCCCACAGTCTTACCTTTTTATTTTCCGCATGGACTTTTGCAGCAAATTCTTTTACCAGTCCCAGTTCTTCCTTCGAGGGTGAACCGTTACCATTCCATTTCATAATTTTTTTATAGTGCTCACTGATGACGGGCATGGCTTCCGATGAAAACCCCTTTCCTATATCATCAGGCCTTCCGTCAATTGCTGAAAGATGCTTCGGATCATTACGAATCAACTCTATTGGCCGGTTGCCGGATATAAATATTTGTACTGCCCCCTTTCGGGCTGGAATGTTTAAGCATTCTTCATAAGAAGACAACATTTTTATTAAGGCTTTAAATGTCTCCTCACCATTTGACTTTATATCGATCATTAAAAGGACCGGCATAATATGTTGTGCGTAAATCCAGCCGCCATTTTTCTTGCTAATGCTATCCAGGGGTTTCAGGTAAAGCGCCTCTAGCGTTTTTGCAGCGGCGGTGGGACGATCGTGTGAAACCAGCAACCTTCCATCGATCAAATAGACATCTGCTTCTATACTGGTGAAGCCGTTATTCAGTGCATCGAAGAGTGGATGAACATGCTCGTAGTCATTATGAGCATGCGCATTTACATGGGGAGGAGTTTGCGAAAAGCCAATGAGGTTTGCAAGCGAAAAGATAATGAGCCATTTCTCCACGTCTCAAATACGATTGAAATGTTTTTCAAGTACAACTTCATTGCATTAACGATTTGTTAAAGTATGAAGATTGGTTAATTCATGGGATACTCGCTATGCAAATTATGTTTCTAAGCTATCTTAGTATGCTCTAACGAGTCTTCCTTCCATATAATTTACATACGATCGATTAACAACCTTCGTGCCACCCGGGGTCGGGTAAAGGCCCGTAAAGTACCAATCACCACTGTGAAGTGGTATTGCTTTGTGTAAGTTTTCAACAGTTTGGAAGAGTACTTCTAAATCAGCTTTCATATCCGCGGGTCTTACGATCTCCGATATTTTAGCCGAGATTTCGTCATCCGTAAATTGATCGTAAAGTTGCTTCACATAATTCTGCTGAATTTGATGTTCTTTGGTACGGACACATTTTTCGTACGCTTCCCCCAGCAGGTAATCCTTTCCCTGATCCTTCAGGAGCGCAATCATGGCGCGGAAAGCAACGAAGTCACCCATCCTACTCATATCAATACCATAACAATCCGGGAAACGTATTTGAGGAGCGGATGAAACGACTACAATTTTTTTAGGTTGAAGGCGGTCGAGCATTTTAAGGATACTTTTCTCCAGCGTCGTGCCTCGTACGATCGAATCATCAATCACCACTAAGGTGTCAATTCCTTTGCGAATTACTTCATAGGTGGTGTCATACACATGGGCGACCATTTCGTCACGATGCTCATCATCGGTAATGAAGGTTCGCAGCTTTACATCTTTCAGTACGAGTTTTTCAATACGAGGGCGGAAGGAGAGGATATCTTCCAATGAGTCTACGGAAGGCTTTTGGTCAATGATTATATCTTTCTGCTTGTTGATCAGATAATTTTCTATCCCGTCCATCAAACCCCG
>Ga0184629_10001146_pt1 | contig 11026 bp, 1 predicted proteins | sample PLM4_32_b1_FD_133158 | JGI IMG/M metagenome (GOLD analysis project Ga0184629, IMG submission 133158) | Groundwater sediment microbial communities from an aquifer in East River, Colorado, USA - PLM4_32_b1 | ecosystem: Environmental > Terrestrial > Soil > Riparian zone | place: USA: East River... | reverse complement strand
TACTCCTTTGCTGAAAAGAACAAGTATTTTACATATGTGGGGAGGTACAATGATTTTTCCCAGGTTCCTGAAGAGGTTAGAAAGTTTCAGCTGGAGGCCCCGGGGTACGTTGTAAGCTCGGTCGCAGAAAAGAATTCTGGTATTTGGGTCGATAGCTGGTCTGGACAAAAAATTTCAAAAGAAGATCTTCAGGTATTAATACGGGTGGCAAGAGTGTTCGAGCAGGCCTACACCCGTTTCCTCGATCTCCAGAAAGCCGAAGCCCAGGCAAGGGGGGCTCAGATAGAATCGGCTTTGGAAAAAGTTCGTTCACGCTCATTGGCTATGCATCATTCCACTGAGTTGGAGCAAGTAGCAGGTTCTTTATTTGATCGGCTTGCTGAACTTGGACTTTCGTTTGACGGAGCCCTGATTTTTATTTTTGACAAAGAGAAGCGGAACATCAGTCTATGGATCGCTACCAATCAGTTATCCGCTCCTGTTAAAATTGATCTTCCCTATGATAAAGAGGTCGAAAACAATACGATTATAAAAGATCTTTGGAATGCAATCGAAAACGGTGAACATATTATTAATAGGTCTTATTCGGGAGAAATTAAAAATGATTATTTCCGTTACGTAGCAAAGTATAATGAATCAAAAATACCTGAATCGGTAAGACAACTTCAGATTGAAAAGGAAAGCTGGACGGCACATTTTGCTGCTGAAAAAAACTCGATGATCGGTTTTGACGGTTGGTCGGGACACCCTACAAAGGATGAAGACTTCAAGATCTTAATACGATTTGCAAAGGTATTCGAACAAGCATACACCCGCTTTCTTGATCTCCAAAAAGCTGAAGTCCAGGCAAGGGAAGCGCAGATTGAAGCAGCGCTGGAAAAAGTCAGGTCTTCTTCACTGGCCATGCATCACTCGAACGAACTTCAAGAGGTAGCGGCGACTTTGTTTGGCAGATTGGTTGACCTGGGTCTTTCATTTAATGGGGCGATAATTTGGACTTTCGATCGCGAGAAAAGAAATATTCAAATCTGGGTGGCTACTAATGAATTGCCGAATCCGGTTCGCGTCCTGCTGCCGTATGATGCAGATTTTAAAGACAACGGAATAGTCAGAGAGATTTGGGATGCGGTGGAGTATGGTCAAGACACTATAAATAAATCCTACTCAGGTAAGGTGAAGAATGATTACTTTGCCTACACTGCCAAATACAATGACGAAACGGTATTTCCTGAGCGCCTAAAGAAATTAGCCTTCGAATTAGACTGGACGATATCCTTCGCTGCCGAAAAAAACTCTCTGATAGGATTTGACAGCTGGTCTGGCCAACTAACATCAAACGAAGAATTTCAAATTCTAAAAAGGTTCGCACGGGTATTTGAACAAGCCTATGTTCGCTTTCTCGATCTGCAAAAAGCCGAAGCGCAGGCAAGGGAAGCGCAGATTGAAGCAGCGCTGGAGCGCGTCAGGTCAAGGAGTATGGCGATGCACAAAAGTGAGGAACTGTTGCAGGTTATTACGGTGGTGTCACAACAATTGCAACACCTGAAGTTGAAATTCAACACGGTAAGCTTCGCCAACAGTAATCAGGAGCATGACTACAAGTTCTGGTTCGCTGCCATGGGTGATCCCAATCCACTATATATTCAGGTTCCCTATCTGAACAATCCCATGTATGACCGGATGAAGGAAGTGTTGGCCAGTGGAACTGACTTTTATGCAGACACCCTTACACCGGAGGAGAGCAGACAGTGGCATGAGCATGTGTTCGCTAATGCCGACTTTTCTTTTTTGTCGGAGGAAACAAAGGCATACATCTTGCGTAGCGGTTACGCACGGTCTATTGCCATAATGTCCAGCATCATGTTGATCGTAAGCAACTATGCCGCCCGCCCATATACGGATGATGAAAATGACATTATCAGAAGATTTGCTGCTGTTTTCCAGCAATCTTACACCCGCTTTCTTGATCTCCAAAAAGCAGAAGCACAAGCAAGAGAAGCAAAGATTGAAGCGGCATTGGAAAGAGTACGTGCGCGAACCATGGCCATGCAGAAAAGTGATGAACTGACCGCCGCTGCCCAACTTCTTTACCACGAGTTCGGAAAGCTTGGCATCAACACATTCACCTGCGGCTATATGTTTATTAATGAAACAAAAAATACGCAAACAGCCTGGATGGCTCTTCCGGATGGCACCCTGTTTCCGGATTTCACTGTCTTTCCTTTAACCGGCGACCATATTCTGGATAACAGGTATAATAGCTGGAAGCAAAAGGAAGATCTTCATGTTGCCGACATACAAGGCGAAGTGAATAAAGATCATCACCGGTTTTTATCAAATCATGTTCCCGCAAGTGTAGTAGACGATTTCTTCTCCCAAATTCCGGAACGCATTATTTTTTATAGTGCAAACTTTTCGGTAGGCTACCTGCTTATACTGGCTACCGAACTTTTTTCACCGATCGATAAGCAGACCATAATTCGTTTTGCAAAAGTCTTTGAGATGACCTATACCCGTTTCCAGGATTTAAAACAGGCAGAGGCACAGGCAAGGGAAGCAAAAATTGAAGCAGCATTGGAAAGGGTAAGAAGCAGAACACTGGCCATGCACAAAAGTGATGAACTGGCCGAGGCCGCAGCCATTGTATTTAAACAACTAATAGGTTTGGGAATTGCGCCTAACCGTTTATACATAGGTATAATTAAGGACGATACCGGCGATTTGGAATTATGGGCCACAGATGAAGACGGAAGTAAAGTGAGTACAAGATTTACAGGCAATATCCATAAGTCCGCTTCCCTCAGGAAAATGTACAATGGATGGAAGGAGCAAAAAAAATCAATCACAATAGACATGCAGGGAAAGGAATTAACGGATTATATCCGTTACCTCACGGAAGAACTACGTGCTCCTGTCACGATAGGCCGCAGACAAAAACGCAGAGTGCAAAGTATTGCCTATTTCTCCAAAGGTTTTATTGGTATTGCTTCACCCGAACCGCAGCCGCAAGAAACGCTCGACCTGCTGGAACGTTTCGCCAGTGTATTCAATCTCACGTACACCCGCTTTAATGATTTACAGGTAGCGGAAGCACAAACACACAAAGCCGAGATTGAAGTAGCATTGGAAAGGGTACGTGCCAGGGCACTGGCCATGCAGCAACCGGAAGAGTTAATCGAAGTGGCGGAAGTGTTGCGTCATGAAATGGGGTTGCTGGGAGTGGAAGAATTGGAGACCAGTTCCATTTATATTCATCAAGCAGCTTCGAACAAGGCGGAATGCTGGTATGCTTTACGGGATCCATCACAATCAGAAAAAAAATTAGTGTCCGATCATATCACCATGGATCTGCAACTGACCGGCGTGGGTAGGGAAATGCTACGGTTTTATGCCTCAGACGATAAAACCATTAGCCTTCCCATGACCGGGGACAACCGTAAAGAATGGGTGGAGTATTGCTATGCCCTGTCAAGACCATTTGACAAATTTTATGGTGAGGATATTCCCGACCGCACCTATCATTTATATAAATTCTCAAATGGTGCTATCGGTGCTGCCGCTCCCGGAAATATTTCAGAAGAAAGCTGGGAACTCCTGAGCAGGGCAGCATCCGTTTTTTCTCTTGCCTATTCCCGTTTCCTTGATTTAACCAAGGCACGTACAGATCTGCAGCAGTTGAAAGAAGAAAAACAAAGGGCAGAGAATGCCCTTACCGAACTGAAAGCCACACAAACGCAATTGATACAATCTGAAAAAATGGCTTCACTTGGAGAACTGACGGCGGGTATCGCCCATGAAATTCAAAACCCGTTGAACTTCGTGAATAATTTTTCAGAAGTGAACGAAGAATTACTTGCAGAAATGAAAGATGAATTGAGCAAAGGAAAAATTGAAGATGCGATTGCATTGGCCAATGATGCCCTTGAGAATCAGAAAAAAATAAACCACCACGGCAAACGCGCCGATGCTATTGTAAAAGGAATGCTGCAACACAGTCGCACCAGCAGCGGTGTAAAAGAACCCACGGATATAAATGCATTGGCTGATGAATACTTGCGATTGGCCTATCATGGTCTTCGCGCGAAAGACAAAACATTTAATGCCAGATTTGAAACCGATTTTGATTCTTCAATTGAAAAGCTGAATGTTATTCCGCAAGACATCGGCCGGGTGATTTTGAATTTGATTAGCAATGCTTTCTATGCTGTGACGGAAAAAAGAAGATCGAATCCCTCCGGATATGAACCCACCGTTTCCGTAAGTACTCAGAAACAGAATGATAAGATAGAGATTAAAGTGAAAGACAACGGCAACGGCATTCCGGAAAAAGTGCTGGATAAGATCTTTCAACCTTTCTTCACCACGAAACCGACAGGGCAGGGAACGGGACTGGGCTTATCATTGAGTTATGATATTGTGAAGGCGCATGGTGGTGAATTGAAAGTGGAGACGAAGGAGGGAGAAGGTTCGGAGTTTAAAATTTTATTGCCTGTGTAGTAATGTCGTAGAACGGATCAAGATGCATCGTACCTACGGCACTCCTGTACAGCATCGGACATATAAGCCACGGATTAAAATCCGTGGTTACAAAATGTCCCGAGCCAATGGCTCTATCATTGAATGGGAAAAGTTGATTTATGCCGGAAACATTGTAAAGGCGTGCCTCTACAATGTTTTGTAACAACGGTACTTCCGCCCGTCGATCAGAAGTAGAAGATAACCCGGAAAAGCCATGGGTTTGAAACAAAGAGGCGCAGTCTCGAAACATTTTGTAGCAACGGACTTCAGTCCGTTGAGTTTAGTTGAAAAAAAATAGAAGAAGAGCTGTAGGCTCGGTACATATAAAGTTATGACACATGGCTAATACATATCATCAAATCTATCTCCAAACTATTTTTGCTGTAAAGTACCGAAATGCAGTGATTGACAAAGTGTGGAAAAGTCAGCTGTTTGGTGTGATTGGTAATTTGATTACTGAAACCAACTGCAAAACCATTATTGTAAATGGCGCTGAAGATCATGTGCATTGTTTCTTAGGGTTAAAACCTGTTGTGTCTGTATCTGAATTAATGAAGACGGTGAAGGCGAAATCTTCGAAGTATGTCAATGATCATAAGCTAACTCCCCAGAGGTTTGAATGGCAAGAGGCCTGCCTGCCGGTAGGCAGGGTTATGGAGTGTTTTCTTATAGGCATAGCGATCTTGATTCTATTTATAAGTACGTTCAGAACCAGGAGGAGCATCACAAAGCCCAATCATTCAGGGAAGAGTACCTGGAACTATTAAAAGAGTTTAACGTGCAGTTTGATGATCAATATATTTTTCAAGACCTGATTTAGATATGTACCGCATTAGTTCACTAAAAAATAGTACTTTAATAAGCATTAAGAACCAGCCTGCCTTACCATGAAGCCCGCCAAAAAGAAGCCCACGAAAAAATCAAGCAAAAGCAAATCGCTTAGCGTAGCTCCACTCAAAAAAAAGGCAACTTCAAAAAAACCAATCAGGGCTGCTAAAAGAAGTCAACCTGTAACGGCAAAAGTGAAATTGTCAGAAAACGGTACGCTAAAGCAGATCCAAACCGAAAACCTGCGTCTCTCCGGGCAGCTGAAAAAAAGGGAACGCGAGCTGGAAATTGAAGCAGCACTGGAAAAAGTTCGCGCAAGGACCATGGCTATGCAGCAAAGTGATGAATTGCTGAATGCAGCGGATGTTCTTTTTGAACAAGTTGAGTTATTAGGAGTTACAATGTGGAATTGTGGTTTTAATATCTGGGATGATGATAAAAGATTTGCAACAGCATGGATGGGTACAAAAGTTAAGGCGCTGCCTTTCAGAACACCCAGTTCGGAAGATGTATTCCTTCGTATTTATGAAGCAGAACAACGAGGAGAATCTCTATATGTTGAAGAAATGGGCGGTGAAGCATTGGAAGAGCATTACAGGTTTATGATTAAGCTTCCCATTCTGAGGGATCAGGTAGAAGATTTTTTAGCATCCGGAATTTCGCTGCCTACGCGTCAAATTGTCCATTGCGCTTTTTTTTCACAAGGCTACCTCATGTTCATTACTTACGAGTCGGTGCCTGAAGCGCATACTGTCTTTAAACGCTTTGCCAAAGTCTTCGAACAAACCTATACCCGTTTCCTTGATTTACAAAAAGCAGAGGCACAGGCAAGAGAATCTCAAATTCAACTGGCCATGGAAAGAATTCGTGCCAGAACCATGGCGATGCAACGAAGTGAAGAACTGGCAGATGCTGCTCAACTATTATTTAAACAAGTGAAAGAATTAGGTGTGCATACCTGGACATCTGGATTTCAACTCTGGGATGAAGACCGAAAAGCAGTTACCGTATGGACAAGCACCGAAGGTGTTATGCTGCCGCCTTTCAAAATACCAGCTACCGAAGACCCTTTAATGATAAATATTTCTGCCGCTGAACAAAAAGGGGAAACACTCTATGTAGAAGAAATGGGTGGAGAAGTATTGGAAAGTCATTATAGGTATATGTTTTCACTTCCCGCTTTACAAGAAGTATTTCGAAAAGTTGCTGCCGAGGGTCATGCTCCGCCTACATTTCAAATCAATCATGCCGCTTATTTTTCGCATGGCTACCTCTTGTTCATTACCTATGAGCCGGTATCTGAAGCGCATGATATCTTCAAACGGTTCGCCAAAGTTTTTGAGCAGACCTATACAAGATTTCTCGATCTGCAAAAAGCCGAAGCACAAGGAAGAGAAGCACAGATTGAAGCTGCATTGGAAAGAGTGAGAAGCAGAACCATGGCGATGCAGCGAAGCGAAGAATTGGCCGATGTGGCTACAGTGCTCTTCCAACAGGTGAAAGCGTTTGGCGTACCGCAATTGACCTGCGGATTTAGCATTTTTGAAATTGATGACAAAGAATTTACCTGGTATCCTGGTAGTCCTGATGGTGATATACTAACAGGTTCCAAGATTCCGCTAACGGAGCATCCGGTTTTTATCCAATTCAATGAATCAAGAAAGAGAGGCGATGAACTCTGTATCTATGAGAAAACAGGTGAAATACAGGCGGACCATTACCGCTATATGCTTACAGTTCCCAGTCTGATAGAAGGATTACAAAAGATGTTCGATGCCGGCTTCTCAATTCCTACTTTTCAAATCGATCATCTTGCTAATTTTTCGCACGGTAACCTAGCGTTTATTACGTATGAACCTGTCCCCGAAATGCATGATGTTTTCAAACGTTTCGCGAAAGTTTTCGAACAGACTTATACCCGTTTTCTCGATCTGAAAAAAGCGGAAGCACAGGCAAGGGAAGCGCAGATAGAAACGGCTTTGGAAAGAGTGAGAAGTCGTTCCATGGGTATGCAAAAAAGCGACGAACTAAGAGATGTTATACAATTGGTGTTCGAGCAATTGTTACAGCTGAATTTCAAAATTGATTCAGCAAGTTTCTCCCTGAATTATAAAGAGAGCGATGACTTCAACCTATGGACTGCTATACCACAGCGGTCCTATCCGGTTCTATTTCATATTCCGTATTTTGATCATCCAATATTTAATGGAGTAAAGGAGGCGAAAGCAACTGGAATTAATTTTTTTACGGATAGCTTCTCCTTCGAAGAAAAAAATAAATTCTGGCGACATTTTTTTGATCATTCAACGACCGTTACGGAGGAAAGACAAAAATATGTTTTGAATTGTCCGGGGTTTGCAAGGTCTCAGGTGTTAATGAATACCATTTCTTTATTTATCCTGAATTACCAGGACATTCCATATTCAGAAGCTGAGAATGAAATACTCAAACGATTTGGAAAAGTTTTTGAACAAACCTATACCCGTTTTCTCGACCTCCAAAAAGCAGAAGCACAGGCAAGGGAAGCACAAATAGAGGCTGCGCTGGAGCGCATTCGGGCTAGAGCATTAGCCATGCAAACATCAAAAGATTTAATCGAAGTCGCCAATGTCTTACGTGACCAAATGGGCAGTCTGGGGCAACCTGACTTGGAATCTTCCTTAATTCACCTCTATAATGATGATGCAGAAGATTTTGAGGCATGGTATGCCTATCGTCCGCCGAACGTTTCATCAGGTGAAATAATCACAGGCGTCGCTCACGCCCCTAAGTATTCAAGTGAGTGGGCCCGGGAAGTTATAGCCAACTACGAGTCTTCAAAGACTGAATATACGGTAGTCGCAAGCGGGGAGAAAATTAAAGAATGGTATAAAGTGCTCGAGGCAGTTGCTCCTGCCGTTGTTGAGTACAATGATCATGGCCACCTCGTAATTCCCGAAATTCTCTATTATCATTTTTCCAAATTTTCGGGCGGCGCCTTGTTAATGATTTCTAATCAGCAACCCGCCGTCGAGGTACGCGAACTTCAAAAACGAGCTGCTGCAGTATTTGACCTTGCCTTTACGCGATTCCTCGACTTGCAAAAAGCAGAAGCACAGGCAAGAGAGGCAAAGATCGAGGCTGCATTGGAAAAAGTTCGTTCCAGAACCATGGCGATGCAGCGCAGTGAAGAATTGGCAGATGTTGCCTCATTATTATTTCAGCAGGTGAAGTCATTGGGCGTTCCCCCGTGGAGTTGTGGATTTAATATTTGGGGAAAAGAGGAGAAAGTTTTTACCTCCTATATGGGCAACCCCAATGGGGCTATTCTGGCATCTTACAAAATTCCACTCACAGAAGAAGCCACGTTTATACACTTTCAGGAATCGAGGGAAAGGGGTGACAAGCTTTGGGTGGAAGCGATTGGAGGAGAAGCATTAGAAGCACACTACAGGTATTTTACCACACTTCCGGGCATTAAAGAAGTCTTCGAAAAGAACGCGGAAGCCGGCTTTCCCCTACCCAAATTTCAAATAAATCACCTTGCCAATTTTTCGCATGGCAATCTGCTGTTCATTACGTTTGAGCCCTGTCCTGAAGCGCATGATATTTTTATTCGGTTTGCTGCAGTTTTTGAACAGACCTATACTCGCTTTCTCGATCTCAAAAAAGCTGAAGCCCAGGCAAGGGAAGCACAGATTGAAAATGCGTTGGAAAAAGTAAGAAGCAGAACTATTGGAATGCAACGAAGTGATGAATTGCAGGATGCTGCTCAATTATTATTTCAGCAGGTGCATGAATTAGGGGTGCACCAGTGGGCTTGCGGATATAACATCTGGGAAGAGGATAAAAAAGCCTGCACGGCATGGATGAGCGCAGAAGGCAGAATTCAGGCGCCATTTAAAACGCCAAGTTCAGAAGATGTATTTCTCCATTTTTATGATGCTTCCCTAAGAGATGAATCTTTACATGTAGAAGAAATCGGCGGAGAAGTTTGTGCCGTTCATTACAGGTTTCTGAGTACCCTTCCGGGTGTACGTGATATTATGAAGGGATGGGAAGCCGCAGGCATTGCTCCTCCTACATTCCAGGTATTTCATATTGCCTATTTCAAACAAGGCTACCTGATGTTTATTACTTATGACCGTGTACCTGAAGTTCATGAATTATTTAAACGCTTTGCCAAGGTATTCGAACAGACCTATACCCGCTTCCTCGATCTGCAAAAAGCAGAAGCCCAGGCAAGAGAAGCGCAGATTGAAAATGCATTGGAAAGAGTGAGAAGCAGAACCATGGCTATGCAGCATAGCAGTGAAATGGCGGAGACTTCTTTTTTATTAGATAAGCAGGTCCGGGCATTAGGCATTCAAACATGGGGTTGTGCATTTAACATTTATGATGAAGACATGCCATCCTCCAGCGAATGGTTTAGTAACGAACAAGGCAACATTGGAACCTATAAAACACCGAGAGAAGGTATATTTCTTCGCTATTATGAAAAAGGACAAAAAGGTGAAACACTACATGTAGAAGAAATTATGGGGGATGAGTGTGTTGCCCACTATGCGTATTTATGCACACTTCCTGTAGTTGGAGATATCCTGAATAAATTAAAGGAATCCGGAGTTCCCTTCCCTACGTCGCAAATTGATCACGTAGCTTATTTTAAATACGGCTATCTCCTGTTTATCACCTTTCAACCAGCACTGGAAGCGCATGATATTTTCAAACGCTTCGCGAAAGTATTCGAGCAGACCTATACCCGGTTCCTTGATTTACAAAAAGCCGAAGCACAAGCCAGAGAAGCTCAGATTGAAACAGCATTGGAAAGAGTGCGAAGCCGTTCTATGGGAATGCAAAAAAGCGAGGAGCTGCGGGAGATAATTCAGGTAATCTATGAACAATTTATTCAATTAGGTTTCAATATTAATAGTGCAGGTTTTGCCATGGATTATATGGAGAGTGATGACTTTAACTTTTGGTTAGCCGATTCTTACTCGGTATTCCCTAAGAAAGTACACGTTCCTTATTTTGATCATCCCCAATTTAACCGTTTTAAGGAAGCAAAGGAAAAAGGTCTTGATTTTTATGCCTCCACCTTAACATTCGAAGAGAAAAATAAATTTTTCGATCATATTTTAAAAGATTTGCCTTCATTTCCCCAGGAAGTAAAAGAAGTGTTTTACGGTGCTTCAGGCTACACATCATCTCATGTTTTTTTGAAAAATGTGATTCTATTATATATTCTAAAATATACAGACACCCCTTTCTCTGACGCAGAGAATGCTACCCTCATGCGCTTTGGTAAAGTGTTTGAACAATCCTACATCCGTTTCAACGATTTGAAACAGGCGGAAGACCAGGCATTGGAAGCTATTAAGCGGGCATCCGTAGACAGGGTTCGTGCAGAAATAGCCTCCATGCGCACCACCCATGATCTGGAACGAATCACCCCATTAATCTGGAGTGAATTGACAACACTTGGAGTTTCTTTTATACGTTGTGGTGTGTTTATTATGGATGACGAGCAGGAACAGGTGCAATCCTTTTTATCTACACCTGATGGAAAAGCCATTGCAGCATTTCGCGTCCCCTATAATGCTCACCGGGAAATAACACAGATCATAGCATGCTGGCGCAATAAAGTAATGTATAAACCGCATTGGGATGAAGCAGCGTTTATTGATTGGACGAAGGCACT
>Ga0184629_10001145_pt1 | contig 11034 bp, 6 predicted proteins | sample PLM4_32_b1_FD_133158 | JGI IMG/M metagenome (GOLD analysis project Ga0184629, IMG submission 133158) | Groundwater sediment microbial communities from an aquifer in East River, Colorado, USA - PLM4_32_b1 | ecosystem: Environmental > Terrestrial > Soil > Riparian zone | place: USA: East River... | reverse complement strand
GTAGAATGTAAGTTGACCAGTAGGGTTAATTGGAGATCCGGAATGAAAACGTCCGCCAGTCGACGCAACGGTAGCTATTCGGCATACTGAATAGCCATCCGCTTAATCCGATCCTCTAATTTTTCAGAGGTGAGTTTTTCGCGAAGCCTGTCGACCATAATCGGAAATGCAAAAGGGGTTGGTTTATCAGGACGGGTAATAATGATCTTCTGCGTTGAGATTCTTTCTAACGCTTTCCGCAAACGCGCTTCCTCCAATTGAAAATCCATCACCTCTTCGAAAGCCTGTTGCAATAAAAGATTATGCGCATCATAATCATGAAATACATTAAAGAAGAGTTGTGACGTGGATTGAAGGTGCCGGTCCTTCACTGGTTTGCCCGGATAACCTTTAAATACTAGTCCCGAAATGGCGGCAATATCACGGAATTTTCTGCGCGCCATTTCCGTAGAATTTATACTGGCCTGAATATCCTTCAATAAATTCTCTACACCCAATACATTGGTTTCGATAGCCTCTTCGATCGGAATCGGTTGGTCGGATAACAATTCAAATCCATAATCATTCATGGCGATTGAAAACGTTAAGGGCTGAATCTGCGCGATACGATATGCCATCAGGGCAGCGATGCCTTCATGGACAAAACGACCTTCAAAAGGATACATCAGCACATGATAGCCTTCGGTGCTCTGGAAATATTCAACCAAAAATTCTTTTTTTCCGGGCAAGATCGAACGCTCTTTTTGTAAATCGAAAAGAGGTTTTAAGAAAATTAATTCTGGATCTTTTTCTTTTCCCTGCACCACTTCATCCAGTTTGATCCGGATCATCTCACTCATCTGTGAGGATAGCGGCATACGTCCCCCCTGCCAGGAAGGAACCGCCCCTGATCTTTTATTGGACTTTCGAACCTGCGCTTCCATTTCTTTAATACGCACCAATTCAAGATTTTTTCCTGCAAACCAGAATACATCGCCTGGGCTTAACCGCGAAATAAAATACTCTTCAATGGTACCGAGATACTTGCCGGAAAGAAATCGTACAAACAATGAACTATCCCCCACGATGGTTCCTACGGATAACCTGTGGCGCATGGCAATGGTACGATTCTCCACCTTATAAATTCCATTTTGAATGATCACTTTACGATACTCATCATAGGCCTGTAGCGAGTCCCCTCCTGTTGTTATAAAGTTCAGGAGCCAATACCATTCATCCTTCGAAACGGAGGCGTAACCAAATGTAGTTTTAACCTCCTCAAATATCTGATCCGGATCAAATCCATCTGACACCGCTAACGTAATGAGGTATTGGATCAATACATCAAAAGACCGTATATAGGGAAAACGGTCTTCAACAATTTTTTTCTCAATCGCCTCCCGTATGGCAGCGGCTTCCATTAACTCAAGGGAGTGTGTGGGTACGAAATAAATCCTGCTCACAGCGCCTGGCTGATGTCCGCTTCGGCCTGCACGTTGCAGAAAACGGGCAATGCCCTTTGGTCCTCCTACCTGTATCACGGTTTCCACCGGGCGGAAATCAACACCTAGATCAAGGCTTGATGTACAAACCACGGCTTTAAGTTTGCCCTCATGTAATTGATCTTCAACCCAACTCCTTAACTCCTGGCTTATGGAGCCATGATGCATCGCCATTAAGCCGGAGAGCTCAGGGGCCTTGTCCAACATCTTATGATACCAGATTTCTGCAAAAGATCTTGTATTGGTGAAGATCAGGGTTGTGGTACTTCCCTTAACAATATCAATAACTTTCTCCAGAAGCTGAATGCCCAGATGTCCCGCCCAGGGCATACGGTCCAACGAATCAGGCAAGACTGAAATCACTTCCACTTTTTTTTCGATATCCGCTTTAATGACACAGTATTTTTGCTCCCGATAATAATTTCCTAATAGCGCTTCGAGCGCCTGGTCCATGTTACCAATGGTTGCCGATATACCCCATATTTTAAGCGCAGGTGAAATGGTCTTCAATCTTGAAAGCGCAAGTTCAACCTGCACGCCACGTTTTGAGCCCATGAGTTCATGCCATTCATCCACAATTATTGCTTTCAGATTTTTAAAAAATTCTGGATAACCTTTCTGAGCAAGCAGCAAGTGTAAACTTTCAGGTGTTGTAATGAGCAGCTCCGGAGGTTTTTCTTTTTGCTTCGCGCGTTCTTTCAACGAAGTATCGCCTGATCGAACACCAACATGCCAGGGTATTCCCAACCCTTCAATGGCTCGCTTAGCGGACAATTCAATTTCCTTTGACAATGCTCTTATGGGCGTGATCCAGATGACCTGAAGTCCATTGCCCTTCTGTGTTTTAAATCGGGGATTATTCCGGATGAACTCCAGCAACACGGGGATCATTAAGGAATACGTTTTTCCGCTTCCGGTAGGCGCATTCACTAAACCATTTTGCCCGTCGAGATAAGCCTGCCAGGTATCGAGCTGAAATAGAAAGGGTTTCCAGCCTCTGGATGTGAACCAATCTTTTCCTTTTTTTAAACCATTCAGTGCCATGTTCACTAAAAGTATGATTTCCGGGCGTGCAAAAAAAAATAATTTCCGGATGCATCTGTCGCATCCATTAACCGCAGGAGGAGCTGATGCCAATAGAAATCGCAAAGGCATTAATTCATTGTTTGCGGTCCTCAGCGCCTTTTCGTCTTAGCAGTGAAAGCCTTTATTTTTTGAGTAACTTCCGAATCTAACTTTTTTCGATGAGCCGAATTGCAATTATTGGTTCTGGATTTTCCGGATTGTCGGCGTCGTGTTTTCTGGCAGATGCAGGTTTTGATGTCACAGTGTTTGAAAAAAATGACTCCCCCGGTGGCCGGGCAAGAAAATTCGAGGCGAAGGGATTTAGATTTGACATGGGGCCCAGTTGGTATTGGATGCCCGATGTTTTTGAGGAATTTTTTGGCCACTTCGGTAAAAGTCCCGCTGATTATTATGATTTGCTCCGGTTAGATCCCTCCTACCGCATTGTTTATTCGGATACAGACAGGCTCGACATTCCAGCCGGTGTTGACAACTTATGCAAAATGTTCGAAATCCTTGAGCCTGGAAGCAGTGTGCAATTGTTAAAATTTTTAGAAGAAGGAAAATTTAAATATGAGTTCAGCATTCATGATCTGATTAACAGACCCGGATTATCAGTAAGGGAATTATTAGACACTGAAATGCTAAGCGGAGTTTTTAAACTTCATGTCTTTGAATCCATTACTACCTACATCAGAAAATTTTTCAATGCCCCGAAACTGGTTGAACTCCTTGAATTTCCCGTTCTTTTTTTAGGGGCAAAACCCGAAAACACGCCTGCCTTATATAGCTTAATGAACTACGCAGACATGGTATTAGGAACATGGTATCCTATGGGTGGTATGCATAGGGTCATTGAAGGGATGGTTTCGCTGGCGAAATCACTGGGTGTGCGTTTTGAATTCAATAGCAACGTTCAGAAGCTTGAAGTAAATTCTACATCGACAAAGGGTATAGTAGTCAATGGTGTTTTACAATACTTTGATTATATCGTTGCTTCGGCCGACTATCACCATGTAGAACAGGATTTGCTGCCGGCTTCGCATCGGAGGTACTCAGAAGCGTACTGGCAAAAAAGAGTGATGGCACCCTCCAGTCTTATTTTTTATTTGGGTATCAATAAAAAAGTTGATAATCTTTTACACCATACTTTATTCTTTGACGAGGATTTTAAGAAACATGCAGAAGAGATTTACGATGATCCCCAATGGCCCTCCGCACCGCAGTTTTACGTTTCCTGTCCTTCCAAAACTGATCCTTCGGTAGCTCCGACAGGGTGTGAAAACGTGTTTATTCTAATCCCGGTTGCTCCAGGCCTTACGGATAATGAGTGGACGCGGGAAAAATACTTTGAGATGGTTTTAAAAAGGCTGGAGCATCTGATTGGCCAAAACATTCGCGATCATATTTTGTTTAAAAGAAGTTATGCTCACCAGGATTTTATCAACGATTATAATGCTTTTAAAGGAAATGCTTATGGCTTGGCAAATACGCTTCTACAAACCGCAAATCTTAAGCCTTCTATAATAAACAAAAAAGTAAAAAACCTGTTTTATACAGGACAGCTAACCGTTCCTGGTCCTGGAGTTCCACCGGCTATCATCTCAGGACAGGTCGTAGCGAAAGAGCTTATTAAAAAACATAGGGAATTCGTAACTTGATAAGGCATGAAAGAATTGTTTGACAAGGTTTCTCTGCGCTGTAGCCGGATAACCACGCATGCTTATAGTACATCTTTTTCTGTCGGCATTCGTTGTCTTAAAAAAGAACTGCGCGATCCTATTTATTCTATTTATGGCTTCGTACGTTTTGCGGATGAAATTGTGGATACTTTCCACGGGTATGACAAGAAAACACTTCTCGCACGCTTTAAAGAAGAAACATACCGATCCATCCGGGAGAATATAAGTTTAAATCCAATTCTTAACAGTTTCCAGTTCACCGTAAATCACTACCAGATTGAGGATGCGCTAATCGAGCAGTTTTTGAAGAGTATGGAAATGGACCTTTCAAGAATAAGTTATGATGCGGATACATTTAAAGAATACATTTTAGGATCAGCAGAAGTAGTAGGCTTGATGTGCCTGAGAGTATTTTCCAACGGTAAAAAAGAAATGTTCGAAAACCTTAAGCACTACGCAATGCATTTAGGCGCTGCCTTTCAAAAAATAAATTTCTTGCGGGACCTTCAGACAGACTACATCGGAATGGGGCGAACCTATTTCCCTGGATTGGAAATGAATCATTTTGATGAACAGAGCAAGAAGAAGATTGAAGAAAGCATTAAAAAGGATTTTGAGGAGGGCTATAAAGGAATAAAAAAACTACCACGGTCCTCACGCCTGGGTGTGTACGTTGCCTATATGTACTACCTGACCCTCTTCAAAAAAATCAGGAATACGCCTTCTGAGTTTATTCTAAGAAACCGAATCAGTATACGGAAAAGAGATAAAGCAAGGCTCCTCGCTTATTCGTTTGTAAAACATCAACTAAATTTGATCTGATGGAACGAATTATTCTTGTTGATGAGCATGATAACGCGATAGGCACGATGGAGAAAATGGAAGCCCATCGCAAAGGTGTTTTACACCGGGCATTTTCTGTTCTTTTGTTCAATTCAAGTGGTGAAGTGCTGCTTCAGAAGCGATCAAAAAATAAGTACCACAGCGGGGGGTTATGGACCAATACCTGCTGCAGTCACCCCTTACCTCATGAGTCAATTAAAGAAGCAACACAAAGAAGGCTAAAGCATGAAATGGGTATTGACCTTCAGCCTGAGTTCGCTTTTAAGTTTATTTATAAAACAGCGCTCGACCAGAATCTGATTGAACACGAATACGACCACGTTTTTATTGGAACATTTGATGGCATCCCTGTAATCAATAAAGATGAAGTAGAGGAATGGAAATTTATGAATCTGCATTCCCTTCGGATAGACATGAAAATATTCCCTGAGGCCTATACCCCCTGGTTTAAGCTCATCGTAAATCATCCGCAATGGAACGAAATCATGGTCTGATTTTTTGGAGGGATTTTCTAGCTACTGCATTTCCTACTTCAGATGGGAAGTTTTTGGAAGTAGCCATGCATCCAGTAGAGGATAAATGAACGTCTCTCCTCCAGGTTTACCCCCCTTCTTTCTCGCCTATCATTAAAACTATTAGCCTGTATCGCTAAAAATCATATTTTGGTGTAATCCCATTTCAACCGCCAATTGCTCCCTTTCGCCGATGTAAAATTCCCTTCCCTGCTCAAAACATTAATAAATCCCTTGACCCCGTATCAATGGCACAACTAAACGTGCTATGAAACGATACTTTACTAATTGCCTGCCTGGGTTGCTGGGTCTTCTTTTTACCTTTCAAGCAGCGGCACAAAAGCCCTCTTGCGATAGCGACAGTTATTCATCTGAGGTCTTGAAAGAAGAACAAATTTCAGAAACTTGTACGGAGTATGAAATCAAGGTTTCGTATGATGGCACCCGCAGCTTTGGCCTTTCTCACTACTCCATTGGTATCCCCTGTGGTGAAGTAAAAGATGTAAGCAATTCTGAAAACTGGAAACAAGTATTTGGAAAAGATCCAACTACTGGGGTTTATGGTTTGAAGATTGACAATATCTCCGGTTTTGGTGAACGTGGTGCTGATAGTTTCACCATAAAATTCACCTGGTGCGCTGATAATTCTTGTGCCCGGGAATTGGGTGTTGTTTCGTACAAAGCAGGTAGGTGTGTTGATTATGATACACTTTCCAGTGGTGATGATCCAGAGGATGACACCACCATTCATACCTGTTCAACACTATTGGCTTCTTTGCAAAAGAAAAATGTAACATGTTCCGCTGGTACTGATGGACAATTACAAGTCGTGATTCAGGATGGACAAGAACCATTTGTTTACTCATGGTCAACCGGGGCAACTACTGCCATGGCACAAAGTCTTTCTGCTGGCATGTATGCTGTAACTATTTCGGATGCCAACGGAAACACATTAACGCTAAATGAAGTAGTCTCTTCTCCTCCCCCAATCGTCATTACGGAGTCCGTGGTGAATCCATCCTGCAGTGGATTAGCGAACGGATCTATCGAACTTGCCATCACAGGAGGAATCGGTGAATACTCTTTTGCCTGGAGTAACGGCTCAACCCAACAAAATCTGACCAGTCTCATAGGTGGATTATATACCGTAACGGTTACAGATTCCGTGGGCTGTTCTGTACAAAAGACATTCATGTTGACAAACTCAACGTTAATCACGGCTGGTGTATTACTCCGGCATCCATCCTGCACACAAACCAACGGTAGCATCGATATAACGCCAAGCGGTGGAACTGCTCCTTACACTTATCTTTGGTCTACCGGGGCAACCACCGAGGATATACAAAATGCGAGCGCAGGCATATATACCGTGAAAATAATGGATGCCACAGGTTGTTCTGTTGAAAAAAACTATACCCTTCGCATCAACAATACTTTAGCAATTACTCAGGTTGTCACACCTACAAGTTGCCTTGGTGATGATTCCGGCGCTATTAACGTATCCGTGTTCGGAGGCACTGCGCCTTATACGTTTCAATGGCAAGACGGTCCAACCACTGAAGATCGCTCCGGATTAACGGCTGGCACATACAAAGTTACGGTGACAGATGCGAGCGGTTGTACTGCTCAAATGAATATCAGTGTTTTCAAAAAACCACTCCAGGTAAACAGCCAGGTTAATCAACCTGCTTGTGCTGGTGAACTTGGTTCCATTTCCGTTACAGCTAGCGGTGTTCCTCCATATACGTATAGCTGGTCAAATGGTGAAACCGATGATGCCATTGCCGATCTCCCGAATGGGATTTATTCCGTCACTGTCACCGATGCCAGTGGATGCAGTCGCACGCTGCTCTTTGCCATTTTAACACCTTCGGCAATAGATGTTACGAGTGCTGTAAGCAATGCACAATGCGGAAGTGAGGGAGCTTTTGCCATTGATCTTTCGGTGACTGGGGGCAAAGTGCCTTATACCTACCTGTGGTCAACAGGCGCAACTTCTCAGAATGTTTCTGGCCTTAATGCAGGGACGTATTCCGTTCTAATCAGCGATGCCCTTGGCTGTACTGTCACCAAGGAATTTATTGCGGATCCTGTTTCAATTGGATGGTCTTGTCTAATTATTCAACCAACAGCATCGATTGTCTGCGGGTCAGTAGGTAATTTACTTTCTGCAGCAGTAGGTGATGCCACTGATTACCAGTGGACTGTTTCCAGCACGGACAATAGCTGGAACATCACATCAGGAAGTAACGATTCTTCGGTTGTTTATACCGCAGGAAGTGCTGGAAGCTCAGCTACTTTCACACTCGCAATTACAAAAAATGGTTGTACACAAACTTGTTCTTACACAACGGCCAGTAACTGTGTTGAAAGAGATAACACGGGTGGTGGTGATCCTTCTTCCAGTGATCCATGCGTGGGTGAGACTACCACACCCCCCACAGCAGTAGTAGATCCTCCGCAACCAGTAGAGGAGCCTATCACAAATCCTGTTGAAGAGCCAACCACCTGTAAGTTTAAGCTGGAGGTTTACCCTAACCCATTTAAAGAAAACCTGAACTTTGAGTGGACGGCTCCGAAGGATGACTATGTTCAAATTGAGATTTTAGATAAACTTGGCAACCGGCTGACGATGGTATACGAAGGGAAAGTATTTGCAGGAAGACATTACAACTTTGATTGGTCGGCTATAGGATTACAGGATCATATATACTTCTATCGGTATACTTCCACTACAGCTGTAGACCAGGGAAAGCTGTTAAGGAAATAACTCTCAATTAAAGGCCTGTTAGGTTTAGAAATCTAACAGGTCTTTATACTTAGTTCTCAAAGTAGTGCAAATCAGAAAATCACGCACTGCAGTCCCGGCTGCATCTCCCTCGCGTCCTCACCTCCGACCAGCAGGATATTTAATACATTTTCCAGTGCTTCCAAGGCCGGTTTTCTTGCCAGAAGATGGTAACCATTGGCGCTTATTTATTTACAGCCGGATACTTCGTTAATTTACAATAGTAATTAGTATGCCGCTTAGCTGTGGGTGGTACGCGTCAAACTTTTTTGTACTTTAGAATGGTGTTCAGGCCCATGACTATTCAGTTTTTAAGTTCACTTATCATTTTTGTTTTTGTTTTGTCCTGCTGTCCCCCGGGAAAGTGCCAGCTTGACTCAACAAAATTCAAACATCACGTTATCGCCAATCCATTACCTGGCACGCCAGAATATGGAACAGGGGCCTTCACGCTGGCCGACTTCGATCGCGATGGAGATTTGGATATTACGATCAGCCGGCGCAGCGATTCAGCCAAATGCAATTGGTATCAAAATCAATCGGGAGCCTGGATTAAACATTTTGTTGGAAGCACTGACCCGGAGCAATTGGGGGCCGCTTCCATGGATATTAATAGTGATGGATTTCCTGACCTGGTGTTAGGCAGAATATGGTTCGAGAATCCCGGTAACCTGGCGAGGTCTCCGGATTCACCCTGGATAAAACACGTCTACTCCAGTGGCCTCCGGAAAGAAAACCATGATATTGTTATTGCAGATCTGAACAATGATAAAAAGCCGGACGTCCTTTGTTACGCACAGCACGACCGGGGAGGAATCTTGCGTTGGTACGATACATCAAATCCGATGGAATGGAAAGATCATGATGTCGCTATCCGTGTAAGCCAAACCATCGAAGAAAATCGTTTGTCAAGCAATGGAGTTCATGGCGGCTTTGCACCGGCCGGAGTAGGCGATCTGGATAATGATCGCTATGCAGATATCATGATGCCCATGGGCTGGTATAAAAACCCCGGCAAAAACACGAGGCAACCCTGGGTTCTCATTCCCTGGTCTTTTCATATCGGCATCATCCCCAATCCGTATGGACTGAGCACCCGTAGCTGGATGTGCGATCTTGACGCTGATGGTGACAACGATATCGTCTTTACAGATTGTGATGTACAGGGATCCCATGGGTACTGGATCGAAAATGTTGACTTCGGAAAGAGCTTCCAGTTACATTCGCTGCCATCCCCCGGAGAGCCTACTGGCTCTTTTCATTCAATGGCCATAACAGACTTTGATCAGGATGGAGATCTTGATATTTTTAGCGGGGAGCAGGAAGATCCAAATCCCGGAATGAAACCCAAGGGCCTGAAGGAAAGAGGTTTCTTTTGGGAAAATGTGGGGGATTCAAAGCACCCCAAGTTTAAGGTCAACATTATCCAAGTGGATAACCCCGGGTGGCATGAGGTACAACTAGGAGACGTTGATGGAGACGGGGACATGGATTTGGTCAGCAAATCTGGAATAAAGACGGAGAAACTTATCATGCTGACTATTGGGAAAACCGGTTTATCGTAAGAGTGAAGAAATAGTTCAACTACACGTAAGAGTGAAAAGTGAACAGTGAAAAGTGAAAAGTGAGAAGTGAAAAGTTGGGTTTTGCGGCCTTTAACCTTTTCACAATTTCAGTCGTCGCAGAGTCTCCGGTCTAAAACTGCGCACTTTCATCAAAAACGTCATGTCGAGGCAACACACTTGATCTGGCGTTGCACGTTCCTCGAGACATCCCCCGGATAGCTCACTTCATCTGTGCATCATACGTGCATCTGGTTTTGAAAGGGCCGTTTTATCTGTTGCGCAGGTCTTACACATTAGTGCTCTCGAATCTGAGCCCCGATATTTATCGGGGTCGGATAACGTGTCAAGCTTCTATAAAGATAGTAGGCTCGACATGACGATGTCTTAGCGGCTTACACTTTATACCCTTAAACCTTTATACCCTATACCCCATACCTCGAAAGTCACTCAATAGAAAAACATTTCATCAATAAACACCCAACCCTTCTCTCCTTTTCCGCTGTGCCATTTAGGTAATTTTGCTACAGGTTTAGCAACTACTTTATAAAACTGATGGGCCGCTGGCTCAAGGGGAATAGATAAGGCGTCTACCTTTAAGGCTTCATATTCCTTGGGCTGTTCAACTTTTACTTTTTTGATCAGCTTGAGTTGATTTTTACTTTCTCCAGCCCATACTTCTATTTCCTCAGGAGGAAAACTATAGGCCCCAAGATTTCTTGCATAACTAAGCACAATCCGTCTTAGGGTTGGTGCCTGACCTTCAAAGTCGAATCCCGCGATGAAAGGTTGATTCCGGTATCCAAGCCAGGAGGGTTCTTTCAAAACATCAGAAACACCTTTCCTTCCATCAACAAGGCTCTGTGCCCCTTCGCCCGGATATTGCGGATCGGCCGGACCCAGCAACTCAATGTGTTGAGGTTTTATCCCTTCCACAAAACAAGTTACTTCAAATACGTCACTACAATACCAGGTGTCTTTACAAGCCCTGGCTTTTACCACCGATGTTTCGTTGGCCTTAAAAGACTGATCATAAGCCATACCCTTCACTGTATCGGGTTCAGTACCATCCAATGTATAACGAATCGTAACTCCTGGCAT
>Ga0184629_10001144_pt1 | contig 11039 bp, 8 predicted proteins | sample PLM4_32_b1_FD_133158 | JGI IMG/M metagenome (GOLD analysis project Ga0184629, IMG submission 133158) | Groundwater sediment microbial communities from an aquifer in East River, Colorado, USA - PLM4_32_b1 | ecosystem: Environmental > Terrestrial > Soil > Riparian zone | place: USA: East River... | reverse complement strand
TTGAAGGCCGGGGCTGCTGGTACAGAGCCGAAGAAGGTCATCGAAGGAAATCAATATGCTTTAAATGTAGACAAGGGAAATCAGAGCAGTCCCGGTGAAAATACTGTTGTTCTTGGGGATATTTCCGTTGATTATAATACTACAGACTATACGCTGATTACCCGAAACAATACGTCGATGTACAATTCTCCCTTTATTGCAAAAAGCAACAGCAAAGGTGAAATGTGGCTGATTGTTGGTACCGACTCAGGATTTGAAGGTATTACTACGGTTTATTACACCAAGGTCAACGTAGTTTTTAGCGCCTCTAATTAAATCAGAGTGGCTTTTTCTTTCTCCTGGCTTTTGGTTCCTTACCTATCCGCTGATCGCCTCTTATTATCAGGCTACATGCTTTCAACACTGCTTCTTCGAAATCGATTGCATCATAGGGCAGGTTTTGCCAACCCGTCTCATTTCCTCCGAACATTTTAATCGAACGCATAGAAGGAAAATCTTTGCGCAGGGCTTCATGATGTTCATGGTTCGTCGCGAGCCAAACTCCATTATCATCGCTGAAGTCATCTCGATTTCTTAGAATTAAAACAATTTTACTGTCCACATAAACTGCGTAGCAACCAAACATGGGTCTAACTGTAGGAGTGACAGTATAGAGTTGTTCCAAAACAAAATCAAAAGGAATTGGCTTGATCTTTTTCATTTTCCTTTGAATTTTAGTCATCCCAGGGCCTTGTTCTCACCACGTTGCCATAGAAACGCTGGGCGACATTCTGCCATCTGCGAAGCTAACAATAGCACTTATCATTTTCTTGAAGTAATCCGATAATCAATTTAGTGTAAGGTTCGATAGGCTTTTCCAAGTTATTCATCCATAGGTCATTTTAGCTTTGCCTCACAAAATAACACGATCCTTATGAGCATGAAGTTTAAACATTTAGTTTTTCTTATCACCATTCTTTCAGCCCCAGCCTTTGGCCAGGAACAACAGGTGGACGATATGTATGAATTATCCCTTGAAGAGCTGATGAACGTACCGATCAACTCTGCATCCAAAAAGGATGAAACCTTATTTGATGCCCCGCTCTCGAGCTACACTATTACTAAGGCTGATATTGACAAGGCTGGGTCAACCAGTATTATGGAAGCACTTCGGTTAGCGCCCGGTGTTATTGTGCGCGAGCAGGCTAATGGAATGTATGACATTCACATTCGTGGAATGGAAAATCTGACCAGAACAAATGGCACCTTCTTAAAGACCAACGCCTACACCCTTGTCATGATTGACAATCGTCCTGTTTTTAATCATGGTCTCGGGGGTACTTATTGGGAATCCCTGTCGATCGATTTAAATGATGTCGAGCGAATTGAGATTGTGCGTGGTCCTTCATCTCCATTGTTTGGGCCGAATGCTGTTACAGGTGTTATTAATATTATTACAAAACGCTTGAATGATTCTAAAACACTGGTGAACGCAAACGTGCAGGCCGGTACATTAGGTACAACCATTGCCAATGCCAGTGTTGGCAAAAAATTGGGAGATAAATTTAGCATGATTGTTTCTGGAAATTTCCAAAACAGAAATAGAGTTGACAGTGAGTACTACCAGGAGAATGATGGTTTATATGTGCCGCTCGAAGATTTTATAGCCGATCCTGCTACACGCAATAAGCAATATCCTGACCCTAGCCGATCTTTAAACAAATGGGGTGTAAATGGGTACTTGAATTACAAAGCATCCGAAAAAGTCTCTGTGGATTTTACAGTAACGCATCAGGAAGCATCCTTTCAAAAGATCTGGATTACGAATCCATTAATTGATGGAGCAACCGACAACACTTCTGTTAATTTGGGCGCAAAAATTCATAATCTGAATGTCCGGACATCATACTTACAAGGACATAATATTGATAACCACTTCAATGTTCCAAATGCTGAATACGATTTCAACGTTGGTGATATTGTTGCTGAATACGACATTAAACTGGGCGCCAAGTATAGTATTACGCCGGGCATCAGCTACCAAACTGTAACGTTTGATGACCGTGATTATATTGATTCAGACATGGGAATCATTGGGTTGTTTAATGCTGAAAATACAATAACAACAATGGCCGGATACTTGCGGGCAGATTTAAACTTCACCGAAAAGCTTCGTGTTTTAGCGGGGTTGAGAGTCGATAAGTTTTCAGATCCTGATGATGCATATCTTGCCTATGAGTTTGCAACGACCTATAAGCTTAATTCCAATAACTTGATCAGGGCTGCCATAACACGATCAAATAGCGGTTCATTCATTGGTTACAATTTTGTTAACATCGGCGGTGGCCAGATCGGCAACTCAAACCTGGATCTGTTTACCTTGAATATGATTGAGGTTGGTTATCGTTCACAACTTAGCAGTAAGTTGCAATTAGATATCGATGTGTTTCAACAAACCGGCAAAAACCTGACGGCTGCAATTCAGACAGCGGGACCTCAGCAATTTTTAAATGTCCCGACAACGGCAAAACAAACCGGCACTACTATTTCCTTGAATTTTGTACCAAATGAGAAAATTCAGGTTAAGCCATTCATTACCATCCAAGAAACAAAAACGGAAGATCTGGCTTCCTTGTATTTAGATCCAAGTTTGCCAAGCCCTCCATACCCGGCTGTTACTTATAGTAACAGTACACACAAGTATACCCCGGCGTCTTATGGTGGTTTCTATTTTAACTACAGGCCAGTAAGTAAGCTTAATGTAAACTTAAGCGGGTATTATTTTGGAAAACAAACACAGTACGATGGATCATATGATTTCAATGATTCAAGTACACCTCAATATGCCAATGGCCAGATAAAATCCAAATTCATGTTCAACGCAAAAGTCTCTTATGAGCTTGTTAAGAACCTGAATGTATTCATGAGTGGACGCAACCTCCTTGGTTCAGATTCCAGAGAATTTTATGCCGGTGACAGAACCGCTGGACTTTATACAGCCGGTTTAACGTTCAACCTGATAAAATAAATTATTGACTAATGATGAGAATCAAAAAGGGCCACTTTGAAGTGGCCCTTTTTTTATATACGTTGAATACACTGTTCGTAACAAATCCATTATACCATAATTTAATCGTCAGGAGGATTAGGAACGAGGAAGAAGTTCCGGATGATCATAGCTCATATTGTATAATAAGGATCTGTAAAGTCCTATTCTTAAGTCCCTTTAGATGAAGCTAATCAGAGTTTTTTCAAATACTCCGCTTCTTTCCGTTTCATTTCCTCGTTCGTTGCCGCAAGCTCTTCCATATTCTGGCGCATTTCCTCTTCCTGGGCATGAAGTTGTTCAGTTTGTGTTTGCATTTGTTCCAACACTAACTTCATCTTCTGCGTCGAACGTACGGAGGATAATGCTGCAGCCATATACTCCGTGGCCTTATCCATATAATTTCGCTGATAATCTTTCCACTCGACGAAGCCCGCCAGTTCAACCACTCCTTCTGTTTTTTCATTATACTGCATCGGCACAATCAGAACATGGTTGGGTGTTGCTTCACCAAGGCCAGAAGTAATTTGTGTGTAACCCCTTGGTACTTCCTTCAAAACAACCGTGCTGCCCTCCATAAAAGCCTGACCAATCAAACCTTCACCGATATCGACTCTCTTCTCAACAAATTTCTTTTTATCAAATGCATAGCAGGCGACCAATTCAAGATACCGATCATCTTCCTCTTCTTGTAAAAGAAATACCCCGCCCTGTTGCGCATCCATGTACTTTGTTATGAATCGGATAGCCTGCTCGCACAAGGCATTTACATTTTCCTGGTGCTGACGGATGATCTCCGTGAATTTTGTAAGTCCTTCCGTTACCCATATCCGGTTTTCATCTTCCTCTTTTATTTGCTTCATCTGGTCCCTCATGTGGATCAATGTGCCTGACAGGTTATGCTGGTTCAATGGCGCATTTTGTTCGTTCATGCCAGGCCATGAGGCATCGTATTCTCCTTTGGTTATTTTTCCAATGAAAGCTGCAGCCTTTTTTAGATTTTCAATGGAGGTGTTCATGATCGCTCCAAGGTCCTCCACAATTGTTGTCCCGGGGTCAAAGACATACTTCCTGTTATTTTGCTCGAGATCCAGCAGGAGGGTACGTGTATTGCCCTCTTGTTTTCGTATTCTGTAAAAAATCAAATACGACGAAGGGGCTCCTATTAAAAAAAACAAAATCTGTAAAATAATGTTGCTATTGACAGCCTTTTGGTATCGTTGCCCAGCTTCCTGCTTTATTTGGTTTTGATCATTGATCAGATCCGCGGAGAATCCTGAATAGGCTTGCCAAAGAGCAAGGCCCCGGTCTTCCTCCAGCAAGGCAACAAAATCTTTTAAACTATCCAGATTCACAAGTTCAATCATTTGCTTGCACAATTGAATGTAGTCGTTATTGAGTACAATATATTCATCGAGTTTTGAGGTGGACAGATTCTGTCTGTTCATATACAACTGGAGCGTATCCAGATACTTTGGATTAACCCTCAGGGCCTGGTCGAACGGGCTGAGCAATCCCTCCTTTTTTGTCAATGCGTATCCGCGCACACCCAAATCCATCAAATTAATTCCTGTCCAAAGCTCTTTTACGTTTCTCAAAATTATATCTGCTTCGCTTATGCGCTCATTTGTACGACGCATGATGTTTTGGTTTCTGAATGCAAAAAAAGTAGTGAGCACAATAAGCGCTATCATCAGGAATATGCTCGCATAGACGATATTTCCTTTAAGAAGAGAAATGATTTTTTGCATAAGTTAAAACTAAGAATTGCGTGATTGGCTAAACTCAAAATGCCTTTTGAATATTAGGCAATTAAATTGAAAAATAACAGGTTTCAATCGTTTTCGTTCTCATCTCAAATTGGTGGGTTACAACTTCTAACGTAGCAGGAACTCAGCATGAGCCTTTTCTTTTCCATTCGCCAGAATGCTAAGCCGATGCGCTCCTTTAAAATGCTTTCGCGTGGTCAGGTCTTTAAACAATTGTTTTCGCTTGATCAGCAGAGGCTTTGAAGGTACAACATGATACTCCCCTATTTTAAATAGCTTCCTGGAAATCTTTCCAGTTGAGGTTATGTAGTCGATAGCATATTCCAGTCGAAAGCTGTCAGATTTTTTTCCACGGTTGCGGAATATAAAATTGAAATGAAGGTAGTCTCCGATTCTAATATTTTTCCCTGCCTCCAACGCTCCTACATAAACGTTACTCTTGGGATTAAATCCGTGGAGCCGAAGCACTGCGTCATTTCCTTTTTTCAAGAGCGTACGGCAACCGTGTTTGATGATCCATTGGGTGGCGGGGTTTTCACCATTCCATTGCTGCGCTATTTTCAGTACCAAACCAGGATGGTCCTTTGCAATATCATTTAGATTATTTGCGACACTGCGTCTTACATAATCGGAAGGATCCTTCTTGAGATTTTCCAGAACAGGCAATATGGGAGACGGGTCTTTTTTAAAGGCAGGCAAGCCCATCGCCCAGGGCAACCGAGGTCGACATCCCTCGGAAGAAAGGCGTCTGACAAATGCATCCTGATGTGTTGACCACAGAACCATCTGCTCCATAGTTTGTTTAGGATAGTTGACAATGAAGGGTCTTATAGCAAACTCCGCACTGACCAATTTTGTGATTTCCTGAATTGCTTTCATGGAAACTTCGAAATCAGACTGACCATATAGTTCTATATACTCTGGTAAGAAAATAAAGGGATAGGTTTGTTCTCTTTCTTTATTCTCGCGAAGAAGATTTGATACTCCTGTAATTATTTCTGCGGCTTTTGGAAATTCACCAGGCATAAAGTCATGCAGCGCACGGGTGACCTGTCGTGTTCGTTGTTTGAGCTCAAGATCAGGCCATTGCTTATCAAAGACGGTGTAAATAAATTTCCTTTCCTCAAACTGAGGAATTACTTCTTTTAACAATGGACAAAGTCGTTCAAAGAATTGAGGATTGTACATGTATTTAAGAAGTTCTGCCATAAGACAACGCCATTGAATTACATTTCTCTAAAGTAAAATCAGCATAGTGACAGCCCTATGTCAGGAGTTATTCCAGAAGAGAATTATTTTTAAGGCTTATTTCTTAAATCGATAACGAGAACTCATCGATTGATGAATATATTGGGTAGTTGGGATTAATTGAGCCGTAGCTCTGCCTTCATTCCTTTTATCTGGTTGAGCAAGGCTTGCTGCCAGGTGAGATCAGCATCCCACTTTGTGCCGAAAAATACGTTTCCTGAATCAATATGCTTGAGATAGAATTTATAGATCGGAGTATTGGACGAAATATTCTTTAACTGCTGCTGTATATCCGGATAGGTCACTGAAACCAACGCGCTTTCTGATTTGCTCATATCGTATCCTAATAGCTCTTTTGCAACAACACCCCGTGTATGCACCAGACAAACTACATAGAGAAAGCCCTGTTTGCGCAAATCTTTTTCAGAAGTTCCTGCTTCTGCTAATTTATATTTTAATGGATAATTCGCCTGAAAAATCTCCTCAAGTTCTTTATCAATTATTTCGTCTCCTGTCTTCGGAACCGCCAGGGGATCAACTTTCAAATCCATGGCAAAAAATTCGTTGCGTTTACCTAAAATGGGATTGATCTCCAGATCCACTTCAGGCAAATCATTTATAAGTAAGTTTTGTCTATTCTGCTGCCCAGAGGGTGCTCGGTACAGTGCTTTCAACACTTCAGTAAGGACTCGGTTGGAGGAAGACCAGGCTGCTTGCTTTTGGTCCATTACGGTTTCCTTTCCATTGAACGGCGTAACAGTAATCCGATATTCTTCATCTCCCTTTTCAATGAACAGGAGGTTCATTATCTCACGTTTGAGAAGGTAGTCACCAAAAGCTTTCGTAATATCCTTTCCTGCTGTAAGCATATCCAATTCAAAGTACGCTACGGCATCAATGGCAGTGCGCTGAAAAGATTGATGAACATCTTCAAGGTCTTTGTCCGTCAACCGATAATCATAAAAAACAACACTTCGTGTATTTAGTAATTTTTCCGGCAATCCTGCATTCAAATTCAATTGTTCTATCCACGCCTTTTCATCTGGCACAAATTGGGCTAGCGCTGAATTGTATAACAAAGGCCCTATAAAAAATAATAATAGTCTCAAGGGGTGAAAGTATTGTTTTATGTTTTTTTGCATTTAATAAAGGGAATCGCGCTGTTATCGGAAAGTTAAGGATTAATCTTATTTTCAAACCCCAATAAAGAATCCTGTATCATCTGATTTTAAGGAATACGTAGCTAAATCGCGACAGGAAGAATCACAGGCCTTGCCTGAACTCAACTGAAAACGGTAGTTATGCCAGGGACAAACTATTTCGCCAAGATAATTTATGTGTCCTTTACTAAGCGATTCTCCACTGTGTGTGCATGAATCTTGAACGGCAAAAAATTCTCCCTGGTGTATCGCCAGACAAATTCTTTTGCTATTTAGGATAAGTAACTGCGGTTTATGCTCCGTAACCCTTATTCTGGCTTCCGCTTCACTTCCGAATATTTTCAACCACTCCATTAATTTGAGGTTTGTCTGGTTCGCTTTAATCTTTATCTTGTTTGCATTCAAATTAGCTAAACTCATGAAGAAATTCTATCCCTGTGTTGCCCGTACTTTAGCATCCTCCGGACGGTTTGTGCAAGGAGCCCGAATTTCAACAACAAGAATTGCTTAACAACCTACTTCTCTCATGAAAAAAAATCTTTACTTAATTTTTTGTTTTGCACTGGCCAACAGTTTCGCACAGGTGAGTTCGAAGCTGCAACGTAACATTGAACAACAAGCGAAAGAAATTGAACCGAAGGTGATTGAATGGCGCAGGCATTTTCATCAGTATCCTGAACTTTCGAATAGCGAAGTTAAAACAGCGGCACTCGTTGCTGATCATTTAAAAAAACTCGGCATAGAAGTTCAAACCGGAGTCGCCAAAACCGGAGTTATTGGACTACTCAAGACCGCCAAGCCTGGACCGGTGATAGCCTTACGTGCGGATATGGATGCTCTGCCCGTAACAGAAAGAAATTCGTTGCCCTTTGCCTCTAAAGAAAAAACCGTTTTCAATGGACAGGAAACCGGTATTATGCACGCCTGTGGGCACGATACGCACGTGGCCATCCTAATGGCTGTGGCCGAAATTCTATCAAAAAATAAAAGTGAATTGAAAGGCACGATCAAATTTATTTTTCAGCCGGCTGAAGAAGGACCTCCAGCGGGTGAAGAAGGAGGGGCTGATCTTATGGTAAAGGAAGGTGTGCTGGAGAATCCTAAAGTGGATGTTATTTTCGGGATGCACATCCAGTCTATCTCACCCTTGGGCAGAATTACGTACCGCCCAGCCGGAATGATGGCAGCGTCTGACTGGTTTACCATCAAAGTAAAGGGAAAGCAATCACACGGTGCGGCTCCCTGGATGGGCATCGACCCGATTGTAATAGGCGCCCAAATTATCAATGGCCTCCAAACCATTGTGAGCCGTCAAACGGAGTTAACAAAAGAAGCGGCTGTGATTACTGTCGGGAGGTTTCAAGCAGGTGTTCGTGAAAATATTATTCCGGAAGAGGCCTTGCTGGCAGGAACAATCCGCACGCTTGATGAAGACATGAGACAAAAAATTCACGAAAAAATAAAACTTACCGCTACCAAAATTGCAGAGAGCGCTGGAGCGACTGCTGAAGTTGTTATTGTGAACAAAACTCCGGTGACGTACAATGACGTTGCGCTCACAGAAAAAATGGTTAGCAGTTTGCAAAAAGCCGCTGGTGTTGAAAACGTAGTCCGCATAAATGCTGTAACAGGTGCTGAAGACTTTGCCTTCTTTCAGCAAAAGGTACCTGGTTTGTTCTTTTTTGTTGGGGCAATGCCTCCTGATCAGGATCCTAGTAAAGTACCCGCCCATCACACCCCTGACTTTATGATAGACGAGCGCGGCATGCTCACCGGTTTAAAAGCCATGCTAAATGTGACGTTGGACTACATGAATATGCCCAACAAGTAATTTTTTGATTTAAGAACCTAATGCGTTTCCGCCACTAAAAATTGCAGTAAGTCCAGTTGGTAAAAAGTATCGCAAGCAAAATGCCCGGTGTTCCCTAAGGGACCGGGTATTTTTATAAAACCATTTTTCTCGTACAACTTCATAGCTTCTTTCATCGTGTTGAAAGTTTCCAGATAGCAGTAATGAAAGCCCTTTTCCTGAGCTGCCTTCAAACACTCCTGTAAAACTTTATTGCCTAACCCCTTACCTCTACCCCCTGGAAGGAAATACATCTTCTTCAGTTCGCAAGTATTTTTGTCTCCCCCGGCTAACGGTGCAATGCCACCACTTCCAACCAACACTCCATCCACCTTGCAAACAAGATAGGTGCATCGTGGTCCCGAATAGGCTTCAAACATGTTGTCTACTTCTTTATCATGAATAGCAAAGCCTGAACCACCAGCACCAAATTCAGGCATCACCGTACGGATTATATTGGCGACCTTTTGAACATCCCCTGGCTGTATCGGTCTAATCAGTATCTCATTCATTTTGTGTAAGGGTCATGGTATGGAAGAAGGTAGTCGTTGGACGGATTTGTATGAACGGCTTCTAAAATTCTTCCAAGGAAATCTGAAATAAAATTATCATAGTGTTCGCTATGAATTCAACGACTTAATCACCTGAATAAACTTCGGTCTGATCTGATCGACCCGATGATGAACCTGGTCCTTAACAGTCCATTTTCCATTCACCAAAGTTCCCAAAATGTTTGAGGAATCTGCCGTGTATACTATGGATGGAAGCACGTGCTCTAACCCAGGCCTCGATAGCAACGAAGACGCAGCATTAAAAACCACTGCATCGAAAGGACTTTCCAACTCAAAAAAATTATTAGGAGAAGTATTCGCCATTGCCCTTCTGCCTGAATAGAATGTTTTGCTTATTAGCGTTTTCCCCCCGTCATCAAATGTATTTCGTTTGTGGGTCAGGAGTCGCTGTGCATAATCCAGCCATCGTAAATCTTCCAGTGGATTTAAACTGATATGACTATCGGTACCCAGCGACCAGTTTCCACCCTGCTTTGCAAAATCCGTAAGCCTAAAAATTCCATCGCCCAGATTTCCTTCTGTGCCGGGACATAATACCACATTTGCGCCTGACCCAGCCAAGGCAGAAACTTCACTTTCATTCATATGGGTGCAGTGAACGATGTGGAAGCGGTCGTTCAATGGAAGATTTTCAAGCAGCCATTCGATTGGCCGCTTGTTTAAATACGCTAAGCAATCTTCAACCTCCTTAAGTTGCTCTGCAGCATGAAGATGAAACGGGATGTTTGTTGGTCCATGATGAAACGTGTTCATAATGTCTACATGATCTACTGCGCGAAGAGAATGGACTCCCAAACCGAGCCGGGCATTAGCATGATTCAATACGGCATTTGCCGAATCATCCAATAGATGAAAATAGTCATCTATTGTTTTCGAAATAAATCTGCGCTGACGGGGCTGAGGCTCTTTTCCAAAATTTCCTTTCTGATAAAAAACTGGAACAAGGGTAATCTTTATCCCGGCAGTTTCCGCTGCAGCAATGAGTCGTTCACCCATTTCCGCCAGATTCGAATACGGCCTACCTGCCTGATCGTGATGTAAATAGTGAAACTCCGCAATATGTGTGTAACCCTTACAAAGCATTTCGGCATACAGCATCGCGGCTATAGCTTCCAGCTGATCAGGGTCCATGCTGAGCGCACAGCGATACATCTCTTCACGCCAGCTCCAGAAATCATCGCTCGAACCCGCTGAGTGTTGCTCCGCCATACCTGCCATTGCAAATTGAAAGGCATGAGAGTGCGAATTCTGAAACCCTGGAAGCGCAAAACCATTAACAGCTTCGATGGCTGATCCATCCGGTGCATTTCTTGATAAATATCGGATAGCGCCTTGAAGGTCTACACCAACATAGGCCGGACTTAACCAACCATCCTCCTGTAGCAGTGCCTTAAATTTATAATACTTCATTAATCC
>Ga0184629_10001143_pt1 | contig 11040 bp, 11 predicted proteins | sample PLM4_32_b1_FD_133158 | JGI IMG/M metagenome (GOLD analysis project Ga0184629, IMG submission 133158) | Groundwater sediment microbial communities from an aquifer in East River, Colorado, USA - PLM4_32_b1 | ecosystem: Environmental > Terrestrial > Soil > Riparian zone | place: USA: East River... | reverse complement strand
GGCTACGAGGCGATCAAGCACCAGGAGTTCGCGGGGACGGGGTACTTCGACGCGATCAACGAGATCGCCAGTGGAGGCGTCTCGTCCACGCTCGGCATGTCGGGTTCGACGGAGAAGGAACAGTTCTGATCCGCTGGGCAGACGAGGACGGGCGACGTGTTTCCCTCCTTCGGCGTCGCCCGCCTCGCTGCCCGAAGTCTGGGGCGCACCTGACGAAAAGGGCCGCCGGAGTTAATCCGGCGGCCCTTCTGCTTCCCGCTTCGCGGGTCCTGTCGCCGTCGCTAGTTCCCTTCGTCCGCAGTCGGGCCGTAGAGGAACGGCAGCGGGACGTCCTTCAGGCGCAGGTAGACGGTGAGCTGGCCGCGGTGATGGATGGAGTGACTCATCACAAATGACCGCAGCACCACGACCCGCGGCTGTGTGAACTGGATCTTCCCCGCCTTCTTGAATGTCCACGGCTTCATCATCTCCTCATCCGAGGTCTCGGCAATCAAACCACGAGCAGCCGCCACGTTCTCGTCGAAGGTCTTGAGCAGGGCCGCGCGCGACTCCCACACCCGCCTCGGCGGTCCGCTGCCCGACGGGTCGATGTCGAGCTCGGATTCCTTGAGCGTGATCGGCACCCAGACCGGAAGGTTGGCGAGATGGAGCGCGAGGTCTCCCAGCGAATACGACTTCGCGTGGGGCTTCCACGCGACATGCGCCTCCGGGACGCGCTCCAGGACCTTCCTCGTGTTGGCGGTTTCGTGATCGAACTCCGGAAGAATAGATTGAGCAATCGACATGGAATCCTCCTTGGTGTGCAAAGGATACGGCGCTCCCGCTACTGATTTCCATGAACTTCTCATCCGGTGAGCATGCGTGGTATGATGCGCGTCATGGCGCCCCTGCACGCCCTCCTCGCCTCGCAGATCGAACGCATGCGTGCGGATCGCGCCGCGCTGCTTGCGTCGCAGGGGGACCGGGTGATCTCGGAGGTCACGGTCGCACAGGCCGTCGGCGGCATGCGCGACGTGCGCGCTCTGGTGTGCGACACCTCTGAAGTCGACCCCGACCGCGGGCTCATCATCCGCGGCCTACCGGTGCTCGGGCTTCTCGACCGCTTCCCCGAGGACATCTTCTTCCTGCTCCTGATCGGACGGCTGCCCTCCGCGGAGGAGGCGCGCGACGTGCGCGCGGAGATCGCCGCGCCCGAGCGGGTGCCCGAAACCGTGTGGCGCGCGGTCGAGGCGATGCCGCGGGGGTCGCGCCCCATGTCGATGCTGTCCGCTGGCCTTCTGGCGATGGAACACGAGTCCGTGGTGGCAAAGCGGTTCTCGGAAGGCATGCCGCGCGATGAGTATTGGCGCGCGACGCTGGAAGATGCGCTTCGCCTCCTGGGATCGTTGCCCACCCTGGCCGCCTGCATCTATCGCCTTCGCTACCAGAAGGGGCCGCGCTTTGTCCACGATCCCGCCAACGACTGGGCGCGCGACTACGGCGCCATGCTCGGCATTCGCAATGAGACCTTCTACCGCGCCATGCGCATGGCCGCCGTGCTCCAGAGCGACCACGAAGGCGGCAACGTGTGCGCGTTCACCTGCCACACCGTCGGCTCCGTGCTCTCGAATCCGTACCTGGCCGTGAGCGCCGGCTTCAACGGGCTCGCCGGGCCGCTGCACGGTCGCTCGGCCCAGGAGAGTACGCAGTGGGTGCTGGATGCCATTGCACGTTACGGCGGCGTGCCGACGGACGCGCAGATCGAGGAATTCACCTGGGAGACCCTGCGCGCGGGACGCGTCGTCCCGGGGCACGGCCACGCCGTGCTGCGCGGTCCCGACCCCCGTTTCACCGCCATGCTCGATTTCGGCCGCGCCCATTTCCAGGGCGATGCGGTGTTCGAGACGGTCGAGCGCATGTCGCACGTGGTGCCGGAGGTCTTGAAGAAGCACGGCAAGGCGAAGAATCCGTACCCGAATGTTGACTTCGGCATGGGAGCGCTGTGGCACCACTTCGGGATCACGGAGATGGACTACTACACAGTGCCGTTCGCAATCTCGCTGGCGATGGGCATGCTGGCGCAGCTGGTACTCAATCGGGCACTCGGGTCGCCGATCGTGCGGCCGCGGAGTGTCACGACGGAGTGGATTCGGACGCGCGCGCGCGGATGACGGAGAAGAAGGAGGCCAGAATGGACAATCACGTTTACAAACAGATCGAACTTACGGGAACATCGACGACCAGCATCGAGGACGCGGTCAGCGGTGCGGTGGCAAAGGCAGCCGAGACGATCAGGCACCTGCGCTGGTTGGAAGTGAAAGACATCCGCGCTCACCTCGATGGTCGGAATCTCACGCACTGGCAGGTGACGATCAAGGTGGGGTTCACGCTGGAGGACTAGCGTCGCGGTCACCGCGCGGCAGCCGGTCTCGATGCGTCACTGCTGCGGGGACCTACTGGCGGACTTCACTAGAATGGGCAAGGGGCCGATAACAAGACACCGCGTATCTGCCCATGCCATCCCTGCCGTGCCCTGGAAGAATGCAGCCGTTACCCGAACCTCTCCCGTGCAGGACGGAAGCGCCCTCGTATCATAGGCGAAGGACAACCCTTTTGTCACGGTTTCACCGGGCGCGAGAACCACCGACTCGCATTCAAACATCCGTGAGCCGCATTCTTGCGTGTTCACCCAAAGGATAGCCCTTACGGAATCGATCACCTCCGGTTCGAACTCGTAACGCACATCCCAAAAAGAAAGACACCCGCACACGCTGGTCTCCGAATCGGTGACGTTTCTACCTTCCGCGTTGATACTGACAAGCGTAGAATCGCCTCGTTCTCGGATTGTCCTGCGCATCACGAATTCGAGCGATCCGGATCGCACGGGGTCTGAAGTTTCCGGATAGAGTTCGACCTGCCCTATCTGGTCTTCGGTTACGTGACCCGAGCGTGGCTTCACCGGCACATCCACGATTCGCGACTCCGGCGGCAATGCCGGCTGCTCGTCGAGAACGATGTGCAATTCGGTGTCCTCGCCGGGCGTGACCGAAATTTCGCACCGAACGGATCGGTACCAAAAACCTACCTTGACGGAGTGTCGCCCGGCGGGCGCGTCGAACCTGAACGCTCCACTCTTGTCGGTCATCGCCCCAAGGTGGGAACCCTCGATCCACACGTTCGCATACGCGAGCGACGCGCCCGTTGAATCCACGACGCTGCCGGATACCCATCCCCGTTGCGCGACGGAGGGAGAAGCGATGGTCAGGGCTGCCAGCAATACCACGAACGCCCAGGGGATGATCCGATCATTCGTCACACGTCCACCGCACGACCCGGTTTTACGACGGTGGCCTTGAGCCCCTTTCCCTGAACGCGTTTCACAAACTCCTCCTCATCCGCCTTGATGGCCGGGAACGTGTCGTAGTGCATCGGGAGGTAGAGCTTCGCGCGGATCATTTCGCAGGCCCGGACCGCGTCGTCGATCCCCATCGTGAAGTTGTCGCCGATCGGGAGCATGCACACGTCGAACGGCCCGTTAAGCTCCGCGATCAGCTGCATGTCGAGGAACACGCCCGTGTCACCGGTGTGATAGATGCGTTTGCCGTCGATGTGGAGCACGATCCCCGCCGGGCTTCCGAGTGCCTCACCGTCGGGGCCGGTGGAACCGTGGTGAGCGATCACGAGCTTCACGCGCCCAAATGGAAAGTCGTGCCCGCCGCCGATGCTCATCCCGTGCGACTTGCATCCCCTCGCTGCGTAGTAGTTCGCGATCTCGAAGTTGGCCACGATGAGCGCGCCGGCCTTCTTCGCGATCGCCTCGGCGTCACCGAGGTGATCGCCGTGGCCGTGGGAAATGAGAATGGCGTCGAGCTGCTTGAAGTCGCCGGGCTTGACGTCGGCGAGCGGGTTGCCGGTGAGAAACGGGTCGATCAGAATCCGGTGCCGCGACCCCTGGACTTCCCAGCACGAGTGTCCATGGAAGGTAAGTCTGACCATGACCACCTAACCCTCAGCGGTCGTCGGATCCATCATCCGTTTGACTTCCGATACGCTGTTGGCCGGAAACCCGCCCTTGGCGGCATGCTCCCGGACGGTCGCCTCGTCGGGCGCCACGTACACGCAGTAGATCTTGTTACCGGTCACGAAGCTCTCGAGCCACTGGATCTTCGGGCCCATCTTCTCGAGCACGTTGCAGGACTTCTTCGCGATCGCCTGATAGTCGCGCGCCGTCAGGCTGCCGACGTTGGGAATCTCGCGCTCGATGACGTACTTGGGCATGGTGTAAGTCCCTTCTGCGCCTTATCTTACTGGCGCAATGTTCTTGTTGGTCCGGAACAGGTTGGTTGGGTCCCACTTCGTCTTCAAGTCGACCAGCCGCTGGAAGTTCTTCCCGTAGGCGGCCTGGATACGCTCTCCGGTGTCTTCTTCGGTCAGGAAGTTAATATACGTGCCGCCGGTGGAAAAGTGCCGCATGTCGCGCCACACGCCGCGCGTCCATTCGATGTTTGCCACGTCCCCCTCCGCCTTCTCCCACGACGAGGCGATATTGAGCACCGCCGCCGCATCGCGGTTGCCCACCGCCGAGTGGTCGGCGGAAAGCCGGTTGAGCGCACCCTTGAGCGGGAAGAAGATGATCGCCGTGTGCGGCGACACGAATCCGGCCGCGTGTTTGATCGCGGCGTCGGTCATCTCCCTGTCGATCCCGGGGAGATACTCGGACTTCCAGTAGTAGCGCCGGCCCTTGGGCTGGGTCGCGTCGAGCAGGCTCTGTTGCGACACGTACGGCCGCCGCTGGACGATGTCGCCCACGGTGGACCCGATCGCCCGGATGGGGGCAATGAGCTTCTCGCCGTCTTCCACCTTCCCCGTGTAACAGACGAAGATCGCCACCACCGGCTGGCCGTGCGCGCTCTTGTCGATCCAGGGCGCCGGCGGCGCCGGACGCAGTACGGCGACCAGCGCGAGCTCGGGTGGCGCTTCGAACACCATGGAGCGAAACAGATCGAGCACCTCGGGCGCCTTGTCGGCGCGCCACGCAATCGCCCCGCCGAGGATCTCGGGTCCGAGCGGGTACAGCGCGTACTCGAAGTCGGTCGCCACGCCGAAATTGCCGCCACCGCCGCGCAGCCCCCAGAAGAGGTCCGCGTTCTCATTCTCGCTCGCGCGTACGATCCGGCCGTCCGCGCTCACCATCGTCATCGAGCGCACGTTGTCGGTGGTATAGCCGAACCGGCGCGTCGTGTATCCGAAGCCGCCGCCGAGTGTCAACCCGGCCACACCGGTCGCGGAAACGAAGCCGAGGACGGCGGCGAGGCCGTGGAGCTGGGTCTCGCGGTCGACGTCGCCCAGCAGGCACCCGGGCTGCGCGTGTGCCACGCGCGCGGCCGGATCTACCCACACGCCGCGCATCGGCGAGAGGTCGAGCAGGAGCCCGCCGTTGGCGACGGCGAGCCCCGCGATGTTGTGACCGCCGCCTTTGACGGAAAGCGCAATGCCGTGCTGGCGCGCGAAGTTGACGCACGCAATGATGTCGGAAACTCCCACGCAGCGTGCCACCAGCGCCGGGCGCCGATCGATCATCGCGTTCCAGATGGAGCGCGAGTCGTCGTAACCGGGGTCACCGCCGACGAGTAGCGATCCGCGCAGCGAGGCGCGAAGCGCGTCGGTATGCTTGGAATCGATTTCCAGCCGGGCGCCATCCCGGTCCAGAGCCGCGAGGGTTATCATGTCTTCCTCCTTGGTTGCATCATGACGCCGCCACGATCGTCCCGCGGCACTCCCCGAACCCGATCCGCACCGCCCCCTCGCGCTCGCAGAACGCACGCAATATTACCGTATCTCCATCTTCCAGGAAGCTGCGCGTTTCGTCGGTCGGAAGTGTGAACGGCTCCGCCCCGCGCCACGTGCGCTCGATCAGGCACCCGCGCGATTCCTTCTCGCGCCCGGAGATGGTCCCGCTGGCGAACAAATCGCCGGGACGGAGGTTGCACCCGTTCGAGGTGTGGTGGGCCAGCATCTGGGCGAGCGTCCAGTACATATCGCGCAGGTTTCCGCGGCTCACACGCACCGCCTCGAAACCATCCTCGCGCATGCGCGGCGTTTCGAGGAGCGCGTCGATGGTGATCTCGAGTCCGCCCGAGCGCTGATCCTCGTCGTCCGCAAGATACGGGAGCGGCGCCGGGTCTCCCGCTTCGCGCGCGAACGCGCCCGCGCGAAACGGCTCCAGCGCCTCCATGGTGACGATCCAAGGCGAGATCGTGGTCGCGAAGTTCTTGGCCAGAAACGGCCCCAGCGGCTGGTACTCCCACCTCTGGATGTCTCGCGCCGACCAGTCGTTCACCAGGCACAACCCGAAGAGATGCTCGCGCGCGGTCGCGATCGGAATAGCTTCGCCGAGAGCATTGCCGGGGCCGACGAACGCTCCGATCTCCACCTCGTAGTCCAGCATGCGCGTCGGTCCGAACGACGGCGCGGGCGCGTCGTCCGCTTTGGTCTGCCCCACCGGACGCTTCACCGCGGTGCCGGAAACCACGATGGACGACGCGCGCCCGTGGTAGCCGACCGGGATGTGCTTGTAGTTGGGGAGCAGCGGGTTGTCGGGTCGAAACATCATCCCCACGTTGGTCGCGTGAAACACCGACGCGTAGAAGTCCGTGTAGTCGCCGATGTGAGCGGGGACGAGCATCTCGACGTCACGCGCCGAAAACAGGCACCCCTCCAGCGCGCGCCGATGGTCCGCCGCCTCCGGATGGTCGGCACTCAAGAGCTCCGATAGCCGCGCGCGCAGCGCCCTCCAGTACTCGCCGCCCAACGCCATGAGGGCGTTGAGCGACGGCTCGGTGCAGGCCTCCACCGCGCGGCGCGCCGGCCCGGCAAACAACCCCGCGCGCACCGCCGCGACGTCGAGCACCGAGTCTCCGATCGCGACTCCGACGCGCGGCGACTCGTCGCCCTCCCAGTCGCGAAACACGCCCAGCGGCAGGTTCTGGATCGGGAAGTCGGTGCCCGGCCTGTTCGCGGAGTCGACCCACGAGCGCAAATCGGAACGATGGGTGGCGTTGGTCATGAGAGCAGCCCCAGCTGGATAAGATCGTCGACCGGCTCGCGAAACGAGCACGACCCGAACGACACCGCGAAGCGGCGGCGCACGGTCGAGAGCTCGGCGAGCGAAACCCGATAGTCCTTCCAGACGAGCGCGTCGTCCGCAAACTCCACGCCGTCGAGCGAAGTCATGTTCAAAAGCGCATCCGCGTCGCGGTGCGTGAGCCCATTATAGTGGAACGCGGCGGCAAGAAACACGTTGAGAAATCCGTGCATGACGCGGCGCGGGCCGTTCGCCTCGTAGGTGAGCGCCCGCGTGGAACGAAGCGGGTGGTGCAGCCCCGCGGTGGCTTTGAAGGCGACGTTGGTCGCGTAGCACTCCAGGAGGAATCGGCCCACCTGCTCGACGGGCGGAAATGCGTCCGGCGTCACCCCGCCGGTTCGGATCTTCGCGCGCACCTTGCTCTCCGCGATCGCTGCGATCAGCGCGTGCGGGTCGTCGGCCACCGGCACCTCGACATACACCTTGATCGTGCGCGGTACCGCACCGGCGACGCGCCGGATCGCGTCCGGTGTGGGCGCCTTCACCTCTACCGCGTCGACCCAGATTCCCCGGCCGTCGGCGTTGAACGCCTCGATGTGCGTCGCGTCGCCCGCCGCGTCGTCGCCCACCAGCGCCGAAACCCGCCAGTGGGGGTCGTCGCTCGGCGCCAGAATCGACGAGCGCGCGGAGGCGAACTCGTCGAGGCGCGCCACCGGGACCACGAAGCGCCCGAGCATCCACGCGTAGGACGAGCGACGGTATTCCGCGTAGTTCCCGACCGCCGACTGCATCGAGAGCCCCGCGGGCGGAAACAGCCCGGCGTAATCGACGAGGGTGTGGAGCAGCGCGTGACAGGATTTGGAGACCACGGCTATTTCGAATCCGGCCGCAGGAGGTCCGGCCCGACGTCCGCGATCGACGTGCACCCGCACAGCCCCAGCGCGTTGTCGATCTCGTCATGGAGAATCTGGAGCACGCGCGCCACGCCGCGCTCGGCGTCGACCGCGAGCCCCCACAGCACGGGGCGGCCGATCATGACGGCACGCGCGCCGCGGGCGATCGCCTTCACCACGTCGGTACCGCGCCGGATGCCCCCGTCGACGAACACCTCCGCGCGGCCCGCCACCGCACCGGCCACGTGCGGGAGCGCGTCGACGGTGGCGGGGGCGCCGTCGAGCTGTCGCCCGCCGTGGTTCGACACGATCACGCCCCGGGCGCCGGCGTCCACCGCCCGGCGTGCGTCGTCGGCGCGAACGATGCCCTTGATGAGCAGCGGCAACTTGGTGATGGAGCGGAGCCACTCGACGTCCCGCCACGAGATCGCCGGGTCGATGTAACTCGAGACGTAACTGGAGAGCCCCGACCCCTCCGGACTCCCGGCGACCGCACCCTGCCCCACTCCGAGCAAGTTCTTCACCGTAAGCCCTTCGGGCAGCGCGAAGCGATTGCGCACGTCGCGCTCCCGCGGGCCGAGGATGGGAGCGTCGACGGTGAGCACGAGCGCGCGGCAGCCGGCTGCTTCGACGCGCGCGACCAGGTCCCGTGTCGCCCCGCGGTCCCGGTAGATGTAGAGCTGGAACCAGAGCGGTCCGGTGGCGGCCTTCGCAATATCCTCCACGCTGGTATTGGACAGCGTGCTGACAATCATGATGGTGCCGGCTTTGCCGGTCGCGCCGGCCGTGGCCAGCTCGCCCTCGACCTGCGCCATCCCGTGGAAGGCGGTCGGGGCCACCAGCACCGGCATGGACACCCGCTCGCCGAGCACGGTGGTCTCGAGCGAGCGTCGGCTCACGTCGGTCAGCACGCGGAAGTACAAAGGAATACGCTCGAACGCGGCGCGGTTTTCGCGCAGCGTCACCTCGTCCAGCGCCCCGCCGGCGTAGTAGTCGAAGGTCGCCTTCGGGAGACGGCTCTCCGCCGCCTTCTCGAAGTCGAACAGGTTGACGAGAGTCGGTGCGGTCATGACGTGAGCACGCGGCGAACGGCTTCGATCACGTCGGCGACGTCCGCGTCGAAGAGCTTCGGCCCGAGCGGAAGGCTCACCGTCTGCCGCCCGATGCGCGTCGCGTGCGGGTACTCCTCCGGCTTCCAGGCGAACGTCTTCTGGTAAAAAGGATGTTCCGGGATGCTCACGTAGTGGACGCCGACGCCGATGCCCTGCGCCTGGATGGCGGAAAGAAACGCGTCGCGCTCGATGCCGGCGCGCGCGGGGTCCACCATGATGGTATAGAGGTGGTGCGCGTGGCGCGTCTCCGGCTCGGGATCCGCCGGGGTGGAGATCGGCAGGTTGCGAAATGCGTCGTTGTACCGGTTCCAGATCTCGAGCCGGCGTTCCCAGTTCTTCTCGACGCGCTTGAGCTGGTGGATGCCGAGCGCCGCCTGGATGTCCATCATGTTGTACTTGAAGCCTGCCTCGATCACCTGATAGTGAACCCACCCCGAGTCGCTGAACCGCTTCCACGCGTCCTTGCTCATACCGTGCAATGCTAGGACCTTAATGCGGGCGGCCAGCGACTCGTCTTTTGCGAGCACGATTCCGCCCTCGCCAGTGATGACGTTCTTGGTGACGTAGAAGCTGAAGCATCCAAAGTCGCCGAAGAGCCCCGCCTGCGTCCCCTTGTATGTGGTCTCGATCGCGTGCGCGCAGTCTTCGACCACCATGAGGCGGTGCCGCTTCGCGAGCGCCATCAGCGCGTCCATGTCGCACGCGCGCCCCGCGAAGTGGACCGGCATGATCGCCTTGGTGCGCGGCGTGATTCTCTCTGCGACGCGGGCGGGGTCGATGTTCATCGTGCGCGGGTCGACGTCCGCCAGCACCGGCGTCGCCCCGGTGTGGATGATCGCGTTGACCGACGCGCAGAACGTGAGCGGCGTGGTGATGACTTCGTCGCCTTCGCCCACGCCGGAGGCCACCATCGCGAGGTGGAGCGCCGCCGTGCACGAATAGACGGCGGCGGCGTGGGGGGCGCCCTTGTAGCGCTTGAAATCCTCTTCGAAGCGGGCGACCTTGGGCCCGGTGCCCAGCCAGCCGCTCTTGATGGAATCGACGACTTCGTCGATCTCGGCCTGTTCGATCAGGGGCGCGCCAAAGACCAGAAAGCGGTCCTTCGGGCGCACGGGGGTGTTGCTCATGCTCGATGCTTTCGGGTTCGGGAGTAAGCGGCGATCCTATCACGGCGCCGCGGGAGCCGCAACACGGCGCACGCCGTCGCGCGGCGTTACGACCGCACCATGGCGAGGATTCGAGTCAGGCGGCGTCGTTCGCGAATCAACAGCATGCCGGCGTACACCCCCGCCCCGATCACGATCAGCACGATCAGCTCGACCACGGGGTTGGGCCAGGTCACCAGGCGCTCCAGGGCGCCGGCCACGCCGGCGGCCACGAGCGCGCTCCAGAAGAAGGGCGCCAGGTGGGCGAGGTACTCGCCGGGGCGCATCCCCACCAGGCGCCGTCGGATGTAGAAACCGACCGGCAACATGACGGTGGCAGCGGCGATGACCAGCGCATACGCGATCCCCGTGAGCCCCCACCGCGAGCCGAGCCAGATGCCGCCCAGAAAGAGCGTGGTGCGCACGACATTCAAATAGAATCCCACGTCCGCGCGCCCGCATCCCATCAGCAGGCTGCCCATCGGACTGCCGATGGCGTACATGAGTCCGAGCATGGAAAGAATCCGCAAGAGTCCGATCGTCGGCTCGTAGCCTTCACCCAGCTGCACGCGAATGAACGGGTCGGCGAGTGCGAGCATGCAGAAGTACAGGGGCATCGCGATCGCAGCGACGACCTCGATCAGCTCGAGGAACCCCTTGCGCACCCGGTCGCGATCCCCCGACACGGCCGAGAAGACCGGAAACGCAACGCGGGTGAAGATGGGGTTGATGATCTGGTACGGGCGCGCGATGAGCCGGTACGCGAGCTCGTAGTACCCCAGCGGGCGCGGCCTCATCATGGCGCCGATCACGAGCTTGTCGAGATT
>Ga0184629_10001142_pt1 | contig 11042 bp, 8 predicted proteins | sample PLM4_32_b1_FD_133158 | JGI IMG/M metagenome (GOLD analysis project Ga0184629, IMG submission 133158) | Groundwater sediment microbial communities from an aquifer in East River, Colorado, USA - PLM4_32_b1 | ecosystem: Environmental > Terrestrial > Soil > Riparian zone | place: USA: East River... | reverse complement strand
GGACCGGGCGGCGGAGCGCGCGGCCCGCGCGTGGATCACGAAACGGTTCCCCCGCGACGGCATCCTGGGTGAAGAATTCGGGGAGACGCGGGGCTCCAGCGGCAGGCGCTGGATCCTCGACCCGATCGACGGAACCAAGACGTTCGTGCGCGGCGTGCCGCTGTGGGGAAGCCTGGTCGCGGTGATGGAAGGCGAGACCGTTCTGGCCGGTGCGGCGACATTTCCCGCGATGGCCGAGGATCTGGCCGCAGCCCCCGGCGAGGGGTGCTGGTACCGCGGGGCGCGCTGCTGTGTGAGCGCGGTTTCCCGGCTCAAGGACGCCACCGTCCTCACCACCGATGAGCACGGCTTCAGCGCCCGGCGGTCGCGCCGCGGCTGGGAATCCCTGGCCGAAGCCGCCGGCATCGTCCGAACCTGGGGCGATTGCTACGGCTACCTGCTGGTCGCGACCGGCCGAGCCGAGGTGATGGTGGATTCGAGGCTTGGCGCATGGGACGCGGCCTGTTTCCTCCCCATCCTGAGCGAGGCCGGAGGAAGCTTCACCGACTGGCTGGGTCGGACCACACCCTTCGGCGGGAACGCGATCGCCACCAACGAGGCGCTCGCCCGGAAGGCCCGGCGGCTGTTCGCCGGAGCCCAGTCGGTCCGGCGATAGCAGCTACGGGGCGCCCATTTTGCGCCAGTAGCGAGCCAACCCCTGCCAGCAGGCTTCGACACCCGCCCCGCCCAGGAACTTCCGTGCCTGGTCCGCCGGCACCCGTCCGTCCAGCCAGCGCTCGAGCCGCTCGCCGAACCACTTCATCCGGTCCGCGTCGGTGCCGGGTATCGCCAGGCTGTGCCGGGCATGTTCCGTCCAGGCCTGTAGTCCGGCGCGAAGGTCCTCGAGATGGCGCTCGGGATCCGGCGACACCCCAAAGTGAGTCAGGGCGAGTTGGCCCGGACGCCAGCCGGCAATCGTTCGCAGTGAGTCGAGCCACACCTCGAGGTTGAAATCGGGCGGTGGCGTCACTGGGAGCACGCTGAAATGCGGAGGGCTCCGGAGGCCCGCGGTGTCGCCGACAAAGGCGATGCCGGTGCCCCGCTCGAAGTAGCTGACGTGATGCGCGGCGTGCCCTGGCGTGTACGCCACCTCGAATTCACGGCCTCCCAGGGCCAGCACCTCGCCGCCCGAGAGCGCTTGAATCCGGTCGGGAGGCACCGGCGCCACCTCGCCCCAGAGCAGCTCCATCCTGTCCCCGTAGAGCTGCGTGGCGCTCCGGAGGAGTTTTGACGGATCCGCAACGTGCGGGGCTCCCGCCTGGTGTACATACACCAGGAGCCCGGGGTTCTCCCGGGCCAGAGTGCCGCTCCCGCCGGCATGATCGAGGTGAATGTGGGTGAGCAGAAGCGCCGCGAGCTCCGCGACCACGTAGCCGTGCTCCGCGAGACCGGCCCGGAGCGTGGAGATGGTGGATGCCGGCCCCGGATCGACGATCACGGGGCCGTTCCGAGTCTCGAGCAGGTAGGCGGCCACCGATTGCGGCTTCCCCATATGCTTGAGATCGATCACTGCGCAAATTGCGCTGACGCAGCCCATGCCCCTAGGATAATCGGACCGTGACTGCATTCGACGTGGGAGTCGTGGGGCTCGGCGCAATGGGAAGCATGACCGCGCTCGAGCTGGCGCGGCGGGGGAAGCGCGTCGTCGGTTTCGACCGCTTCCGGCCCCCGCATGAGCTCGGCTCCTCCCACGGCAAGAGCCGGATCATCCGGGAGGCCTACTTCGAACACCCGCAGTACGTCCCGTTCGTGAAACGGGCGTACCAGCTATGGGCCCAGCTCGAGCGGGAGAGCGGTCGGACCCTCCTGATCCCGACTGGCGGCCTCATGATCGGCCCGCCCGACGGCGTGCTGGTACCGGGGGCACGGCGAAGCGCCGAGGAGCATGGGCTCGAGTACGAAGTGCTCTCCGCCGGCGAGGTTCGCCGTCGCTTTCCCGCCTTTACACCCGCCGATCATGAGGTGGGACTCCTCGAGCCAAGGGCGGGCATCCTCCTTCCCGAATCATGCATCGAGTCGGCGCTCGCCCTCGCCGGAGAGGCGGGAGCGACGCTGTGCTTTGACGAACCGGTGATCGGGTGGAACGGCGCCGAGTCCATCTCCGTCACGACCGCGCGGGGCAGCTACGAGGTCGGCCGGTTGATCGTGGCGGCAGGGGCATGGATGGCCGGCGGTCTGGTTCCGACTCCTCTGCCTTTGGCAGTGGCTCGCCAGACGTTGTTCTGGTTCGATCCGGTGGGGCGGCACTCGATGGTCGAGCCGGGAGAAATGCCGATCTTCCTCTGGGAGTGGGCGGAGGGCCGCTACTTCTACGGGTTCCCCGACCTGGGCGACGGCGTCAAAGTGGCCATACATCATGAGGGTGAGCCCACGACACCGGACAGCGTCCGGAGGGAGACGGACGCGGAGGAGGCCGAGCGGCTCCGCGCCATCATGGCTCCACGCACGCCGGCCTTGAACGGCACGCTGCGGAGCGCCGTGGTGTGTCTCTACACCAACACCCCCGACGGGGATTTCCTCATCGACCGGTCCCCGGACGACCGCCGGGTGATCCTGGCGAGCCCATGCTCCGGGCATGGGTTCAAGTTTGCCCCGGCCATCGCGGAGGTGCTGGCGGATCTCGCGCTCGACCGGGAGCCGGCGCTCGATGTGAGCCGCTTCACGCTGGCGCGGTTCCCGGCGCAATCGCGGGGTATTATTCGGCCGTGAACCGAGTGTCCGCTTCCATCCCGCCGGTCGTTCGCGCCCTCCTCGAAGGCGCCATCGACTACGCCGGGCTCTTCCCCCCCACCGAGCTCGGTATGGCCGAAGCGGTGGCGCGCTACCTGGCCTATCGCGCCTCACCGGACGCGTGGGCGCTGGGGAGATTTGTGGTGCCGGCCGCGCGCCTCGATGAGCTTGCCACCGCCCTGCCGGCCAAACCTGTCGCCGGAGATCCGCTGGTTCCGCTCAGCGCGCTCATCGGCACCGGCACCGCCGACGACGTGGATCTCATCGAGCGATTCAACCGGGACTGCACCCGCATCGGCGCCCGGGTCGATTCGGTCGAGGCTAAGGCAGTTTCAGAGGGTGCGGTCCGCGCGGTCCTCGCGGCGGTTCCCCGGCGCTGGGTCCGCTACATCGAAGTGTTGCCCGGTGACGGGCTCCCGGCGGCGCTCGACGCGGTGGCCAAGGGCGGCGCGTTCGCCAAGGTGCGCACCGGGGGAACGACTCCCGAGGCGATTCCCACGCCGGAGCGATTGATCGAGTTTCTCGAGGGCGCGGTCCGGCGGAAGCTCGCGTTCAAGGCCACCGCCGGCCTCCACCATCCGGTGCGGGGACTGCACCGCTTGATGGATATCCCGGACGGGCCTTCGGCCGTGATGTACGGCTATCTCAACCTCTTCACTGCGTCGTCGATTATGTGGCGTGGAGGCGACCGTTCGCTGGCGCGCGAAGCGCTGCTCGAATCGGAGCTGGCCTCCTTCACGGTCAACGGCGACGCCCTCCTATGGCACGACCTCCGATTCGACGGCGATGCCCTGACCGGAATGCGCGGCGCCTTCTTCCATGGTTTCGGCTCCTGCTCTTTTGCCGAGCCGCTGGAGGAGCTGCCCGCATGGGCCGGGCGGTGAATCCCGGGCTGGATCATACCCACGTTGCGCGGGTTCGCTCCTGGGTACCGTCCGCCGGACGGCCGGGTACCGATTTTCCGATCCAGAATCTCCCGCTGGGGGTCTTCCGCCCGCGCGGCGAGGCCGGCGGGTCGATCGGCGTCGCGATCGGGGATGAGATCCTCGATCTCCGGCGGGCGGCCGCCTCGAGCGGGCTGCCCGCACTCGATCCCGCGCTCCTCGATTCGCTCTCCGAGCCTTCCCTCAACCGGCTCATGTCGCTGGGGCGCGCCCCGGCGAGGGCGCTGCGCCACGCGGTCCACGGGTTGCTTCGAGACGATGCCTCAGCGCGGCCTGCGGAGCTTCTGGTTCGTGCCGCGGACGTGGAACTCTCGCTCCCGGCTTCGGTCGGGGATTACACCGATTTCTACGCGTCGATCCACCACGCCACCAATGTCGGCACGATGCTCCGTCCCGACCAGCCGCTCCTGCCGAACTACAAATGGGTGCCGATCGGCTATCACGGGCGTGCCTCCTCGATCGTGGCCAGCGGCGCACCGGTGCGCCGCCCCGTGGGCCAGCTCAAGGACGACGCGGCGCCGGCCCCGGTGCTGGCGCCGACGCAGGCGCTGGACTACGAGTGCGAGGTTGCCGCCTGGATCGGCACCGGCAATCTGCTGGGGACCCCGGTGTCGATCCGGGACGCGGAGCGTCACCTCTTCGGGCTCTCGCTGCTGAACGACTGGTCCGCGCGCGACGTGCAGCGCTGGGAGTACCAGCCGCTGGGGCCGTTCCTCGCCAAGAATTTCGCCACCACGGTCTCGCCATGGGTGGTTACCGCCGACGCGCTCGAGCCGTTTCGGGTGCCTCGGACTCCGCGCCCCGAGGGCGATCCGCCGCCGCTGGCCTATCTCGATGCGCCGGCCGATCGCGAGCGGGGCGGCTTCGCGCTCGATCTCGAGGTATCGATCGCATCGGCCCGCATGCGCGAACAGGGCCTGACCCCGTTCCGGGTGAGCCGCTGCAGCTTCACCAACATGTACTGGACCGTCGCACAGCTCCTCACCCACCATGCCAGCAACGGGTGTAATCTTCGCCCCGGCGACCTGCTGGGCAGCGGCACCGTCTCCGGAGCCGAACCGGAGAGCCGGGGCTGCCTGCTCGAGCGTACCTGGCGCGGCAGCGACCCGCTTCAGCTTCCCGGGGGTGAAACGCGCCGCTTCCTGGAAGACGGCGATGAAGTCGCGATGCGTGGCCGGTGCGAGCGCGACGGATTCGCCGGGATCGGATTTGGTGAGTGCCGCGGCGTGGTACTGCCGGCGTTAGCTATCCCATGACGCGGGTCGGTACCACCCATCTCGAGCTGCGTTCGCCGGGGGACCTCAAGCCGCCGGGCATTGGCGCGACCGGCTCGGCTGGACTGGTCCCGATGGATGGTGTGGCTCGGACGACCGGAAGGGGAAACCTGGGTCGGGTACCGCGGCGGCACCCCGGCCGGATACTTCGAGCTGGAAGCGCAGGAGGGTGGGTCGGTCGAGATCGTCTATTTTGGGATTCTGCCCGGCTTTGCGGGGCAGGGATCGGGCGGTTACCTGGTGACCCAGGCGGTGCCCGGTGCGTTCAGCCTGCGCCCCGGTGTCGGACGGGTCTGGTTGCACACCTCCACGCTGGATCATCCTGCCGCGCTCGCTAATGACCTCAAGCGCGGGTTCGTCACCTTCAAGGAGGAAGCGTTCGACGTGAATCTTCCCGACCAGACGCACGATCCGTGGCCCGGGGCGGAGCGGCCTCAATGAGCCTCGCCGATCTCCGCCGGGCGTACGCCAGGGCCGAGCTGGACGAGCGCTCGGTGGACCGCGATCCGCTCAAGCAGTTGCTCGCCTGGCTCGACGAGGCCCAGCACGCCGGCGTGATCGAACCCAACGCGATGACCCTGGCCACGAGCACCCCGGAAGGGCGCCCCTCGGCTCGCATCGTGCTCTTGAAGGGAGCCGATGCGCGCGGCCTGGTGTTCTTCACCGATTCGCGAAGCCGGAAGGGCCTCGAGCTCGCCGCCAATCCCGAGGCCGCACTGGTGTTCTGGTGGGCGGAGCTGGAGCGGCAGGTGCGGGTGTGCGGCAGCGTGGAGCCGATTCCCGGTGAGCAGTCGGATGGGTACTTCCGGAGTCGGCCGGAGGGGAGCCGGCTGTCGGCGTGGGTCTCGCACCAGAGCCAGGTGGTGGAGCACCGGGGCCAGCTTGAAACCCAATGGGCCGACGCCGCCAGCCGATATGCCTCGGGTGACATTCCCCGCCCGCCCTGGTGGGGCGGTTTGCGGGTTAGGCCCTCGGAATACGAATTCTGGCAGGGCCGCCCCAATCGCCTGCACGACCGGATCCGCTATCGGTCCGGCGAAGGGGGATGGACGCTCGAGCGCCTTAATCCATGACGGACCCGGGTGACGCCCGGAATACCCCGACCGCCGTGTCCCGCCGGACGTTGGGGATCGTCGGTGGGATCGCGCCGGGCTCGACCGCCGACTATTACAGCCTGACCGTCGAGCGGTATCGCGCCCTGCGGCGCGACGGCAGCTACCCCTCCATCCTGATCAACCGCATCGGCTTTCAACACTTCCTTGCGATGGTGACCTTGGGAGATCACGGTCGGCTGACGGCGTGCCTGCTCGAGGAGGTCCACCGGCTGGCGAGGGCGGGAGCGCATCTGGGGTTATTCGCCTCCAATACGCCTCACCTCGTCTTCGAGGAGATCGAAGCCGGCTCCCCGATTCCATTGGTCAGCATCGTTGAGGCCGCGGCCAGAGCCGGCGCGGCGATGGGACTCAAGCGGGTTGGACTTCTGGGGACGCGGTTTACCATGGAAGGCGGGTTTTATCCCCCGGGTTTTCTCACGACACGGACTCGACGTTGTCACGCCGGGCGCCGAGGATCGCGCCTATGTGCACGATCGCTGCCTCGGCGAGCTCGTGAACGGGGTCATTCACGCAGCGACCCGGGACGGGGTGCCGACGACAACCATGCCGTTGCTGGATACGACCCGTATTCATGTGGAATGGGCGGTTGCGCCGCTGGTGTCTATGGAGCCGGCACCGGTCGCCCCGGGATCGTCCTAGGCCCTCTACTTTTCCCGCGGGCACGAGGATCGGCGGGTTCACAACTTTCTCGGCGTTTGCCTATGAGACCTATTTCCTGGGGCGCGAGCACGCCTGGCCGGCGGCGTTCGCCAATAGGGCGATTCAAGGCATCCGGAGACCCGCCGCCCTCGCTGCCGGCCATTCCCTCGCGACCGGGTGAGAGGGTGACAATGCGCCGCTTCCTGCTTTGCCTGCTTAGCACCCTGGTTCCGGTCCGTGCGTTTGCGCAGTTCCCGCTGACCGTGCCCAAGATCATGCGGGGACCCGAGAACGTGGGTCGGGAGCCGACCGGCGTGCGGTTCAGTCCCGATGGCCAGTGGATCTACTTCCGGTGGCTGCCCCCCGGCACCGAATGGAGGGAGACGGTCAAGCCCTATCGCGTGCGGGCGGCTGCCGGCGCCGTTCCGGAGCGCCTGTCCCAGGCGGTGGCCGATTCGCTGGAGGCCTCGGCCGCGGACGGCGCCTACTCCTCCGACCGGAGCCGGCGCGTGGTCTCCGTGCGGGGCGATCTCTTCCTGGTGGATCTGCCGGGGGGTCAGGTGCGGCGTCTCACCGATACCCCGGCCGTGAACGAGGTGAACCCCGGCTTCGACCGCGAGGGTCGTCGGGTCTTGTTCCGGCGGGACACCAACGTCTTTGCGATCGACATCACCCAGGCGGGGGTCCAGCAGCTCACCGACATCCGCGCCGGGCCGGCGCCCGAGGAGCCCAAGAAGCCGGAAGGACAGCGTGCCTTCGTCCAGACCGAAGAGACCACGCTGATCGGCGGCATCCGGGACCGCCGGTGGCGCGACAGTGTGGACAAGGTGGAGCGCGAGGCGCGCGAGGCGGCCCAGCTCAAGCCGTTCTACCTGGAGCGGGGCGAGCAGATCCGGTCCCTGGTGCCGTCGCCCTCGGGAGCGGCGGTACTGGTGCACCTGGTCACGCCGCCCAGCGAGACCCGCGCCGTGCAAGTGCCGAGCTACGTCACCCTTTCCGGATATACGGAAGAGCTGTCCGCCCGGGTCAAGGTGGGCGACCGGCAGAACAAAGAGCGCGTGGGGGTCCTGACCGTCGCGACCGGAGTGATCTCCTGGGTCCGCCCCATTTCTGCCGACTCCTCCGGCGTCTACGGAAGCCTGTTTCCGCTCGGCTGGAACGACGCCGGTACCGCCGCGCTGCTCTACGCGACGACGCGGGACTACACCAGCCGGCACTTGGTGCGGATCGATGCGGATCCGGCCCGCGCTGTATCCGTGGACGTGCTGCGAGACAGCGCCTGGGTGGGCGGCGCCTGCGAAGGGTGCGGCGGGTGGCTCGCCGGGGACCAGGGCATCTGGTTCGTCTCCGAGGCCGACGGGTACGCCCACCTCTACACCCTGGGCGCCGACGGGAGCGGGAAGCTCCAGCGCACCCGGGGAAAATGGGAAATTGAAACCGCGGCCCTGACGCCCGACCGAACCAGGTGGCTCCTGCACACCAGCGAAGTCTCCCCCTTCGAGCGGCACGCATATCTGCTGGAGGTGACCGACCGCCCATCCGCGCGTCCGCCGGTCCGCCTCACCGCCGAGATCGGCGGCCACAGCGTCGTCCTCTCTCCTGACGGCACGATGCTCGCCGACGTGTTCTCCACCGCCAACCGGCCGCCGGAACTCTTCATTCAGGGAACCCGGCTCGGCGGGCGCAGCCAGCTCACCACCTCGCCGACCGCGGAGTGGCTGAGCTTTCCCTGGATCAAGCCGGAGATCGTGCACATCCCCGCCTCCGACGGCGTCCCGGTGCCGGCGCGGATCTACCGACCCCGGGACCTGAATGCCCGCCCCAACGGGGCGGCGGTGATCTTCGTGCACGGGGCGGGCTACCTGCACAACGTGCACAACTTCTGGTCCAGCTACTTCCGCGAATACCAGTTCCACCACCTGCTCGCCTCGAAGGGTTTCGTGGTGGTGGACCTCGACTATCGCGGGTCCGCGGGTTATGGCCGCGACTGGCGCACGGCCATCTATCGCCACATGGGTGGGCGTGACCTCCAGGATCAGGTGGACGCGGCCCGCTGGCTGCAGCGGACCGCTGGCATCAGTCCCGAGCGGGTGGGGATCTACGGCGGCAGCTATGGAGGCTTCATCACGCTGATGGCTCTGTTTACCGAGTCCAAGTGGTTCGGCGCCGGAGGCGCGTTGCGCCCGGTTACCGACTGGGCCCACTACAACCACCCCTACACCGCCGAGATCCTCAACGAGCCGCAGGAGGATTCCGTCGCATACCGCCGGTCTTCTCCGATCTACTTTGCCCAGGGTCTCGAAGACCCCCTGATCATGTTTCACGGCATGATCGACGTGAACGTCCATTTCCAGGATGTAGTACGCCTGACCCAACGCCTGATCGAGCTGGGCAAGACCGACTGGAACCTGGCGCTGTATCCGCTGGAGGATCACGGGTTCGTCCGTCCTGATTCCTGGACCGACGAGTACAGCCGGCTACTGGACCTGTTCCAAACCAGGCTCAGGGGGAAGTGAGCCGGGCATGAACCGAGGCATCCGGCTGGCGCAGCTCGGGCTCCTGGTCAACGGAGTCCTGGCGCTGGTCAAGCTGGTCGCCGGGGTACTGGGCAATTCCTACGCCCTGATCGCCGACGCGGTGGAGTCGGTCGCCGACCTCTTCTCGTCGCTGATCGTCTGGGGCGGGCTGCGGGTTGCTTCCCGCGACCCGGACAACCGCTACCCGTTCGGGTACGGGAAGGCCGAGGCCGTCTCCGCCATGATCGTCGGTCTCATGCTGGTGGGGGCCGCCATCGGGATCGCGATCGAGGCGGTTCGCGAGATCGTCACCCCCCACCATTCGCCCGCGCCATTCACGCTGGTGGTGCTGGTGGCGGTCGTGCTGATCAAGGAAACGCTGTTCCGCGTGGTGAACAAGAGCGCCCGCGACCTCGGCAGCGGGGCGGTCGCAGCGGACGCGTGGCACCATCGGGCCGACGCGATCACGTCCGCCGCGGCGTTCATCGGCATTTCCATCGCCCTGATCAAAGGCCCCGGCTGGGAGATGGCCGACGACTGGGCCGCCCTGTTCGCCTCGACGCTGATCCTCTACAATGGCATCGGCATCATGCGCCCGGCGGTGGAGGAACTGATGGACCACTCGCCCAACGAGGAGCTGCTGCGCGCCGTGGATGCCGCCGCCCACGCGGTCGAGGGCGTGCTCGCCACCGAAAAGCTCAAGGCGCGGAAGAGCGGCACCCGGTTTCTGCTCGAAATGCACGTGCAGGCCGAACCTTCGCTGTCCCTCCACGACGCCCACATCCTGAGCGGCAAGGTCAAGCACGCCATCCGCTCCGCCGTGCCGCGCGTGGAGGGGGTGCTGGTGCACATGGAGCCCTACGAGGGCCAATGACGCTCGAGGATCGTTTCGACCGGCACCTTGCCGCGCTGAATCTGCCGCGTGGCGTGGCGCTGGTCGCGGTCTCCGGCGGACCCGACTCGCTGGCGCTGCTCGCGTTGCTGGCCCGGTCGCCGGCCGCGTTGGGACTCGAGCTGCAGGTGGCCCACGCCGATCACGGCATCCATCCCGACGCGGCGGCGGTCGCCGAATCGGTTCGGACGGCCGCGGGACGCTACGGCGTTCCGGCGCATGTGGGGTTGCTCGCTCTCGGCTTCGGCGCGACCGAAACGCGAGCCCGCGAGGCTCGTTATGCCTGGCTCCTTCGGCTGGCCGGAGAGATCGGAGCAGTCGTGATTTTCACCGCCCACCAACTCGACGATCAGGTCGAAACCATCCTGATGCGTGCCCTCGAGGGTTCGGGCCCCGCCGGACTGGCGGGCATCGCGGCGCGGCGCGGGAAGCTGGTGCGTCCACTCCTGCCATACCGGCGCGAAGAGCTGGCCGAATACCTGCACCGGACTGGCTTGGAATCATGGCCCGATCCTGCCAACCGGAACCCGCGCCACCAGCGCTCCTGGATCCGGACCAGGCTCCTTCCGGTGCTCCGGGAACGAATGCCGGACGTGGATCGGCGGCTCCTCGCAATGGGCCGGCAGGCGGCGGCCGATCGCATGGCCTGGGATGCCCTGCTCGACGCCGTCTCCGGCCTGGATTTAGCGCATGAGGGGGGCGACGTTTCCGTTGCTGCCACCCCCCTCAAGGGGTATGATTCGGGCGTTCTGCGGGCGCTGCTCAGCGCGCTCGGGCGGCGGGCGGGATACCAGATCGGACCGGCGCGGGCGGCCCGCATCGAACGGTTGCTCGTGAAAGGACATAGCGGGGCGGTCGCGGAGCTCGGGGCGGGGTGCTCGGCCGAGCTTTCG
>Ga0184629_10001140_pt1 | contig 11049 bp, 7 predicted proteins | sample PLM4_32_b1_FD_133158 | JGI IMG/M metagenome (GOLD analysis project Ga0184629, IMG submission 133158) | Groundwater sediment microbial communities from an aquifer in East River, Colorado, USA - PLM4_32_b1 | ecosystem: Environmental > Terrestrial > Soil > Riparian zone | place: USA: East River... | reverse complement strand
GCGATCGTCTCGTCGGTGCGGCCGAGCCGGACCAGCGTGCGGGCCAGGGTCTCGAGCGCCACGGCGTCGGCGTGCTCGGCCAGCGCGAGCCGGAGCTCGGCGAGCGCGCGATCCCATTCGCGCCGCTTCTGCATCACCGACGCGCGCCCCACGTGCGCGACCGATCGGGACCGGGCGGCCGCGGCGCCGCTTCCCTGGGGCGTTACGGCGAGCGCGCGGGAAAAGAGCGAATCGGCGCGTGGGTAGTCGAGCTGCTCGAAGGCGAGACGCCCGGCCGCCAGCAATTCGGCGGCTTCGCCGGGCCCCTTCCCCGCGAGCCGCGCTCGCGTGGCCGAATCGACGGCCGCGGAGTTGTCCCGCGCGAACTCCCAGGCGTAGCGGACCGCGCGGGCTTCGGGGTCGTCCAGATCGGTGTTGCCAGCGACGAGCCTGCGCGCTGCATCGAAGTCCTGGATGGCGAGCGCGACCCGGGCCCGGGCGAGCCGGGCCGGGGCACCGTCGACCGCGGCCCGCCGCGCGAGGCGCGCCGCCTCGTCGAGCTGCCCGGAATCCAGCAGCAGCTCGAGCCGCTCGGCGGTTGCGGAGCCCGTGTCCGGCAGGGCCTCGAGCCGCGCGAGCCGCTCGCGGAGCTGGGCGGCCACCGGGGCGAACAGGCCGGTGTCGGGCAGGGTCGCCGCCCCCGAAGCGGGCGGCGGGCCCGGGATCCCGGCCAGGCCCGAGAACAGGACCAGAGCGAACGGCGGCACCAGGCGAGTCGGGCGACGCGGGCGGGTCATGAGAATCCACGTCCCGCCCGCCTCCGCCCGCGCCGGTCGCTCCGGAGCCCGGCCGAGAGCGCGGGGAGCGACCGGGACATGAGACCTCCGGGGAGTTGATCGCGGGCTGCAGGGTCCGAGGGGGCGCCGGGCGCCCGGCCAGGCACGAATGAGCGGCGCGATTCTAGGGGAAGCGCGCGCGTCTGCCGAGGGGTTTCTTTGCGGCCGCCGGAAGGCGGCGGGGCGCCGGCGCCGGGCCCGGCGCCCGCCTGCGCGGCGACGACTACGAGGCGAGCTTGTAGGAGAGCCCGAGGCGCAGCGAGAGCTGGCTGACGTCCGAGACGATCCCGTACCAGGCTTCGCCCAGGAGATCGGTGCGCGGGCCGATGGCGGTCGCGAAGCCGCCGCCCAGATCGAGGCCGATCTTGGTCTGGGAGTCGGACGTGGACATGGCGGGCAGCCCCGGGAAGAACACGGGGATCGTGACCTCGGTCCGGAAGAAGTGCAGGCCGAGTCCGGCCCCGGCGAACGGGCGAATCGCGGGACCGGCGGCATCGAAGAAGTACCGGGCGCGCGCGCCGAGGGTGATGTCGCGGATCGAGGATTCGAATCCGAACGCGCTCTCCGATTTCGACCAGTAGTCGAGATGCGATTCCAGCCCGAGGCTGGGGGCGATCGTGCCCCAGTCGGCGAAGGCGCCGAGGCCGAAGGTCGACTCCAGGTTCTCGGGGCTGACGAATCCGATCGAGGCCCCGATGCTCTCGAGTCCGAGATGGGACTGGGCCTTCGCGGCCGGCGCCGCCAGGACGCAGAACGCGAGCGTGAAGAGGACGACGTTGCGCTTCATGGTTTGCCTCCGTGATGGCAGCGGCTCCGGGAGGCCGGGGGAACTGGATCCCCGCGATTCCCTGGGGGGCTCGGCGCGGGTTATCGGCCGCCCGGTCGGCGGTCGTCACGGTGTGCCAGGCCCCGCGCTAACGCCCCGCGTGCGCGTCCTTCAGCGCCTGGATGTCGAACTTCACCATCTTGAGCATCGCCTCCATCACGCGCTTCGATTTCGCGGGGTCCTTATCCTGCATCAGCTCGAAGAGGACGCCGGGGATGATCTGCCACGACAGGCCGTACCTGTCCTTCAGCCAGCCGCACTGCTGCGGCTGGCCCCCCTGGAGGAGCTTCGTCCACAGCCCGTCGAGCTCAGACTGGGTCTCGACGTTCACGAGGAACGAGATCGCCTCCGTGAACTTGAACCGCGGACCGCCGTTCAGCGCCGTGAACCGCTGGCCCACGAGCTCGAACGACGCGGTCATGACCTGGCCCTTCGGTCCGGGCCCGGCGTCGCCGTAGCGGGCCATGCTCAGGACCTTCGAGTTGGGGAAGATGGAGACGTAGAAGTTCACCGCCTCCTCTGCGTTGGCGTCGAACCACAGGAACGGCGTGATCTTCTGCATGGGAGCTGCCCTCCGGATCGTGCGGGGGTCCCGCGTGAGCGCGCCAGACTACCATCCGGGCGCAGCGGCGGGCACGAACGCCGGACGCCTCGTCGTGGATGCGCGGGGCGCTAACGGCGCTCGGAGATCGCGCGCACGACGGCGCCGCGGAGCCATTCATTCGCGGCGTGGCCGCCGCGACGCTCGTCCCACACCATGGTGAGGCTCATGGCCGGGAGCGGAATGGGCAGGTCCAGGATCCGGAGCGCCCGCGAGCGCGCCCATTCCCGAGCGAGCCGCTCGGGAGCCACGCCGAGCAGGTCGGACCGCGCGACGATCGCGGGAACCGGGACCAGGTTCGAGACCGTGAGGGCGACCCGTCGCGCGAGCCCGCGGCTGCCGAGGACGGAGTCCACGAGGCCTGCGTGCTCGTCCCCCGGGTAGAGGATCCGGATTTGCGGCAGGGCGAGGAATCGCTTCAGGGTGACCCTCCCTCCCACGCCGGGATGGCGGGCGCGCAACACGCCGACGAGTCGATCGCGGAAGAGCGGGGTCGAGCGCAGGCCCGCGGCCGGGCGGGCGGGCGAGCCGAAGAGCCCGAGGGCCAGGTCCACTTCCCCCGCGCGCAGAGCCTCCTCGGGCGGCTCGAAGACCCGCGCCGGCCGCACCGACCGCACGCTCGCGTGGGGCGCGTCGCGCAGGATCGCGGTGACGAGCGGCCCCAGCACGAGCGCCTCGACATAGTCGCTGGCCGCGATCCGGAACTCCTGCCGCGCGGAGCCGGCGCTGAACCCGGGGCCGGGCTCGATCGCCTCGCGCAGCCGGGCGATGGCCGCCCCGATGGGGGCGGCGAGCTGGCGCGCCCGCGGCGAGGGACGCATGCGGCCGCGGGCGCGCACGAACAGCGGGTCGCCGAAGAGGAGCCGCAGCCGCGCGAGCGCTCCGCTCATCGCGGGCTGGCTCACGCCCAGGCGGGCGGCCGCACGCGTGACGTTCTGTTCCTCGGCGAGCGCGTCGAAGGCCAGGAGCAGGTTGAGGTCGAACGACCGGAGCTTCATTCGTGCCGCTGATAGTGCACATGCGGTGATTCGATTGTCCAATGACGCCCGACGGCGCCTACTGTCCCGCCTCAGGAGCACATCACGCGGCTCGATCGTCGCCGTTCACCGACTGGAGGCAAGACGTGAAGCGCTTCGCCCGGTTCGTTCTCGCGCTCGTCTCGCTCACCGGCGGCGTCGCGCACGCCGCCGGGACGCCGCTCATCCCGCGCGCGCTGCTCTTCGGCAATCCGACGCGGCAGTTTCCGCAGCTCTCCCCCGATGGCGCCCGGATCTCGTGGCTGGCGCCCGACGCCCACGACGTGATGAACGTCTGGATCTCGGGCTTCGCGGGCGACTCGGCCCGCTCCGTCACGCGCGAGACGCACCGGCCGATCCAGTGGTACGCATGGGCCGGCGACGGCCGCCACATCCTCTACCTCCAGGACGGCGACGGGGACGAGAACGCCCACCTGTTCTCGGCGGACCTCGAGTCGGGGGCGATCCGCGACCTCACGCCGTTCAAGGGCGTGCGCGCGCAGAACGTGCTCGTGAGCGCGAGCGTCCCGGGGCACGTGCTGGTGGCGATGAACCAGCGCGACGCGCGAGTCTTCGACATGTACCGGGTGGATCTCGGGAGCGGCGCGGTCACGCTCGAGGCCCGGAATCCCGGCGACGTGCTCACCTGGAGCACCGACTGGGAGTTCGCGATCCGGGCGGCCACCGCGTTCGATCCCGCCTCCGGCAACACGATCATCCGCGTGCGCGATGCCGTGGACCAGCCGTGGCGCGATCTCGTCACGATGCCGTTCGAGAAGGCGCTGTTCTCCGGCCAGTGCGTGGGCGGCTCGCTGGTGGCGTGCTTCGACAAGGACAATCGCGGTCTCATCCTCCACTCGGCGCTCGGCAGCGGATTCGGGCGGCTGGTGCGTGTGGACCCGGTGACCGGCGCCGAGGTGGAAGTTCTCGCGCAGGATCCGCGCTGCGACATCGCGGGCGCGCTCCATCCATCGGTGCTGATCAACGAGCGCGCACGCGCCGTCGCGGCGGTCGAGTTCGACCCGGGCACGCCGTACTGGAAGTTCCTCGACCCCGGCACCCGCGAGGCGCTCGAGCGCATCGAGCGCGAGGCGCACGGCTTCCCGGAGCCGATCAGCCAGGACCGCGACGACCGCAAGTGGATCGTGGCCGTCACGCGCAGCGACGCACCACTCACCTACTACACCTACGACCGGCAGACGCGCGCCGTGGCCCGCCTGTACTCGGACCACCCCGAGCTGGAGAAGCTGCCGCTCGCCGCCAAGCAGACGGTGACGATCCCCGCGCGCGACGGCCTGCGCCTGGTCAGCTACCTCACGCTGCCGCCGGGCGGATCGGGGAAGAATCTGCCGCTCGTGCTCGACATCCACGGCGGGCCGTGGTGGCGCGACGAGGCCGTCTTCGACCCCGAGGTCCAGCTCCTCGCGAACCGCGGCTACGCCGTGCTGCAGGTGAACTACCGCGGATCGATCGGGTTCGGCCTCGAGTTCTTCAACGCCAGCACCCATCAGTGGGGCCGCGGCACGCAGGAGGATCTGTACGACGCCGTGAAGTGGGCGATCGACCGGGGCACCGCGGATCCGTCGCGGATCGCAGCGCTCGGCTGGTCGGGCGGCGGCTACGCCACGCTGCTGGCGCTCACGCAGCGCCCCGCGATGTTCGCGTGCGGCGTCGACGGCGTGGGCCCCGCCGACCTCGCGACCCTGTTCCGCTCCTTCCCCACCTACTGGGACGGGATCCTCGCGCGCTGGCGCCGCCGCGTGGGCGACGTGGACCACGACGAGAGCTTGAACCGCGCGATCTCGCCCCTCTACCACGTGGACGCGATCCGCGCGCCGCTGCTGATCGGCCAGGGCAAGAACGACCCGCGGGTCACGATCGCGAACTCCGACGCCATGGTGAAGGCGCTGCGCGAGGCCGGCCGCGAGGTGACGTACGTGGTCTACCCCGACGAGGGCCACGGCTTCGCGCGTCCCGAGAACGCCCTCGACTTCTACGGGCGCGTCGAGGAGTTCCTCGCCCGGCACCTGAAGGGCCGGGCGGAGCCGTGGGCGAAGACCGACGGCGCGACCGCGGAGCTGCGTTGAGATTCCGCTCCGGGCGCGCGCAGGCGGGACGCGCGCTGCTCGCGGCGCTTTCGGCGGTCGCCCTCACCCACTCTCCCGCCCGCTCCGCAGCGGCGGCGGAGCGCGCGCGGGCGGTCGCCCAGGACACGCGCGCCTGGCGCGTGCGCCACGAGCGCGAGATTCTCTCCGAGTTCGCGGCACTGCTCGCCCTTCCCAACGTGGCGAAAGACTCCGTCCACATCGAGCGCAACGCCGCGGCCATCGTGGCGATGCTCGAGCGCCGCGGCGTCGCGGTGCGGCGGCTGCGCCTCCCCGATGCGCCGCCGCTCGTGGTCGGCGACGTCGCGCCGCCGCGCGACGGGCGCACGATCGGGTTCTACGCCCACTACGACGGCCAGCCCGCGGACACCGCGAGCTGGAACGGCCTGCCGTGGACGCCGGTCCTGCGCGACCCGCAGGGCCTAGAGCGCGCGATCGAGGACCCGGCGCCGATCGATCCCGAGTCGCGGCTCTGGGCGCGCTCCTCGGGCGACGACAAAGCGCCCATCGTCGCCATGCTCGCAGCACTCGACGCGCTGCGCGCGAGCGGGCGGAAGCCGGCTTTCGGACTGCGTTTCGTGTTCGAGGGTGAGGAGGAAGCGGGCTCTCCGCATCTGGGCGCGTACCTCGAGCGCTACCCGCAGGTGCTGCGGCCGGACGCGTGGATCCTGTGCGACGGTCCCGTGCACCAGAGCGGGCGGCCCGAGCTGGCGTTCGGCGCGCGCGGCATCGCGAGCCTCGAGATGACCGTCTACGGCCCGGTCCGCGGGCTCCACGACGGGCACTACGGCAACTGGGTTCCGCACCCGGCTGCGCGCCTCGCGAACCTCATCGCCTCGATGCGCGACGACGAAGGCAACATCCGGATCCGCGGCTTCGACGCCGACGTACGCCCGCCGTCCCCCGCCGACCTCGCGGCGCTGAAGGAGGTCCCCGACGTCGAGACCGCGCTGCGGGGGGAGTTCCAGATCGGCGGCACCGAGGGCGGCGGCGAGCGGCTCGACGCGCTGCTGATGCGTCCCGCGCTCAACGTGCGCGGGATCCAGTCGGGGCGGGTCGGTGCGCGCGCGACCAACTCGATCCCGACCGATGCGAAGGCCTCGATCGACTTTCGCCTGGTTCCCGATCAGACCCCGGTATCGGTCCGGGCGCTGGTCGAGCGCCACGTGGAGGAGCGCGGCTACACGATCGTGCGCACGGCGCCCGATTCCGCGGCGCGCATGGCGCACCCCCGGCTCGTGCTCCTCGAATGGGGACCGGGCTACCCCCCGGCGCGCACGCCGCTCGACCTGCCGCTCTCGCGCGAGATCGCCACGCTGCTGGCTGCGATCGGGTGCGACCCGGTGCGGCTGCCGACGCTCGGCGGCAGCATCCCCATGTATCTCTTCCAACAGCCCCGCGACACCCCGGTGATCGTGCTGCCGATCGCCAATCACGACGACAACCAGCACGCCCCGAACGAGAACCTGAGGATTCAGAACCTCTGGGACGGGATCGAGGTGTTCGCGACGCTGTTCGCGGAGATGAGCCGCCAGGCGGCGGGCTCAGCCTCTAGGGGCCCTGCCCGGCGGTCGGCGGCGGATCGATGATGATGATCGGATCGAGCGTCAGCCCGGGATCGTCGTCGGAGACCACCGAGTACTTGAACCGGCCCTTCACGCGCGGCCGCTGCTTCGCGGTGGCTGCGGAATAGGCGAGCCGGCCACTGCCGAATGGTCCATCGCCTTCGAACTCGATCGAGAACTTCTTCGCGTTCGAGCCCGTCCATTGGACCTCGTCCTGGGTGGTCATCTTGAGGGATTCCGGCTCGACCGTGATGGAGCCCTGCCCGACCGTGACCGAGATCGTGTGCGACCTCATGTGCGACCTCCTTTTCCGGGGTTTGCCGTCCGCGGCGTTCGCGGGCCCGCGCCCGCGATGAGCGCGCGGAAGGCTTCCACTTCTCGCCACTCCACGAACACCGGCGAGTCCCTGAGCCAGGCCGCCGGGTAACCATTCTGCACCGCCCGCTCGAGCCACGCCACCGCCCGTCGGCGGTCGCCGAGCTGCCAGCAGGTGAGCGCCGCGCAGTACTGCACCAGGGCGTTCGTGCTGTCGGCCCGGAGCGCGCGCTGCAGGTAGGCCCGCGCGCTGTCGGGCTGCCCGATCTTGGGGAAGACGGTGGAGAGGTTCGCCGGGATCATCACGTCGAACGTCTTGCCCCCGTGCCCCTGCCGCGAGCTCTCCTCGCGCCCCATCCGCACGGCCTGGGCGTACGCTTCCGCTGCCTGATCGCTGCGGCCGCGCAGCCAGTAGTAGGCATCTCCCAGGTTCGACCACAAACGGTAGTCGGCGAAACCGAACTGGAACGACTGGTTGTAGGCCTCGATGGCCTGCTCGAGCCGGCCGGAGTTGAAGTAGGCGGTGCCGAGATTCTCGAAGCCGACCACGCTGGGCCGCAGAGCGATGGAGATCTTGAGCGTGTCGATCGCCCGGTCGTACTCGCCCTGGAGGACGAGGATTCCGCCCAGGCTCCCGTATCCACGGTAGAGGTCGGGGGCGCGCCGGATCATATCCCGATAGGCGCCGATCGCATCGTCCATCCGTCCCTGCCGGTAGTACCAGGTCGCGAGCCACCAGTACGGCTGCCAGCAGTGCGGGCGGCCGGCGATCGTGGCCAGGTAGGTTTCCCTTTCCTTCTCCGGTTGACCGAGCTGGGCATACGTGCGGGCCAGGCGCAAGGCGACCCAGTCGTCCGTCGGATCGGCGTCGCGGGCCCGTCGATACGCCGCGAGTGCTCCCTCCTTGTCGTTCTTCTGTGCCAGCACCTCGGCCAGCGACCACCAGGTCTCCGCGCGCGAGCTGTCGCGATCGCTCGCGGCGCGCGCCGAGGCCTCGGCGCGCTCCAGCCATGCGCGGTCGGAGCCGAGCTTGAAGTACTTGAGCTGGGCGGCCGAGAGCCACGCGCGCGGCATGGCGGCCTCCGGCTCGGTATTGCAGGCCAGCTCGAGGTCGTCGGCGGCGCGGCGCGCCTGCTCCAGGGTCGTGGCACTCCGATAGCGCCCGAGTCCCTGGAGCAGGTATCGAAGGGTCCCCGCGCCACGGACGCCGCATGCGGTCGCCGCGTCCTTGCCGCTCCCGGGCAGGCGGAGCATCCGGACCGCGTCCCCATGCACGCGGTCGAGGAACGCGAACGGCTGCGAGACCGAAGCGTCCACGGTGCGGGACGCGATCTTCCGCCCGCGCGCGGCGTCCCAGAGATCGAGTCGGGCGTGGAAGGCGTCGGTCCGCTGCTCGAACGAAGTCTGGAGCACGAGGTTCACGCCCTGGACCTTCCGCGCGTCGTCGGCCGAGGCCAGCTTCTCGCCTATGCTCTCCGTGAACGACGCGAGCTGGAATCCCCCTCGATCCTGGTGCTTCCGGAGCCGGCTGGCGAGCATGTCGATGGCGCCGAGGGCGAAGGCGGAGAAGTCCTCGCTCGCCCCCGGCGTGGCGGGTGCCAGCACCGCGAGGTTCCGCTCCGCGGGGAGCGAGGACCCGAATGAGCCCCGCCACAGGATCCAGGCCGCCCCCGCCACCGCCAGGATCATGGCCGTCGCCACGGCCGGCCACGGGGTCGCGCGCCGCGACCGCGCATCTGTCGCGGGCGCTGCGGCCACCGCCGGCGACGCCGCCGCGCCGAGTCTACGGGTCTCGACCAGATCGCGCATCACGTCGCCGCACGAGGCGTACCGCTGCGCCGGATCCTTGGCCATCATCCGGGCGATCACGGCCGCGAGACGCGGCCCGACCGAGCGGTTCACATCGCTCGCGGGCTCCGGAGTCGTGTTCATGACCCGATCGAGGACCACCTCGTAGGTCGGCCCGGCGAAAGGACTGCGCGCCGTGAGCAGCTCGTAGAACACCGCTCCGAGCGAGAAGATGTCGGTGCGCGTGTCGATCCTGCCGCCGTAGTGCGCCTCCGGCGCCATGTACCGCGGCGTTCCGGCGATGACCGCGGCGCGGGACTCGGTCGTCGTCGCGGTCGTGACCCCCGGCGCCGGCGATCCCCCCTGGGCTTCGGCGCGGCGGGCGATGCCGAAATCCAGGATCTTGACCTGCCCGTCGCGCGTCAGCATGAGGTTCTCGGGCTTGATGTCGGCGTGGATCACGCCGTGGGCATGCGCCACGGCCACCGCCTCGACGCACTGGGTGGCGAGGTCCCAGAAGTCGCCCACCGGAAGCGGCGCCGACATCCGCTCGCGCAGGGTGGAGCCGTCCACGTACTCCATGACGATCAGCACGTCGTTGCCGAGGTCGAGAAAGTCGTAGATCGCCGCGATCCGGCGGTCGCTCAACTGGCTGACCCGGCGGGCTTCCTTGAGGATCGCGCTGCGCCGGCCGGTGCTCTCGGCGCTCTCGCCGCCCTCCGAGCGCAGGCGCTTGAGGGCCACGCGGCGGTTGAGGAGGGTGTCGTGGGCGAGAAGCACTTCGCCCATGCCGCCGTGACCGAGTATCTTCTCGACGCGGAATCGCCCGAGAATCGTCTGGCCCGGCGCGCTCGCCGGATCGGTCGGGATGGCTCCGGAATCTTCGGGTATTGGCACTCGGCCCCTTGGATTCGCTGTATGAACGCGAGTGCGGACACACCGTGCTGCGTTCCGGGCGCGAGTATACCCCAAAGCACGACCGGCAGTGGCCGCGGCGCCGAAGCCGAACGGTCAACGCACGTCCGATCGGGGTCATTCGATGAAGAGGCTGCTGCCGGCCAGGCTGCTCTCCGCCCTGCGGCGCGAAGCCACGACGCCGTACGAGCTGCCCGACGACGTCGTCCGGGCATCGCGCCAGCGCGTGCGGATCGCCGCGATGCTCGGGGCCGTGGCGTACGCGCTGCTGCTCGCGCTCGAGATTCGCGGCGCGTTTCCGGGCTCTCCGCTCGAGCACCGGATCGACCTCACCCACGACATCGTGGGAGCGTCCCTGTGCGCGCTGCTGTGGCTCGCTTCGGGCAGTGCCAGGCTTCCCGACCGCGGCCTGCTCGTGACCGCCCTGGTCGCGGAAGTGCTGCTGTGCGCGCTGATCTCGATCGCCGCGCCCTGGGCCTCGTTCGTCCGCACCGCGCACCTCCCGAATCATACGTGGGTGGTCTCCGTGATCATCCTGTTCGCGCTGCTCGTCCCCGTGCGCCCCGGGAATGCGCTGCTCGTCTCGACGCTCTGCGCCCTGACGATGCCCGCCGGATTCGCGGTGCTCGATCTCGCCGGCCGGATCGAGACGCGACCCGGAGACTACCTGGGGTCGGGCGTGGCGGGCCTGATCGGCCTCGGGATCGCGACCGTCGCATCGCGCACCGTCTATCGGGCCGGCCGGCAGGTCGCTGCCGCCCGCGCGGTGGGCGGCTACGAGCTGCTGGAGGCGATCGGCCACGGCGGCCAGGGCGAGGTGTGGAAGGGGCGGCACCTGCTCCTGACCCGGGCGGCGGCCGTCAAGCTGATCCTTCCCGAGAGCCTCAGGGGATCGCGCGAGGAGCTCGACACGGCGCTCGCGCGCTTCACCCACGAGGCCCAGGTCACCTCCGACCTGCGGTCCCCGCACACGGTGCAGCTCTACGATTTCGGCGCAACCGCGGAGAACTCCCTCTATTACGTCATGGAGCTGCTGGAGCCGATCGGCCACGGCGGCCAGGGCGAGGTGTGGAAGGGGCGGCACCTGCTCCTGACCCGGGCGG
>Ga0184629_10001139_pt1 | contig 11061 bp, 10 predicted proteins | sample PLM4_32_b1_FD_133158 | JGI IMG/M metagenome (GOLD analysis project Ga0184629, IMG submission 133158) | Groundwater sediment microbial communities from an aquifer in East River, Colorado, USA - PLM4_32_b1 | ecosystem: Environmental > Terrestrial > Soil > Riparian zone | place: USA: East River... | reverse complement strand
ACCATCGGGCGGCTGATCTACCGCTTAAGTCATCCCGCTCCGCCTCTGCCGGCGGGCATGCCGGCGTGGCAACAGGCGACCGCGCTGGCCACACACTGGGGACTTTATGCGCTTCTGATCGTGCAGCCGGTCGTGGGCTGGATCGCTACGTCGGCCTATCGCGCGCCGGTGTTGTTCTTCTGGTTGTTCGACCTGCCGCCGATCTGGAGAGAGGATCGACCGTTCTCCGAAGCGATGTTCGTGGTCCACCGCAGCATGGGGATATTCATCGCGGCGCTGATCTGCGTCCATATCGCGGCAGCGCTATATCATCACTTCATCCTTAGGGACGGCGTCCTTAAGCGCATGGTGAGCGGCTGATCCGATGCAGGGACCCGCAAGCCGGATGATCGGCCACCTCGTTTTCGGCGAGGTGGCGACGGCGGTAAAGCCAAGCTCGGTGCTGTGCCTGCCGATGGGCGCGATCGAGCAACATGGCCCGCACCTGCCGCTCAACACCGACTGCGTCATCGCCGAAGCGCTGACTCGCCGCATCGTCGCGCACTGGGGCGACGAGCACGATCTCTGGCAATTGCCCGTGGTGCCAATTGGGCTCTCGCGCGAGCACGCCTGGGCGCCGGGGACATTGTCGCTCACCGTTTCGGGCATGACCGCCTATTTGCGCGATCTCGGAAGCGAGATCGTCCGCGCGCTGCCGGCGCGAAACCTCCTGATTGTCAACGGTCACGGCGGCAACCGCGGTATCCTCGAGGCGCTCACACGCGAGATGAGCGGCGACTTCGGCCTCAACATTGCGACGCTTCATCTGGGCGCGACGATGAGCCCCGGCGCTGGAGCGGACATCCCGGAAATCCACGCCGGCAAAGACGAAACCTCGGTCATGCTCGTACTCGCGCCGGATCTGGTGCGCCGCGAGACCATAGCCAAATTGCAGCCATCGCCCGGGGGTGAAGCGGTGAGAACGCTCGTGTTCGATCCCGCCGCGAGCTACCCATGGAGCAGCGACGATCCGCGCTTGTCCGCGTCGGGCATCATGGGCGATGCGCGCGGCGCCTCCGTCGCGCACGGCGAACACGTCATCGCACGCGTGGTCGAGGGCGCCGGTGCGATCATCCGGCGACTCAAAGACAACGCCGCCGTAGCGGACAAGGCGAAGAAGACGTAGATGCACTTCCTCCGTGTCTATGGCCGCGTGCTGAGGCTGTTGTGGCCGGAGCGCCGGCTTGCCATCGCGCTGGTCGTCGGCAATGTCGGCATCGCCGGGATCACCTTCCTTGAGCCCATCCTGTTCGGCCGCGTCATCGACGTGCTCGTGACGAGCGCGCAGCGCAGCGCAGAGGAGAACTGGGGCGAAACATTGCGCCTCGTCACGATATGGAGCGTCGTGGGCGCGGTCGGCATTCTGTCCAGCATCCTGGTCGCACTGCACGCGGATCGGATGTCGCATCGCCGCAAGCTCGCCGCGATCGCGCAGTATTTCGAGCACGTGCTCGGCCTGCAGGCGGCGTTCCATCAGCGCGAACACTCGGGGCGCATGCTCAAGGTCATGTTGACGGGCGCCGACTATCTGTTCGGGCTTTATCTGTCTTTCTTCCGCGAGCACTTCTCGACGTTCGTTGCGGTGCTCGCGTTGCTACCGATCGCTCTCTACATGAACTGGAAGATGGCGCTGCTGCTGATCGCGCTGCTCGCCGTCTTCACCGTGGTCAACTATGTCGTGATCAATAAGACGTGGCGGGCGCAGGCCACGGTTGAGGACTACAATTCCGAGCTTGCCGCGCGTGCCAGCGATGCGCTCAGCAACGTGACGTTGGTGCACAGCTTTGTGCGTCTCGCGCTGGAAGCGCGAGACATACGCGTGGTGATGCAGCGGCTGCTCGCCGCGCAGTTCCCGGTGCTCAACCTCTGGGCGTTGGTGACCGTGTTGAGCCGCATGGCCTCGACGATCACGGTGATCGGAATATTCGTGCTCGGCAGCTACCTCAACTTGCGGGGCGAGATTTCGGTGGGCGAAATCGTCAGTTTCATGGGCTTCGCCACACTGCTCATCGTCCGGCTCGAGCAAGCGACCGGGTTCATCACCGGCCAGTTCTTCCGTATGCCGGGCTTATCCGACTTTTTCGAGGTTCTCGACACCGAGCCCGGCGTGCGCGACAAACTTGGCGCCATCGAGCTGGGTCGGCTGAATGGCGACGTCGAATTCGACAGCGTCACCCTCTCCTACGATATGACGCGCCCCGCCGTCACCGACCTGACGTTCTCGGTGAGCGCAGGGACATCCGTCGCGCTCGTCGGCCCGACGGGTGCGGGCAAGAGCACGACGATGGCGCTCCTGAGCCGGCTGTGGGATCCGCAGTCCGGCACAATTCGAGTGGACGGCCACGACATCCGCGACGTCACTCTGGAATCGCTGCGCGGCAATATCGGTGTGGTGTTCCAGGACAGCGCGGTGTTCAACCGCTCGATCGGCGAAAACATCCGGATCGGGCGCCCCGAGGCGAGCCAGGCCGCGGTCGAGGAGGCCGCCAAGCTCGCCCAGGCGCATGACTTCATCATTCAACAGCCGCAAGGCTACGACACGTTGGTCGGGGAGCGCGGTGTCAACCTAAGCGGCGGCGAGCGCCAGCGTCTCGCGATCGCGCGCACGCTGCTCAAGAACCCGCCGATCCTGATCCTGGACGAAGCGACGAGTGCGCTCGATACGGTCACGGAGTCGCGCATCCAGCAGGCGCTGGAGACGCTCATGCGCGGGCGCACGACCTTCATCATCGCGCATCGCCTCTCGACGGTGCGCAAGGTCGACACCATCCTCGTGCTGCGTCAGGGGCGCATCGTCGAACGCGGGCGGTTCGACGAATTGGTTGGCCGCGGCGGATTGTTCGCTGAATTCGTCGAGGGGCAAAATCTGCGCTTGAGCGCGGTTCCCCGCCCGATGGAACGGGCGCGATCGGCGGAAAGCTCCTGACCGCCTTAGCCCGGATGAGAGGACGAATGAGTTGCTGTTGGTGGGCGCAGCAGGACTCGAACCTGCGACCCGCTGATTAAGAGTCAGGTTGGGATGTCTGACACAAGCTGTCACCTAATGACACCTTGTGACGCGGATCTTACTATCCAACTTGAAATTATGACGAATCCAGAAGACCCTCTGACCCTGCGTGCCGGGCAATGACATGGAATGTCATCCGACGGGGTCCGCTAGAGGTCCGCTGAAAATTGCGGACCCGCGCAATGGAGCGAGGGTTCATGAAGCTGACCGAACGAGTGATTGCCAAGCTGTCCTTGGAGAAAGGACGCAAGGACCGCCTCATCTTTGATGACGTGCAGCGCGGGCTCGCTGTCCGGATAACAGCCGGCGGTGGTCACACCTATATTGCGCAGTACACTCATTACGGCAGCAAGTATCGCGTTCCTCTGGGCTCATGTGCGGCTCTCTCTTTGCACAAGGCTCGAGAGGCAGCGGCCGCAGTCATGGGTGATGTCGCAAAGGGTCGGAACCCCGCTGTCGAAAGGAAGGAAGCTGCAGCAGCGGCAAGGGCGAAGGCCGCGCGTGAAAGCTACACGCTTGCAGCACTCATTGAGGACTGGGAACGCGTACACTTGGCGCATCGCCGTCCGCGATACTCGGCTGAGGCCGTCCGTGCACTCCGTCACGCCTTTGCACGGTACCTGGACCATCCGGCGGAGGAATTGCAGCGCGCTAACGTAGTACGAACCATTGACGGGCTAACGAGCAAGAACAAGAAGGACGCGCCAGAAGATGCGCAACAAGCGCTCAGACGAGGGAACGCGATCGCTCGAGGTACTGTCGCGTACGGGCGAGCCGCATTTGGTTGGGCGATGAAACGCGGAACAGTCGCGCACAATCCGTTTGCTGACTTGCCTGCCAGACCGAGGGTGCCGAGCCGCGATCGCGTTTTGAGCGATGACGAACTCGGTGCGATCTGGCGAGCGGCCAGCGAGACGACGTTCCCCTATGGTTTCATTGTCAGGATGCTGATACTGACCGGTCAGCGGCGCGATGAGGTCGCGGGGATGGCTTGGACGGAGGTCACTGACGATCTCGCCACTTGGACCATTCCGGGGTCCCGAACGAAAAATGGCATCCCGCAGATCGTGCCGTTGAGCAACCCTGCCCGCGATCTCTTGCGCAAGCTGCTGCCCGACGATGACGCCGAGGCAAAGCGCGCTCTCGCGGAGAGGCGCACTCAATTTTCCCTCGTATTCCCCGGCCAAGCGGGAACTTACAGTGGTTGGTCCAAATCGAAGAGGACACTTGATCTGGCGTGTAGTGTCGCAGGGTGGTGGTTACATGATCTACGGCGCACTCTCGCCACCGGCTTCCAGCGCCTCGGTGTCCGTCTCGAGGTTACGGAAGCGGTTCTGAACCATATCAGCGGCAGCCGTGCCGGCATCGTCGGGGTTTATCAACGGCACGATTGGGCCGGCGAGAAGCGTGTGGCTCTCGATAGCTGGTCAGCGCATATACTTACTATTTCCGAAGGTCGCTTGCAGTCCGCGAATGTCGCTGCATTCAGGCCAAGAGGCTGAATGCAATGAGCGGCCTTCTGGCTGCCCACATCAGACGATAATTACGGTTTCCGACGGCGTCGGCGCCGAAGGTGAAGCAGCGTTTGCTGCCATCTCCGCGTTGCGCGGAGCCTCTGCCCATGGAGATAATAGCGCTCCGTCGTGGCAAAGTTGCGATGGCCCAACAAGGGGGCTGCAACTCGAACGTGTTCGGGATCAACGTCGGCCAAGGTTGTCGCCGCAATGTCACGAGCCAGATGAGGATTCATAGTATGACCAAAAGCCTCTTTCGTGTGGATCACAAACCGACCGTAGAGGCCGTCCTGAGTTAGCGGGGATCCATGAGCGGAGACCCATAGCGCGCCGCCTATCGTTTTGGCCCAGCGACCCCGACGCTGGCATAGGACAGGTCTCCACTTGCTGAGCCAAGTTTCCAATTGAGTCGACAACTCATCCGGCCAAGGCACCTCCAGCGGGTCATGGTTCTTCATTTCGTCACCGGCGAAACTCAGCCACCAAGTACCCCCTCGCTTCGCGAGGTGTTGTCCCAAGGTCATCGAAGCCAGGTTCTTCCGACGTAGGGGGCGCAGCGCGATGAGGGCAATGAGCAGCCCGTCGCGAAACATCAATGCGGCCAGGCGGAGCGTTGGTTCCGATGCAGCTCTTTTCATCAGCGCAAACCCGAGGTCGAGCAGATCCATAGAGGACACGATTTTTGCGGCTTTGTTCCTTGCTGGTCTGGCTTTGGCGCGAACCTGTGATGCGATACGTCTGATCCAGCTCCAATCGCGACACGGGTCCATCACCTTCGCTGCGTCGTGCAATTCCTGGAGGCGGTTAAGGACTGTATTGCTCGAATTCTCCAGCTCCCTCATCCCGTTGACATATGCGACGACGGCAGGAGGAGTGATCCGGTCGGCTGGCGCACACTCGTGCAATGAACCTTGCCGCTGCAGGGACGTCAGAAAGCGCCCATATCCCCGCTCAGTCTTTCTATTGGAAATCGCCCGGTACTTCGCGCGGATGCCGCCGTCGTCTAGGAGGTCCCCCCTGATCAACGAGTCCTTCCACAGACGCTGGTCGGCTTGTGGCCACTCAGAAAGTGGAAGACAGCGGCGCTCGGGACATTGTCCTCGGCCATAAAACCGTCCCATCAGTTCTTCCCACCTTTCGGATCGCTCTTAGGTTTCTTCCGACGCCAAGCTCGATGCGCGTCGTTGCCACGCGAGGGGAGCTCCTGAAGTTTCTTGATGATGGTCTTGCCGAAGTGGCGAACCGCCGCAGCGCTTTCCATCCCAGTGTAGGATTTGGCAGCAGTGTTCAGCGATTTGTGGCCCAGAACGTGCGAGATCACGGGGTACTCTCCCGGATGCTCTTTGAGGTATTCGCAGCTGCCAAAATGCCTGAACAGATGTGGATGCATTTTGAGCCCAGTGTAGGCGTGAATGATTTTGGTAAGCTGACCGCCCAAAGTATTCTTCGCCTTGCAACCCAAATCTCCGGGAAACAGCGCGGCATTTCCCGGCTTCGCTAACAAGGGCCTAAAATCTTTGAGATACCGTTCGAGCAGCGTGCTCGCCTCTACCGGCAGATCATGCTCAAGGTCGATTCTGTTCTTGACCTCGTCTTCGGGGATGGTGATGTACCAAGACCCGTTGGTCCGTTGAAGGATGTGCCGGTAAAGCTCCAACGCCGCCAAGTTGCTGATTCGAAGAGGGCGGACAAGCTCCAATTCGATAGCAACTGCAAGCTGGGCCAGAATGGCTGACCGGATTTTCGAATGCCGCCCGGATACCGCTTCACGCATAAGGTGCGCGGGCAAGTTAAGGAGAGCGTAGACATTTTCTTCATCGTCGAAGGGGCGGAGCCGTTCCCGGTTTTTCGGCGTCATCCCGGAGTTCGGCATGGAGATATGGTTCTTGATGGTGTCCGACATCTTCTGGAGCGTGGCGGTGTCTACTTTCACCCAATGTCGCGCGACCGATTTCAGAAAATTCGCGAGGTGCTCAATTCCGGCGGAAGTCTTGTTACCGCGCCGCGTCATGAAGAAGCGCAAGATCTCCTTGAAAGCACCGAGCTCTACGAGGTCCGAGAGTGACCGGATCGTCTCTGGCGCTCTTCCGCGCCGGACTAGGGCCGACGCGGCGGCACGCGATTGATATTCCCGCGTCTGACGCGTGCCCGGGCGCACTGGCCGAAATGGTAGATCGTCCAACAGGTCGCTGCCGGAGATGCGCGCCAGATAAGCATCCGCATCCGCCTTGAAGCTCTCGGGAAAGGCGCTCCACGGTAAGGAAAAGGTATCTCGGCGACTGGCGGCTACTATTTCAATTGATGGCCACCCGGAAATTTTGTGCCGCGAGGAGTTCCATACGCCAATCGCCTCTCGCCACACTTGGTTAGGCTTTCTGATCAAGGCGTCACCTTCGAGCATTTGGCGGAACTGCTCAAAGTGGTCGGGCGCGACCGCGTCAGGCTCGACGCTCAGCTCGCTGAAGAAACGAAGGAGCCGGCTGACGCGAATCCGACTGGCCTTGGACAACCGCCCGAACAGATTCGCCCAAACGGGTGACATCGGCTTTCTCCTCACGGCGGGGAGTTCTTGCTTCACCAAGTCCAACGCCGCGCGCAAGAGGGAGCGGACGTTCGCCCACCGTCCTGCGCTCATTCCAATCGCTATCGGAGACACGTCGTCGAGGCGACGACGAAGGGGACCGCTCTCGACGGGGATCTGATCGAGAGGCCGGTTCAACACACGGCCGACCGTGCGCAACGCGGACGCTAGCTCGCCACGCCGCTTTTCGGGCATATCGGCACGTTGAAGAGCATCGAGCACATCGGCCAGCGTTCGTGAAGACTTCTTATCCGTCATTCCATGCCTCGTGATGACTCGATATGACAGGAAGCCCATTTCGTGAAAACGCTATGTAACAGATCAACCCAATTAGCTGGGTGGCGTTTTCACGAACGCCAATTCTCATTTGAAAAGCATCCCCCCGACGGATCATTTGTCCTTCAGCAGATCAATGATCGACTCGGGTGTGATGAGAACTCGACGACCTACGCGCGCGACGCGAAGTCGACCGTCAGCAATCAAACGCCGAAGCTGGCGCTCGCTCACGCGAAGAAGCTCTGAAGCCTCACGAACACTGAGCAGGCGGCGCGGCAGCCAGTCCGGCATACTCGTCTTGCTCACGGCGAGTTCTCCTTCACCCATGCTTCGGCAGCTGCACGAGCGACCGCCCGCACTAGCGCGATGAGCGCCGGATGGATGGAGATAGATGCCTGAAATGGCTGCAGCGCGGTCGATGCTGTAGGCTCAGTGCCGTCAATCGGGGCCGAGCAACCCTCTGGGTGGTTTATTTCCTGGCCAATGCGCGGCGACAAGCTAAATCCCCTACCGGTGACTTAGCCAGCGGACGTTGCGCCGACCCATTTCAGGATGATTCGGTATGGTAACGAATAAGTGCGAAAACACCACCCCCCTCCCTACCGGGAAGCCTTCATCGTGCCTATCCGAGCCCGCGACAGGTTTTTTTACCGAGCACTTAGAAAGCATGACCATCCGCAGGCCGCAGCCGTGAATGCTTGCCTCAAGGTTTTTACGAACCGTGCCGCCGAAGGCGAACCAGAAGACTACAACGCCCCCGCGCCGTCATTGGCGCATCGACGTCGATGCGCTACGGCAGCGGTTCATGGCGCTGCGCCGCCGGCGGACGGTCGTTTAGGCTAGATATCGAAATACAGATCGTCCCCGATGCATCCGCGCTTACGACTTTTTGGCCACGTATTTTGCCAGCATTGACCTGTATCAAAGCGCGCCGCGGAAAACTGGTTTAATTGGGTTCGATGGGAATTCTGTTAGGCAATGGAATTTTGTAAAATGGTTGTTGTGACCAAGGAGGTTTCGCCATGTGCACGGGCAATCCATAGCCTTGCTGGTCGTACTTGGCCTCAGCGGCTTATGCGTGCGACACCGGCAACGGCGCATCATTCCCTTGCGATGTTCGATATGACCAAGTCCGTGCGGTTGGAAGGCACGGTAACAAGGTTTGAATGGACCAACCCTCACAGCTGTATCTTTCTCGATGTGGTTGGTCCAGGAGCGGCGATCGAGCAGTGGACCATCGAACTTCCCGCGGCTGGCGTCCTTGCGCGTGAAGGCTGAACCAAGACCTACTCAAAGCCGGGAGAACGCGTGGTCCTTTAGGTCAATCCGCTCAAGGACGGAAGGAAAGGCGGGAGCTTAGAAAGCTTTGTGCCCCCGTTCGCGGTGCCGGCTGCGCAAGATTGTCCGGAACGATCCCCGATTGCGAAGGGACGGCAAATCTGAACACCAGAAAGCCTATCGCGAGCACGGCCACACCTGCGGTGAGCCATAGATAGGCGCGCGCCGTGACATCGGCTCTGGAGCCTAGACGTTCATGAAGACGCGAGCCCGGCCAGCTTCCGGAACGATTTCATAAACGGCAATTGACCCAGAACGCGGTCCTTCCATTCCCGGGAGGCCTACGGGCATACCAGGGATGGAGATGCCGATGATCTTCGGTCGTTCCGCAAGCAATTTACGAATTGGCTCAATTGGTACATGACCGATGACGACGTAACCGCTCATCTCGATCAGGTGACAACCGTTGAGTTCGGACGGCACCCGGGCTTCCGCAAGCTTCGCTAGCAGATCGACGGTCAGAATGATCTCGACCGCGAAACCGTTGTCTTGAGATAGGCGGCGTGGCCCTCGCAGCAGGGGCGATTTGAGTCCTTGTACAGCTTCACGGGCACAGGTTGCGCGAATGCGCTCGGCGTGAAGAGCGCCGTTGCGGACGCGAGAAGCACTGAGCGACGGCTGATTTGGTTCTTGGCCGTTCTCTAATTCTGGGCCAGGGGTCAAGCTCTCCATAAAAATCCTTGCCGACCACTTTGCTATGCGGGTGAGCAGCACATTGGCTGCCTCGTAGAGGTAACTTCGCAGCATCTTATCGCCGCATTTCGAGATGCGGCCCGTCCAATCGACCTCGCCGGAGGCGTACCGTCTTGCCGTTAGTCCGGCATAGGCTCCGACGCTACTCGACTTCTTGAAGCGAGTGGGGTCGTCGATCGTCGCAAGGTAGCAAAGAGCCGTGATTGGGCCGATGCCAGGTGCTGTCATGAACCGTCGCACTTGAGCATTTATTGCGGGCCAATCGCAGCACCTTGCGGTCGAGGTCCGCAATCTGCTGCTCGATAGCCTCTCGTGCCTTGAGCAGCGGCGCGACCGCAGCGGCGAGTTCCGGCCGGCCCTCGGTCAGCTGCAGGGCGCGCAGCAAAAACACGTTCATCTTTGCCCGACCGATGACGAGCCCGAGATTCTTGAGCAGCCCGCGGATCTGGTTCTCAAGATCCCGTTTGATCTTGACGAGTAGAGCTCGGCTGACGAGAAGGGCTTTGATCGCGTGACTGTCGAGATCTTTGACGCGTACCTCCTTATACCATCCACATTGCATGATGCGTGCTATGCCGACAGCATCGTTGCGGTCGGTTTTGTTGATCTGCATCTTCAAGGCCGCCTTCGCATGCCTGGCATCAATACAGATGACGGGCAGTCCCAGTTTGCTCAGCTCGGTCCATAGCCATGTCACCGTTGGTCCCGTCTCAATCCCAATCCGTTCAACATGCGGCGCATGCGATTTGATGAATTCAGCGATAGCTTCCGGGTCGGATGAAACCACCCCTTCGCGCTCGATCTTTCCTGTCCGATCGACGATGCAGACCGCTGTCAGCTTCAGCGATACGTCCAGTCCGACATAGTGCTCCATTGCAGCCCTCCATGATTGCAAGGCCCCATGGGGAGGCCTCGTCGCTTCCAAGAGAGCTGATTCCCAGAGCCTGGGTATGGCTCGGACCCGGAATTACCCCATGTGTCAAAACGGCTGGGATGAGACGGCCCGAGTTCGAGTTTTCCGGCATCTTGGCAGCCTAACAACTATACCCTGATCGCCGCGATGAGCGGTTGGACGCCCATGATGTTCATGACGCGGGTGAGATTGTAGGCCAGCACGTGTAGCGCCATCTCCGAGGCGACACGCGGCAGGGTTTTCATCAGGAAGTGGGTTGCGCCCATCCGTGCCTTGATCGTGCCGAACGGATGCTCGACCGTCTCACGCCGCTGGCGCATCCTCTCGGGATGCTCGTCGAGACGACGCTGTACTGTTTCAAGAAGGTCTTCATGCTCCCATCGGGCGATCCGCCGCTCTTTGCCTGTGGTGCAGCTGCGCTTGATGGCGCAGCTCTGACAGACGTTGGTCCAGTAACGATGCACCACCAGTCCGTTTTCCTCGGTGGTGTAGCGGTAGGTGAGTTTTTCACCAGCAGGACAGATGTAAACGTCCTCTTGGCCAGTCGTCTCAATCGGTCGACGCAACACAGGCCTGAAATCGTTCTGCCGGCGACTGGTAGCCGAGCGTCATGCGAGGGCGCTCGTTGAGTTCCCTTGCGATGTAGTTTAGCCGAGCTTGACTGTGCACCGACAGATCCGTGCCCTTAGGAAAGTACTGT
>Ga0184629_10001137_pt1 | contig 11077 bp, 8 predicted proteins | sample PLM4_32_b1_FD_133158 | JGI IMG/M metagenome (GOLD analysis project Ga0184629, IMG submission 133158) | Groundwater sediment microbial communities from an aquifer in East River, Colorado, USA - PLM4_32_b1 | ecosystem: Environmental > Terrestrial > Soil > Riparian zone | place: USA: East River... | reverse complement strand
TACAAACTGCAACATCTTGATAACCAGGTTCCAAAAACCTACGTCATTGTAAAGGAGTCTACGAACGTAGTGAGAAGTACGACTGAAGCCTGCCTGCCGGTAGGCAGGCAATCCCCGTACTACAGAGCGCGCACGTTGTAGTACGGGGATTGCCACGGTTGCCTTTACTCACTTCGTGAGTAAGCAACCTCGCAAAGACGGATCTCCAACGTCATTGTAAAGGAGTCTCCGAGCGTAGTGAGGAGTACGACTTGAAGCGTTTAGTCTCGCTTTAGCGGAAATCCCCAGACTACGAAGTGCGCACGTTGTTGTACGGGGATTCGGCTGCATTTACTTACTTCGTGAGTAAGCAGCCTCTTAGTAAATTCTTTTCATTGCAAATCTTTACTAATGATTTTTATGAGCGTTACAGGGCGTTCAAATTTATTATTCCCGATCTTCAGAAAATCATCATGCTGTAAGCGGAACCTCCTTTCAAACTCGAAGGCTTTTTGACCGCTGGGATCCATATGATGATGGCCAATGCTCTCGGAGTCTCTCGATTTAACCTGATAATATTTTACATAAAACGTCCGGTATGTGGCAATGTTCGGCACCTGGTACTTAATGTGGCCGAACTCATGTGCGAGTAAGGAGAGTGCATCATTTCCGGCAACGATCTGGGTGGACACAGTATGTAATCCATAATTTGAAGTGTAAGCGTCCCCATCTTCTCCGAGCGGGATATTGGTGCTGCCGGCTACGCTTCCGCTCATCTTTTCAATCGGTAAAAACTTTACATAAACATCCACGGCTCTGTCTTGAGCATCTTTAATGGTATCAATCTCATCATAGATATCCCCGGCGATCATTTTGAATTGAAGCAGCAACCTTTCCGTCAATTCATGATACAAAATAAAATCCCTTAGCCTGGAAGCATGTTCGTTTAATCTGTTCCGCTCCTGTGATGACCGGTTAGTATCCAGCATCAAGGCATTCACCTTCTTGAGGCCATCGCGAGCCGTGTTAATTTCAGCCTCATAACCATTTTTTATTTTACCGGACAAACTTGCAACAATGAGAATGTTCATCGCAATGGAAAGGACATACGTTTTCATCGAATCAGCATTCAGTGGTGGAGTGATTGATTTTTGGTCTCTTCCAAGCCTGCCTGCCGGCAGACTTTTCGGAAGAATTCAATCAGGTGGGCCCACCCAAAAAACTGATCAGGTTGACATCAGGAATTCGTTACCCGATTTATCAGGCAGCGTGATTCACAATTATCAGTACAAGGATAATGGAGGATGTCTATGGGAACTTCGGCTTATTTCCCTTTGAATATGAATTATGTAACATGGCAGCAGGAAATCAATGCCTGCGTGAAGCGTGAAGCGGTAAGCCACACATTATGTAACATCGGACGACTCAGATGTCACATTTTGCTGAATGGAAGCGGAAATGAGATTTGTTTGCAGATTCCCTGGATAGGTAGTCTACACTTTGGTTTTAGGGGTTGACAGGTCTGTTTCGGAGAATTGCCCGGGTGTTACACCGTATTGTTCCTTGAAGCATTTGTTAAAGTAAGAGAGGTCTCCAAAGCCGACGCTATAGGCGATTTGTGTGACGTTATCGCTTTTTTTACGCAGCATCTGGGCAGCCCGTTTTAACCGGATGGTCCTTACAAACTGGCTTGGGGTCTGGCCGGCAAGGGCTTTGATCTTGCGGTAAAATTGCATTCGGCTATATCCAGCTTCCCGGCTGAAGTCTTCAATGGAGAAATTCTCATCCTCCATGTGCGCTTCAATCAACCCAAGCACTTTTTGAAGAAACTTCTCATCCAGTGAACTGACAGCAATTTGTGACGGCTCCAGCGTGATTTCTTTGCTAAACTTTTCGCGCATTTTTTGTCTTGCTTCAATATGATTGCGCACGATCAGTTTCAACTCATCGGCATCAAACGGCTTTAATAAGTAGTCGTCTGCTCGTTGTTCCAATCCTGTCAGCCTGCTCTGTTGATCCGCTTTTGCCGTTAACAGGATCACGGGAATGTGACTCGTAAGTTCGTTGATCTTAATCAACTCGCACAGCTTGTAACCATCCATCTCCGGCATCATGATATCACTGATGATAAGATCGGGAACGCTCTCTCCTGCCTTCGCCACGCCTTCCTTTCCATTCACAGCTTCTATGATTTGATAGGACCCGGCCAGCGTTTTGCGAATGTAGTTTCGCATGTCTGTATTGTCTTCAACAATGAGCAGCACCGGTTGTGATTCGGAAACTGTTTCCTTTTCTCGTGTAGTTTCTATTCTTGAATCTTCTGAAATGATCTCATTAGAAATTCTGGTTTTTTTCAATTCTCCGGAGTCTACCATTTCTTCTTTACGGAGATATTCCTGGCTAAGTGGCAACCTAACAGTGAAGGTACTTCCTTTGCCTTCTTTACTTTCAACAGAAATAGTCCCATGATGTAACTCTACCAGCTCTTTAGCCAGGGCCATTCCAATTCCACTTCCTTCGTAATCCCGGGTTTGAGAACTGTCTGCTTGATAAAAGCGATCAAAGATCTTATTCAATTGATGGTCCGGGATTCCAATACCACTGTCTTTTACACTAATTACTGCACGCTGATTGTCCTGCACTTTCAGATTTAAAATCACTTCCCCATTTTTTTTTGTGAATTTAAATGCATTGGAAAGTATGTTGTGGATCACCTTTTCTATTTTCTCTTGATCCAGGTACATCTGGAGTTCCTGCACTTCCGCCTGGAAGAAGTATTTTATTTTCTTATCTGCTGCCAGCGATTCATATGATGATCCAATCTCTTTAAGGAATTGAACCATATCGGTTTGAGAAGCTTGCATGGTCATCTTGCCGGCTTCCAGTTTACTAAGATCTAAAAGCTGGTTGATCAATCGGAGGAGGCGCTGCCCGTTTCGCATCATGGTTCCAAACACTGTTTTTTGATCGTCACTGTTTGCTTTACTATATAATTCTTTAAGCGGACCGAGTATCAACGTAATGGGTGTGCGGAATTCATGAGAGATGTTGGCGAAGAAACGGGTCTTGAGACTATCCAACTCACTGAGATGCTCTGCGCGGTGTTTGAGCTTCACTCTTTTAATATCATAATGGCGCCAGGACAGAAAAATTCCAACTAATGCCAAACCATACAACGTATATGCCCACCAGGTTTTCCAGGGGGGTGGAAGAATAATAATGGTTAACCTTGTTTCCTGGTCACTCCATATTCCATGATGGTTGCTGGCCTTAACCTTAAATAAATATTCACCTGCATCGAGATTTGTATAGGTCGCCGTCCGGTTTTTCCAATCGGTTTCAATCCAGTCCTCATCATATCCTTGCAATTTATGGCGATACAAATTTTTTTCCGGCGAGGTCATCTCCATAGCCGAAAACTCGATCGTAAAATTGTTGTGTTGATAATCCAATACAAGGTTATCTAACATGCTGACGTCTTTGTCTATGAAGAATTGCTCTGCTTTGCTTTCTTTTCTTCCAATTCGGGGAACTTGATTATTTACTAATAATCGGGTGAATAATGGGGCGACTTTCTTCTTGTTGAGATTAAACGTTAATGGGTCAAAAAGAGTAAATCCATCGTAATCAGAAACAACCATTATGCCGTTAGATGACAGATATGGTGCGCAATTAGGTTGGGCGGATTGATAATGAAGTAAACCATCCCTCTTGTTAAATTCTACCGCTATCCCTTCCTTGCGATCATAAGATACAATTCCTACCGTATTGGAAATCCACAGCCGTCCTTTCTTATCTTCATCTATTGCTATAATGCCCTCATTTTTTAACAGACTTACTTTATTAAAGCGGTAATGGCCATCGAACTTTATTCCTTCATATAGCCCTCCCGATGTTCCTATAAACAAAACCTTGTCCGTACTTTCATAAACGGCGTTTGGGGTCTCTTTATCTTTAAAAATATGCTCAAAGTGATTATTGGAAAAGAGATCCACACCGTTTGCGGTGATTACCCAAAGTGATTTTTGATCTTTAGAATAGAGATGATGAATATCATCACTATCGATTGATGCAGGATCTAAGTCATTGTGCTTATACTGAATTACCGATCCTTTCGTTCCATAAGGAATGCCAGCGATAATTTTGTTTAACCCACTCCCTCTCCAGGTTCCCACCCACAAATTACCATCCGGGTCTTCCCAGGAACTCATAGCACGGAACAAACTATGTGTGATAAGATTGTTGCGCTCTGGTCGTAAGGCCAAATGCAGGCCTTTTTCGATAGCCCCTGATATGGGATTGATTGGTACTCCTAATATCCCGGTCTCGATCATAGTAATCCAAAGGAAGTGCCTGCCTCTATAAAAATTCTCAACAGAAGATCCGATGAATGTTGTCACCGATTGAAATTGGAGCGAGTCCAAATTCTGCGGAATAATTGGAGCCATCGCCAGCTCATGCTTCCCATCTCCTTTTGTTTTATCGACAACCACATAATCTTTCTCATTTACCTTATATAAAGTAGTGGTGTGAAGTAATCCGCCCGCTATGTTGGTATTATGGAAATTAATTTTTGGCTGTGCCAGGCGACTGAGACCCTGGTCTGTTGCTATCCAGAGGTTTTGATCTCTGTCAACCAACACATCACTCAAATGGTTGCTCTTCAAGGAGTAAGTATCTTCGGGGTTTCTTTTTAAAAGTACAATGGAGCTATCAAGTGGGTTAAACCTAATTAATCCATTACCCCAGGTTCCTAGCCAAAACACTCCCGAATCATCACGATCTAAACCTGTCAGTTCAATTCCAAGGTTAGCCCCTGAAATATTGTATTGGTCTGAGAATTCAGGAGGGAGATCAATACGCTGGGCTATCGAAAAATTATCATCTATTCTAAGGAACCCCCAGTTGATTCCACGATGGAAAACTATCCACAGATCATCGCGATCATCGTCGGACCTTTCATTACTATTACGCCTTTCAAAAATAAATATGATTTCAGTGTTGTTAAGAAAACCGGAATCTTTTGGGGCGATGTCTGCCCGCCTGAAAGTCTTTTTAGTTTTGTCAAATTTCCATAACCCTCTAGAGCTGGCAATCAGAAGGATGGAATCACGGTCAGCAACATCCATAATATCATTGGAGGTTACAGATTCCAATGAATCGCCCTGCATATTTACATATTTTTTTGTTTTCTGCGTTGCCGGATCGAAGCTATACAAACCCCTTCGGCTCGGGAACCACAAGGTTGCTCCCTTTTTCTCAAACCGAACTCTGCGCACATACCTTGACCCGCTCAAATCAATTTTGTACTTTATGAATCCGTCTGTTCTTCTGTCATATTTGGTAAGTACATAAGGATTTTGACTGATGGGGGTTATCCATAGATTCCTGGAAGGATCCTTCCAAAGCTGCGCTAGTTCACCCTTATATAGAGATTTTTCTGATTGATCAGGTTCATGTTTATAAATCATAAACTCATATCCGTCAAATCTGCTCAAACTATTTTTGTGTAGTATCCATATATACCCGAGACTGTCCTGTGCTAATGACTCAGCATGATCGGCGGCAAGGCCATTATGGGTATCGTAATGTTGGAACCAATAATTGGTTTGGGAGTAACCCAATTTTCCAATAATTACCAATGACGTAATTAATAATAGGCAGCGGAAGAATACAAAATGGATCCAGCAGGTTACAAAAAATGAGAATCCTTTCGATTTCATGAAGCTCTTAGGAGGGACAATTCTAATTTACATAAAAGCTTAAAGGTTTCTAAACTTTTAAATTTCATGCTGACTCCAAATTGTTCTTTGTCTCGATGAACATTTCATCTGCGTAATGCTTGTTCCATACAGAACGTGTCCCGCATGGCGGATCCCCCGGCTGACTCATTGGATCGGGCGCGTACTTCGTATGAAAGTTTCAAAGGAAGGGGATCCGCTAAAGCGGGACAGGTTCCGCTTAGTATGCGTTCTCCATTTCAAGAAAGTTTAGCAGGCGGGGAATGACGTTTTGTAGTTTTTTTTGCAGGACTTCCATTTAACTTATACATTGGCGAAGAAAGGTTTTTGAATCCACAATGTCATTATTCGTAGCGTCACTGAATTCCGGAAGCAACGGCAACTGCTACTACATCGGTAACGAGGATGAAGCCGTCCTCATCGATGGCGGTATTTCCTGCCGGGAGACAGTAAAGCGGATGAAGCGGCTGGGGTTATCAATAAAAAAAGTAAAAGCAGTATTTGTGACCCATGAACACAGTGATCATATTCACGGTGTTTCATCACTCTCAAAAAAATATCAACTGCCGGTTTACATCACTCCCCGTACCTTGGACAGCGGGAATTTACTTTTGAAGGAAGACAAGATCATTTCATTTCGCGCCAATGATCCTTACCGGATTGGAGCGCTCACCGTAACGGCATTTTCAAAATTTCACGATGCCTCCGATCCACACAGCTTTACGGTGTCGAGCAGCACCGTTAATGTGGGCATCTTTACGGATATTGGTTTGCCTTGTGAAAATGTGATCCGGCATTTTAAACAATGCCATGCTGCTTTCCTCGAAACCAATTACGATGAAGAAATGCTGGAGAATGGTGGATACCCGCAAGCCTTAAAAAACCGCATTCGTGGTGACTACGGTCACTTGTCAAACAAACAGGCCCTGCAATTGTTTCTGTCGCACCGGCCTTCGTTTATGAGTCATTTATTCCTGTCCCATTTATCGAGAAATAATAATACCCCTAAAATTGTGAAAGATCTATTTTCACCAATAGCAGGGCAAACGCAAATTATTATTGCGTCGCGTAATAAGGAGACGAAACTTTACCACATCAGAAATGTTGGCCGGCCTGCTGCAAGGCCCATAAAATCTGATGCTCAAGTTTTGCAACAGCAACTTTCATTATTTCATTGAGGATTCATCCGTCATTAACTATTTTTTTGAATAATACAACATGAGCAAAGTCCTAGGCATTTCCGCTTTTTATCATGACGCGGCCGCTGCCTTATTTATGGACGGAAAGATTGCCGCGGCAGCACAGGAAGAAAGATTTACACGAATTAAGCATACAGCTGAGTTTCCAAGTAAAGCAATTCAATATTGTTTGGATTATTCCGGATTGGACATTGATGAACTGGATGCGGTTATTTTTTATGACAAACCCTTTTTAAAGTTCGAACGATTACTGGAAACGTATTATGCCTTTGCGCCGAAGGGATTGCGCTCATTCCTTCAGGCAATGCCCCTATGGTTAGGTAAAAAACTATTTCTGAAGAAAATTATCCGGGACGAACTTGCTGCGATTCAGAAATACAATAAAAAAAAACTGACGATCCTATTCTCCGAACATCACCTGTCTCATGCTGCCAGCGCCTTTTTCCCCTCTCCTTTTAAAAGTTCAGCCATACTCACCATAGATGGTGTGGGTGAATGGTCAACGGCAACGATAGGCTATGGGGATGACAATAAAATCACCATACTGAAATCATTGAACTTTCCGCATTCCGTTGGGCTGCTCTATTCATCATTCACCTATTTTTTAGGCTTTAGGGTTAATTCCGGGGAGTATAAGCTGATGGGCCTGGCGCCTTATGGCAATCCGGATTCCGATGAAACGCGCAAATTCACCGAAGCCATAAAAAAACATTTGGTGACTATTCATGATGACGGATCCATTTGGCTTAATCAAAAGTATTTTACCTATGCTGCCGGACTTCAAATGGTCGACGTCAAAAAATGGGTTGTGATTTTTGGCTTTCAAAAACGTGAACCGGAAGCCGAAATAAAACAACACCACTGCAACCTTGCATTGGCTATTCAACATGTCACCGAGGAAATTGTGTTGAAGATGGCGGAAGAAGCCCGAAGGATTACCGGATCAGAAAATTTATGCCTGGCTGGCGGCGTTGCGTTAAACTGCCTAGCAAACGGTAAGCTTCTGAAGACAAAAAAATTTAAGAATCTATATATCCAACCTGCTTCCGGCGATGCCGGAGGGGCGCTTGGCGCTGCCATGACTGCGTGTTTTATGTATTTTGATGAACGCAGACATACTCCTGCCAAAGAAGATCTCATGCAGGGAACCTATTTGGGTCCTGACTTCGATGGGGGAGAAATTGAACGGATGTGCAAAAGTGTGAAAGCTAATTTCCGGAAGTTTGAAGATTTTAATGACCTCACGCAACAGGTTGCTTTGCTCCTTGCGGATGGAAACATCATTGGATGGTTTCAGGGAAGGATGGAATTCGGACCGCGGGCACTGGGGAACCGGAGTATCCTGGCAGATGCCCGCAATCCGGAAATGCAAAAAAGGTTAAACCTTAAGATAAAACACCGGGAGGCTTTCCGTCCTTTCGCGGCCTCCGTTTTGGATGAAGTTCGTGAAGAGTACTTTGACCTGGAAACCAACTCTCCTTACATGCTACTGGTTGCACCTGTACAGGAGGATAGAAGAAAGTCCCTCCCGGAAAATTACTATGATCTATCCATGCAGGAAAGATTGTATCATCCCAGAAGCGATGTTCAATCGGTGACACATCTTGATTTCTCTTGCCGCATACAAACGGTGCATAAAGAGACAAATCCAAAATACTGGGAATTGATTGATGCCTTTAAAAAACTAACCGGTTATGGTGTGCTTGTCAACACAAGTTTTAACGTACGCGGTGAACCACCCGTATGTACACCACTTGAGGCGTATCGTTGTTTTATGTGTACGGATATGGATTACCTGGTGATTGGAAATTATTTCTTCTCGAAAACAGAACAGATTGATTGGGAAAATAAAGAAAAATGGATAACTACGTTTGGTAAAGATTGACATTATTGTCCTACTAGAATTGACGATTCTTTCAAAGCCCATGATTTGTTTTTTAGTTGGCGCACTCCAACCTTTCACCGAGGGAGCTACAGTTAGGACACATCTTTTTGTTAAATTTTGCTCCGGAGGAGCTTCCTGTTTATAGAAATGTAATTAAATTAGAGAATTGGCCGCGCCGCGGCGGGCCCACCTAATACACGTTATGGCCAATACCTTTTCTCAAATTTATCTTCAATTTGTTTTCGCTGTAAAACAAAGAGAAAGCTTAATCGCAAAGGAACATAAAGAGGAGTTGCATAAATACATCACAGGGTTAGTTCAAAATCGAAGAGCGAAAATGTTGGCAATCCATTGTATGCCCGATCATGCACATTTGTTTGTGGGGATTAAACCTACAGTTCTAATTTCCGATTTTATAAAAGAAGTGAAAGTAGAGAGCAATGAATTTATCAATAATAAGAAATGGATTAAAGGAAAATTTAGCTGGCAGGCCTGCCTGCCGAAGGGCAGTTCGGCCCGCAGGCAGGAGGGCTACGGTGGATTCTCCTATTCACATTCACATATCGGCGCTGTGATTAATTATATTATAAATCAGGAAATGCATCATCAAAAGAGAACATTCAGGCAAGAATATCATGAATTGTTAAAGAAATTTGAAATACCGTTCGAGGAAAAATATCTATTCAATTTTATGGAGTAGTGTTTATAGGAGGCTCCTACGGAGCCTTACAAACTGAGCAATAACCTTACTATAGACAGGAAGCTCCTCCGGAGCAGAATATGTGTCCTAATTGCAGTTCCGATGGTTTTAACATCATAACTTAGTCGGACAGCAATATTAGCCGGACAATAATAGAAGAATGTAAAATAAAAAGTAATGGAATTTCTGAGGGATTTATGGCTGTTTATGAAAGAACGTAAAAAGTATTGGCTCGCCCCGATCCTTATCGTCTTGATATTATTGAGTTTGATCATTGTACTAGGCGGCACCAGCGCCATTGCACCTTTTATCTATACACTTTTTTGAGCCACTGTCCGAAATGAAAAACAAAAACAGTCCAACCTTAACAGTTTTGACAATTTCAATGAGCCTTCTTATTGTGCATTTCATTACAAAATGGGACTGGCCCGTTATTGCCTCCCTCATAATTGGCATAGCGGGAGTTATCTCTCCGAAAGTTGGCCTTAAGATTGAATATGTCTGGAAGGCATTGACAGAATTATTGGGGTTTATCGTTCAACGTTTGGTTTTGACTTTAATCTTTTACTTGATTTTATTTCCCATAGCACTTGCTGCGAAGCTGTTCAGCAAGCGCGATCCGCTTCAATTATCAAATAATTCATCATCAACTTTTATGGATATAAATAAATCTTTTGATAAAAAGGAATTTGAAAAGCCATGGTAATCGGTTATTCAGATACCTCGTCTACAATTCGCCCTACTTTGTCAACTTACATTTTAAGCTGAAACATGCCTTATCTTATTCCGATAGCATCCTTCATCAGAACTTTGTCTTGGCTGCTTTTCATAGCCCCCTCCCGGGCCGGCCCCGATAACAATCGGGGCGCATGTTCCATCAGGGCTGCACCCAAATCCGCGCATGCCCCTGCCAGTCCCGACAATTGTCGGGATGAGGCCCTGCTGGAACATGCTGAAGCTCATGTGTGGGCGTGTGAGTTGTGTGTGATGTATCGTGATTTTATACACCAAACCCAAAGTCGACAAAGTAGGGTTAGTGATTTATTTTAATAAGCATGGTTCTACGATTTAACCATAAGAGGATTGTTAATACGTTCCTGTATTGTCTGTACCTGTGTGTTATCATTTTGGCCCTGATGGAAATGGCCTATCGGTTTCAGGTTATTGATTTTTACCGCGCGGAACTAAATTCATTGAATGCTGAAACTGACCTATTACCCACCAACGAAAAAAAAACAATACTGGTCTGTGGAGATTCTTTTACTGCTCAGTCCGGCAGCTGGTTGGACCAATTGCGCGACAGTTTACCCAACTACCGGATCATTAATTCTGCCATTACAGGAACCAGTATTGTGGAGACTTCCTATATCGCCCCAAAGAGGATCCGTTCCCTTGACCCGGATATTTTCATTTATCAGATTTATGTCGGCAACGATTTAATGGGCGTGAGACATCCATTAAATTGGCATGATTTGTCAGCTATGCGGAATGTTTATTGGTGGCTTGCCGATAGAATTCACGTTCTGGCATATTTAAATTACAGAATGGGGCAATGGAGATGGAGGTTTACTTC
>Ga0184629_10001136_pt1 | contig 11077 bp, 9 predicted proteins | sample PLM4_32_b1_FD_133158 | JGI IMG/M metagenome (GOLD analysis project Ga0184629, IMG submission 133158) | Groundwater sediment microbial communities from an aquifer in East River, Colorado, USA - PLM4_32_b1 | ecosystem: Environmental > Terrestrial > Soil > Riparian zone | place: USA: East River... | reverse complement strand
GAGGTACATTTATTGTCAACGGCGCTTATAATACGAAAGATATTGCCCATCCTAAGTATGATTTTGCACTGAAGATCGAAAAGGTTTCCATCAAGGAGGCAGCTACTTCATCATCCATCGTCCAATCGTATGCCCCTATTGCTGGGCTGGTGACAGGAAATTTCTCTACAGATTTCAGAATTAGCGGAGAGTTATTGAAGACGATGATGCCCAATCTGGCGACAGTTAATGGCGACGGTTTGGTTAAGATCGCTCAAGCTGCATTGAAGGAATCTAAGCTCATCTCCGGGATAACTTCCCTTACCAGTCTTGAAGAAGCCAATGAAGTTACGCTGAAAGATGTTTTGATGTCGACGTCGATTAAAAACGGACGATTGGGTGTAAAACCTTTTGATGTAAAATTTGGAAGCTATAAAACAACGGTGGCAGGAAGTACTGGACTGGATGGGTCTCTGGACTACACCTTAAAGATGGATGTACCGGCTGGAAAATTAGGAACGCAGTACAATAGTTTTATTGCACAATATACCGGCGGGAAAAGTGATCCAAATGCCAATATTCCAATTACGATTGGGCTAGGTGGAAAATACGACAGTCCTGCACCAAAATTGTTGATGGACGATCAAAAGGCCCAGGCCAAAGAGGCTGTCACAGCAGCCGCGAAAGAAGAAGGACAAAAAGCGATTGAAAAAGCGGTGAAAGGAACAGAGGCTGAGCAGATTGTAAAAGATATTTTAGGAGGAAGCAAAAAACCAGATTCTACTAAGGTTGCAGATACCACCAAAACTGCAGCACCTGCAACTACGGAAGATGCACAGAAGCAGTTAGAGGATGAAGCCAAAAAGAAAATCCAGAATTTGTTGAAGAAGAAAAAGAACTGACAACGTTGGAAGCGGCATATCGTGATTCCCTTTAAGGGATTGACCTTAAAATTTTTCTCCTTCTCTTGATTCTTATCTTAAGACTGAAGTCAAAGAATGAGCAGCGTTAAAAATTTTCCCCGAGAGGCGATTATCTGGATAACGGCATTGCTGGCGCTGTCATTTCTGGATTCCGGGCCTCAACATTTTTCATTGTGCCCGTTAAAACATTTTGGGATTGATTTTTGTCCTGGCTGCGGCCTTGGAAAATCAATATCTCAGATCTTTCAGGGAAACCTAAAACAGTCCCTTTCTGTCCATCCACTTGGCTTTTTTGCATTGGTTACACTATCCCTGAGAATATTCACGCTAACCAAAAACCACGTAATACAATATGGCAAAAGTAATCAACGTACTTCCTGAACTGACAGGAGAAGAAATGCTCTACGTGCAGCGCCTTATCAACGATTATGATGATGAGAAGGCAAAGACTTTTGCGACGGTTTACCGTGCACGAAGAAAAGATCCTCTATTGATAATGATCTTAACACTCCTGGGGTTCCTTGGCTTCGCCGGCATTCAACGCATCATTATCAACCAGGTGGGTATGGGAATATTGTATCTTTTCACCATTGGATTGTGTTTTGTTGGTACAATCATCGATCTGGTCAATTACCAGAAGTTAGCTTTTGAAGCCAACCAAAAGTCAGCGGATGAGGTTGCTTCGATGATTTAATCAGGTTTGCTGGATTATCGTTAATGAGAGATCATTTCCTGCTGATCCTTTCATCCTTCTTTAGCGTGCCAAGGTATTCCACAAGGTCTATAAGTTCCTGTTCGCTCATCGAAGATTGAAGATTCGAAGGCATCAATGAGCTTTCCAGTTTCGCTCGCGATAATATGTTTTCTTTCAAGACAGTTTGTTGGTTTCCCATATACTGTATCTCGACTTTATCCCCTGTTTCTGATGCGATACGTCCGACAGCGGTGGAGCCATCTTTAAGTTTAAGACGATATCCCTCAAAGCCAAAACTAATACCCTGATCCGGAAAGAGAATGGAAGTATACAAGGCTTCCTTGGAAAGCTTGTCACCAATCTCGGTAAGCTCCGGACCGAAATTCACCCCTTCACCATTGGTGACATGGCAAGTGCTACACAACGTTTTGAAAACTTCTTTTCCTTTTACGGGATCACCATGCTTGTCAACCATCATTGAAATGGCAGGAAGGGGAGCACCTTCTTTACTACCCGGGAGTTTCAAATAGGCAGCGGCTTCATCGTGTAATGCTCCCCGCCAGGCTGTTTGAAACACGCCGCCAGCAGCGGTATGTAGTTCAGCAGGAATTTTATTCTCCTTGGCCAGGATTAACAAACGATCCTCCGCTTCCCAAGGACCCCCAAATGTTTTTACAGCAAGTTTTCGGAGCTCCATGTCTTTCGTACTATCCATCATAATACTTTCCATGATGGATATGGCCTTCTGATCGTACATATGTGGCCACACGGCTTTGATCATCGCTTGCGCTTCATCTTTGGTGCCTGTGTTGACCACATTTTTAATCAGATCAGTTTTATTCCAACTCAATAATGTTTTTACAGCTTCTTTGCCAACAGCACTATCGGGATAGTGTATGGCTAGTTGGAGCAGATCATTCGAACGATTCTGAAGCTTGAAAGTGGTAACAAGTTCAACAAATTCCATTTTACCTTTTTGTTGTTCCAGTACTTTGTTGAGCGAAGTGGTGATGGCAGGCGTCATTTTTAATTTGGAAGCATCCATATGCTTAAGGGCATATAACACTTTAGCGCCTTGAGTTTGCTGCACCAGTTGGGCAAGTATCTGTTGTTTCGAAGCATCGGTTTGAAAATCGAAGGCGCGGTAATAACGCAGCATTTCTTGTTCATTCGCTGACTTGATCAATTCAGCCATCAACGGCATGGCACCTTTACTTCTGCTTCTCCAGATGATATCCCGGTTAGCCGCTGTGCTGTTCCAATCCTTTCCGACTTTCTTCTTCCATGTATTGAAATACAAATCCCAGTTTCCGGTGGCACTAATTCCAAGCGCTTCGAGGTACCATCGATCCTTACCGTCATATTGCAGTGCAAGTTCAGTCCATAAGTCAGCAGCTTGTGAAGAGTTATTCCCCCGAATGGCGAGGGCAACTTCTCTTCGAACCTGGGGGGAAGAATCCAAAACCAATTTTGTTGCAACGGGGAGTATATCTTTATGCACGGAGCGCACGATTCGAATGCCGGTTATTCGGATGTTCGGATCCTTATCAGCCAATGCTTGATTTATGTAGGTATCTTCTTTTCCGGCAAGCCGTGCCAGTAACCAAATAGCCTGTGCTTTATGTCTCGGATTTTCGGAAGTCCATAATTTTTGTAAAGCACTTTCAGCTTTTTCTCCTGCAGAAGCTAAAGCATTCCAACCTAGATAACGCGTGGCTGCATTCGGATTGACCAATGCATTCACAGCGCCTTCTATGTCGGCAAGGTCGATCGTGGATATTTTATAATCCGATTTCGGCGGAGCAACGCGGTAAATTCTGCCCCTATCTACATCACCTGCCTGGTGACCCCCTACTCCGGGGTCATACCAATCTGCTACAAAGAGTGACCCATCGGGTGCCACTGCCACATCAATGGGACGAAACCATTGATCTTTCTCTGCTTCCAGGATATTTACAATGGAAGCCTTGTAACCGGCCCCATCATTTTCTACAGGATAAGATCTTACTACGTTATTGCCTGGCTCGGCGTGAATCATCTGACCTCTGAAAACTTCCGGCAATAAATCACCCTCGTACACGGTTATGCCGGAGGGTGAACCAGCGCCTGTTTGCAGAACATTGGGCACTACTCCCGGATCATTCAGGTGCCAATGCCGGAATGGAATTTCTTTCTCCATGTTCGTTCGGCGGGCACCCCAACTGGCTCCCGTCATTTCATCACGGTAGCCATAGTTTCCATATTCCATAACGTAGTTAATACGGGTGCCCTTGTTACCATCATCATCATTATCCGACTGCCACAACGTACCATAGGGATCGATTGCCACTTCAAAATTATTACGGAAGTTATTCCCCAATACCTCCACATTTGAGCCATCCATGTCCGCACGCATCACCATGCCCTCGCGGAAGGGTTTCCCATTCGTTACCACTTTGAATCCATGTACATCCACCACGGTGTCTCCAGCAGGATTAAGAAGGGACCTGCCCGCATTACCAAAATTGAAATACAACCGTCCGTCGGGACCAAAAACAAAAGTGTGCATGCCGTGGTCGTGTTGTAAACCTTGTATGCCCTGGAAGAATACTTCTTTTTTGTCTGGTACATCGTCCCCATTGTCATCGGTAAAAACAAACACATTCGGGCTGCAAGACACCATTACTTTATTGCCCAGGAGCGAAATACCAAGGGAGGAGTTTACGTCCGTGCCCTGGTAAAATACTTTGCTTTTGTCTGCCTTCCCATCTCCGTCCGTGTCTTCCAGAATCATGATGCGATCGCCTTCTTTCTTGACGGGATTTTTTGGGTTGTACTCATTGCGATAGTTATAGGCTTCGCATACCCAGACCCGGCCTCGTTCGTCGATAGCAATGTTGGTAGGGTTGGTAAACATTGGCTCGGAGGCAAACAGCGTTACCTCAAGGCCATCGTGTACTTTCAGATCGGCAAGCGAACTTTCTGTGGAATGTGCTGCAGGTGGACTGATTTTATTGCATGAAGGAATCGAAAGCACCAGGGCGCTGAACAAAAGAACGGAGGGGAATCTGGAGTGTAGCATATGTGTTTTGGTAACGTTTGAAAGGTACGAAGCCCTATCCTTATTGTCAATCTTACTATATGTGCACTTGCCTGAGCCCTGAAGCGCTTGAGTTCGGCTGATTCTTAATCCACAGGTAATTGAATAGGATTCAAATTGTAGCACTTTCATTCGGATTATTACTTCTGTGTTGTCTTATGGTTAATAACTTCCTAAGCACTTGAACCACAGCGTATCTATTTACGTTATTTGTATTGTCAAACAACCACTAATTGCGATGACATCTATTCATCAAAAACATGAGATTCTGGAGTCGTTAAATTCCCTTGACCCTAGTCAGACTGAAAAAGTATTGGCTTACATCAAAGGACTTTTGTACACGACACCGGATGAGGCTTCTCATAAGAAGTTTAAACGGGAAGCGATGAAGGAGATTCGCTATGCATTAGGAAAAGGTCGCCGAGTAAGGCCTGCTTTCTAATCTGGCAAATAGCTTCTTCAAGAATTGCAGGTGCGTATACACGCACTGTTACTGGCTTTGACTCTATTGTAACTCCTTGCTTCCCTACGTTTATTTTTCAGTACCAGACTTCTCAGTTGTACTTTACATAATTTTCCCATTTCTCGATAGTATCCTTAAAGTCTTGCGGTAGCTCCGAATCAAATTGTAAAAACTCCTTCGTTATGGGATGAGTAAATCCAAGGGTCTTGGCATGAAGTGCCTGGCGCGGAATAATCTTAAAACAATTTTCCACAAACTGTTTATACTTGGTAAAAATTGTTCCTTTCAAAACCTGATCACCACCATACAGGGCATCGTTGAATAGCGGATGCCCCAGATATTTCATGTGTGCTCTGATTTGATGCGTTCGACCTGTCTCCAACTTACATTCAACTACTGAAACGTAGCGCAGGTCTTGGAGGACCTGATAATGCGTTACGGCATTTCTTCCCATATCACCGGATGGAAAAACAGTGGTAATTCTCCTGTCTTTCAGGCTCCTTCCAACATTTTTGTTGATGGTCCCGCTTGGCGGATCGGGTACGCCCCACACAATGGCATAATATCGGCGTTCAATAGTATGATCAAAGAATTGCTTCGCCAATCCTGTGAGGGTCAGTTCGTCTTTGGCAATGACAAGCAGCCCTGTGGTGTCTTTATCAATCCGATGGACCAGGCCCGGTCTACCATCATTTCCCGGAAGCTCCGGAAGATTTTGAAAGTGATAAGCCAGCGCATTAACCAGCGTTCCACTCCAATTTTGATACGCCGGGTGGACCACCATACCCGCGGGTTTATTAATCACCATTAAATGCTGATCTTCAAAAACGGTGGTGATGGGAATATTTTCAGGAACCACGTCACTGTCGCGCGGCGGCTCCGGCATAGAAACAGTAATAATATCGTTGGGGTGTACCTTGTAGTTAGCCTTGACGTTCTTGTCATTCACTTTTACGAATCCTTCGTGAATGCCACCTTGGATTTTGGTTCTTGTTACATTGGGCAGGCGGTCCATCAGAAACTTATCGATGCGTACGAGACTTTGTTTCGGGTCTGCTATGATGCGATGGTGCTCAAACAATTCATCATCCTTTTCGTCTAAGATTATATCGGCTTCGCTCATTTCTTTTTCTTCACTTTTCTTTTAAACCGATATTCATTCAGGATGGCAGCCTCATTCAAAATGTGACGAATGGTGTCCTCATTTTCTTCCAGTTCGGCAACGCTGTGAAAGGTTACACTCTTTACTTGCCTGCGGCCCTTTGCTTCTAAAATTCCTTGATCATTTGATAGTTCATATCCTTTCGTAAATCCAAGATCAACCCCGTCCTCATGGGGATTGATATAACACATCGCTCCGTAAAAGGAAAAGTAGGGAATTTTATAGCTGATTTTTTCCTGTGTATGAGGCCCCAGATCCAAAATCCAGGAGCGCACAATGGTCATAATTTCGCGTTGAGGCTGATGTTGTTCATTGATAAAATTCCGCACATTCATGACACAAAAATAGCTTTGTTGAACCATATAACCAGCCTGACTGTTTAATAAAGGTAAATCAAAGAAAGGTTAAGGGGATCATGGTTTTTGCAGAAGAAATCCGCAAGACAATTTTGAAAATGGCTGAAGAGCGGGGACCGGAACGAACCTTCGCGCCATCAGAAGTTGCGCGGGCAATGGACGAAAAAAATTGGCACCAATTAATGGATCAGGTTAGGTTTGTTGCAGGAATATTAATCAACGAGGGAAAAATTATTGCGAGAAAATCAAAAGAAAATATTCACTCGGAATTTTCAAAAGCCCCTGTAAATGGAAAGAAATCATCATAGAACTATGCTATAGTTTCTTTCCGAAGTGAAGGTAGATTTTCAGGATCCGATGTAGTATTTCAGAAGAACCCAGCCAAGCAAGCGATTATTTGTCAGCATACTTTATAGTAGAATTCTACTATTCTTTTAGTACAATTATACTATTGACGGCTAATGCTTCGGTCTTTAGCTTTGTAACATGATTAATTCCAAAAAGACCAAGACTGGGATACAGCGTCCATTTAGAATTGCAATTGTTGTTATTGGTGTTGTGGTGGCAATTATCATCGTGCATCAACTGATCTTCTAGTAGTTACCTTGACAAGCCTAGTCTCTCTTTTTTCTGCGAAGCATAACTATTTTCCCAAGTCTCCCTGTCCATACCAATGCTGTTGCCGGCCATTCTTTAATACCTCGTCATGAAAGAGGGGCTATACTTAAGTTATCACAAACCGGATCAATACTTTCCATAGGATGGATGCGTGCCCTCAATTCTGCCAGGCGATTTTAAAATTGAAAAGTGGGTGAAAGTTGAGATTTTCAGTAAGGCGGGACACGGTGTGTTATAGCTGCATTTGGTGCGACACAAACACCGTTCAAGGAAATGTGTTAAAAGTGATTTGGATTTAAACCTCCAACTCCTAACTTTAGTCATGCTGGTCTTCCAGCTATAAAGTCCTGACCCGATATGAAAACAACACTGAGGAATACTTTCTTATTGATCTTTATGGGAATTGCCGGATCGGCAAACGCCCAGGGCATGAAAATGGGTGAGGTAATTATCGTGAGCACCTCCACTTTGAAAAAGGATGTCAAGCCGGAGGCGTTTAAGGCCTTCATCCACGAAGAAGTTGCTCCGAAATTAAATAAGACCAAGCCTGGCGTGAGTATACAGTTGTTTCAGGCCGATCGCGGTAAACGCAAAGGAGAAGCTTTGCTGGTCTTTGGAGCAACAAAAGTGGCCGACCGTGAGGCATTTGCCACGGGTAGTCCTTTTACGGATGACGTTCTTTCAGCTTCACCAAAACGAGCTTCCGAATTTCTCAACAATACCCATACCTATACGGAGTATCGGCTCATCGGAGCGGAGGCTTTTAAGTCGCTGCCTGACATTGGTATTCTTGGAATCCACTACATAAAAGTTAAGAAAGAAAAGTCAGCGGAGTTCGAAAAATTTGTTGTTGACAAACTACACCCGGCTGTTGGTCAATTGCTGCCCGATATGCAGTTGCTGTATTACAAGGCAGTGGCCGGGGATCAGGCGGGGACTTACATTACGATTTTTGCTATCACATCTGTATCGGCCCGGGATAAATACTGGCCTCTAGGCGCCCCTGAAACAAAGATCTTAAAAGATGCCTTCGGACCATGGCAGGATTTGGCTAAAGTGCTGGGTACGTATCTGGTGGAAGGTTCTTATCTGGAGCCATCCAGTGGAGGTGCTGCTGCTTATTATGAAAGTAAGGAGTGGACGGACTTCATCTATCAAGGGAACACAAAATAAATTAAAACTATGAGATCATTTTATTGGACTTCTGCAATCATGCTGCTAACCATTGGGGTATGTGCACAGAGCATTGAAAAAATTCCGGCTGGCTTCGTGTCTTTATTTAACGGAAGTGATCTTACAAACTGGAAAGTACCTGCCGGTGACAACGGTCATTGGAAAGTGAAAGACGCAGTCATTGACTACGATGCCGAAAGTGAAGCCGTGGAAGACAAGAACCTTTGGACTGCCAAGGAGTATAAGAATTTTATTCTTTATGTGGATTGGCGTATCAAAGAAACACCATGGAAAAATCCCAACGTACCGCTTATTTTACCCAGTGGTCTTCATAAACTGGATGAAAAGGGCCAGCCTATAAGTATGGTCGTACCCGATTCTGATTCGGGGATACTCTTGCGTGGAGTAGGGAAATGCCAGGCCAATATATGGGGTTGGCCCATTGGCTCAGGAGAAGTGTATGGATACAGAATGGACGAAAAGATGCCGCCTGACGTGAGGCGTGGTGTAACGCCAAAAGTAAATGCTGACAAAAACATTGGAGAATGGAATACCTTTAAGATTACCATGAAAGGCAATAAGATGAGTGTTGAGCTCAATGGAATAAGCGTCATTGAAAATGCCTTACTTCCTGAACTTCCGGAGAAAGGAGCCATTGGACTGCAACATCATGGAGCGAAGAAGGATGGTGAATGGGTTAGTCCTCCAAGTTTAGTTCAGTTCCGCAGGATATATATTAAAGAGTTGTAGTACCTGACCCTATCGGGCGTTGTCAATATTTAAAGATAGAAAATGGGCTTCGTAAATTTGTTGACGTACATCAACTGGGATGTTGACCCCGACGTTTTTGTCATTCCATATCTAAATCATCCGGTGAGGTGGTATGGAGTGTCATGGGCTTGTAGTTTTTTGTTCAGTCAACAGATAATGTTTTACATCTATAAAAAAGAAGGGCGGTCCAGCCAGGAAGTTGAGACGTTAACAATTTATATGATAATCGCGTCTATGGTTGGAGCCAGGTTAGGCCATGTTTTGTTTTATGATCCGGTTGCTTTTTTTAAAGAACCATTAAGCATCCTGAAGATTTGGGAGGGCGGCCTTGCAAGTCATGGAGGAGCTATAGGAATTCTCATTGCATTGTATTTTTTCGCCCGAAAGACTAATGTAAAATACTTATGGATCGTAGACAGATTGGTCATTGTGTCAGCATTATCTGCATGTTTGATACGGCTGGGAAATTTGATGAACTCAGAAATGGTTGGTCTACCTACGACATTGCCATGGGGTTTTGTTTTTACTAGCATTGACGACGTTCCCAGACATCCGGCACAACTTTATGAAGCGATCTACTGCTTTATACTTTTTGTTTTTCTTTTCTGGACCTGGAGCAAGAAAAGAAATGAGCTAAAGGAAGGATTCCTGACAGGATGGTTTTTAATTATTCTGTTCGGTCTTCGTTTTATCGACGAGTTTTTTAAGATCAACCAGGTATCGTTTGAAGAAGAGATGGTATTAAATATGGGGCAACTACTGAGTATACCGTTTGTGATTGGCGGGATTTTAATCTTGCTGCGAAAAAACAAGGATGAGGTTGATCTTCATCCTCCTAAGCGAAATGCTCCTAAAGTAGAAAGCACCTAAAAAGCATTGGAGTGTCGAGCAGGTGATCCGGAAGGATGCCGTGTATTCCGTGAGAAATGAAGCATGTAACTATGTCCCTGCTATTTCAATATTTTCTTTGTGTTGGCCGCCCGGATTTTCGCAGTCAACGAAACACATGGACCCAACCTTTTATCTCATTAGGGAGGCCTCTCGATGTAAGTTTGTAGAAATAAATTCCGTCGGGCAGATCAGCACCGTTCCAGTCATTTTTATAATCTTCAGAAAAATAGACCAGCTCTCCCCAATGATTATAAACGGTTAGTGACCACGAACGATTTTTAATGTTTTCAAATACGAAGTAATCATTATACGTGTCTTCATTAGGTGTAATAATGTTTGGCACGAAACCGGGGCAATCGACAAAGTCCACGACAATCGTATCCTGAATCACACAAGCAGCAGAAGGGACGGAGACACTATAGATGCCGGGGGTGGAAACGTATTTAACAGAATCCGTTGATCCATCAGACCAGCGATATTCGACGTCAGCATGTGCCGGCTTTAATGATAATACTTCTCCCGTACAAAGCGTTGAGTCTGAACCAAGCGAAATATCAGGAACGTAGGTCACGTGAAATTTATGTTTGTAAGAGCATTCATTGAAAGCAATATCAACAGTATAGTCTTTAGTCCTCAGGGTTGATACGGTATATGTTGAAGAATTGCTTCCATCTTCCCAGGCATAACTTGTAGCACCTTCAACGAAGGCATTTAATTCGATGGAAGCCTGATCATAACAAAAAGTTGTATTGTTGACTAATGTGGATACATCATAGGGCAGTTCCTCCACAAGAACATCATCAATAAAATAATACGTATAGGAATAGTCCTTATTGTCAAACGTAAGCTGCACTAATTTTGTGGAATCAATGCTATCAAAGTTACCGATCAGTAGATATTGTGCTGAACTCTTTGCATTAAAGCATCCTCCGATTTTTTGCCAGGTTGGACCAACGACCTCACTTGAT
>Ga0184629_10001135_pt1 | contig 11078 bp, 8 predicted proteins | sample PLM4_32_b1_FD_133158 | JGI IMG/M metagenome (GOLD analysis project Ga0184629, IMG submission 133158) | Groundwater sediment microbial communities from an aquifer in East River, Colorado, USA - PLM4_32_b1 | ecosystem: Environmental > Terrestrial > Soil > Riparian zone | place: USA: East River... | reverse complement strand
GGGGGGGGGCGGCGGGTGGTCGGGGGGCGGTTTGGGGGGCGGGGGTGGGGGGGGGAGTGGAGGGGGTGGATTCGGCGGGTTTGGCGGCGGGGGTGGTTTTTCGGGTGGCGGTGCGGGAGGAAAATTCTGATGGCCGTGAAGATCACATCGGTCGAGGACCTCGCGGCGCGGGTGTTGGTCGCGCTGGGCGGCCGCGTGGTGTCCTTCCTGGTCTACGGGTCGGCAGCGCGGCCCGGGGCCGCGGACCGCAAGTCGGTCGACACGCTGCTCATCGCCGACGGGGTGGACCAGGGATTGCTCGATGCGCTGGCATCGGCCGTGGCGCCGTGGATCCAGGCCGGGCACCCGCCGCCGATCGTCCTGACGGAGTCGGAATGGCAGGCTTCGGCCGACGCCTTCGCGATCGAATACGAAGACATTCGCGCCGCGTACCGCCTCCTGGCCGGCCGTGATCCGTGGTCCGGGATCACGGTGCAGCGGGAGGACGTTCAGCGCCAGCTCGAGCACGAGCTGGTCGGGAAGCTCGTGCGGCTGCGGCAGGGCTACGTCGGCCTGCAAGGCGATGCCGGTCGCCTCACCGCGCTCGTCACGGGCAGCGCCTCCGGGTTTCTGACGATGCTGCGCACGACCTTGCGTCTCGCCGGCACCCCGGTGCCGGCCACATCCGCGGAAGTGGTACTCGCCGCGGCGGCCGTCGTGGGATTCCCCGCGAAGGACCTCGCGGATGTGGTGGCGCACGTCGAGGGACGGACGCCGTTGCGGCTCGCGGCCCGCGATCCGCGGGCGGCAGCGTACCTGGAAGCGGTCGCCAAGGCCGCGGATTATGTGAATCGATCCTGAACGAACCACAGAGGGGAGAGTCCCGCGTGAACGCCACACGACGTCTCTGGCCGGTGCTGGTCCTGTTCCTGGCCAGCTGCGGCTACAACACGATCCAGACCTACGACGAGCAGGCCAATGCGGCGTTCGCGCAGATCAAAGTGCAGCTGCAGCGGCGCTTCGACCTCATCCCGAACCTGGTGGCCACGGTGCAGGCGTATGCGAAACAGGAGCGCGACATCTTCATCGCGGTGGCGGACGCGCGTTCCCGTCTCTCCGGCGCGATCCAGAGCGGCGATCCGCAACAAATGGCCGATGCGAATCAGGCGCTCAACGCCCCGCTCGGCCGCCTGCTAGCGATCGTGGAGAATTATCCGCAGCTCAAGTCGAACGAGAATTTCCGCGCCCTGCAGGACGAGCTGGCCGGCACGGAGAACCGCATCGCGGTCTCGCGTCAGGATTACAACGACGCCGTCAACCGATACAACGCCTACATCCGGCGGTTCCCCCAGGTGCTGACCGCGAAGGTCACCGGGGCGAAGGCGCGCACATATTTTCAGGAGACGGCGGCGGCGGACACCGCGCCGCAGGTGAAGTTCAACTAATCGACGATGGCGTCCGGCAGCACGTAGTGAATCGGGTTGACCGGCTTGCCGTTCACCCACACTTCGTAGTGCACGTGCGGTCCGGTGGACAGGCCCGTGGACCCGACGAGGGCGATGCGTTGCCCGCGCTTCACGCGCGCTCCGCGACCGACCAGGATCTTGGAGCAGTGCGCGTAGCGGGTGACGACGCCGTAGCCGTGGTCGATCGTCAGGATGTTGCCGTAGCCGTCTTCCCAGGTGACCTGGGTCACGACCCCGGCGGCGGGCGCTTCAATCTCGGCTCCCATCGGCGCCGATACGTCGATGCCCTCATGCGGGCGCGCCATGTGCAGGATGGGGTGGACGCGCTCGGCCGCAAAAGCGCTGGTGAGCCATCCCTTGGTCGGCATGATGGATGGGGTGGCCGCCATCCGCGCCTGGTGTGTCGAGAGGGAGTCGTAGGCTTCGTTGATCGACCGCACGAGGACGTTGGCGCGCCGGGTCAACCCGTCCAGATCTTCCCGCGCCCCGAGCGCCTGGGTGCCGAGGGCACCGGAGGCGGTGAGGCTGTCGCGCTCGGACCACGTGCCGACCGGGCCGCCGATGCCCGCTTCCTGCACGCTCGAGTCGGTGGGCGACAGGCCGGCGAGCACGCGGAGCTCCTGGGCGCGCTGATTGAACGTGGACAGCGTGTCGTGCAGGCCGGCGAGGCGCGAGCGCATACGCTGAATCTCGTCGGCGAGCAGGTGGTTCTCCCGCTCGAGCATGCGGCCTTTGGTGATGCTCACGCCGCGCGACAAAGCGGCCCCGCCCAGCACGAGCAGCAGCAGCACGATCACACCCCCGATACCCACGAAGGTTTTCAGGACGGCGTGGGACACCTCCACGGCGCGGGACGAGCCCGAGCCGTGGGGGACCACCATCACCGTCCATTTGCGATCCGAGCTACGCCGCATATATGTCGTTTTCCCGCACTTACTTCAGGCGGTTTTTAGGGAAGCCAATAATAGACCCGGGCGTACGAGGCGTCAACGCCACAAAAGGTGACCCAAGTCACGCCGCCGTGGGCCAATCTGCAGCCTGGCCCCCCCACGGCGCTTAAGGCTCTTTCGGGAAAAGGGGTGGTGGTTTGCGGACTGACCACCCGGCGGGGTCGAGCGACTCGACCGCGCCAAATCCCGCCTCCCCGAGGGGGCGGGCCCCTCCCACCGCCTCCCAGAGCTGGGCGGCTATCTCCGGCATGAAGGGCTGCGCCAGGACGGCCAGGCGAGCAACGGTCCGCGCCAGATTCGCGAGCACGGTATCGAGTTCCCCCTCGCGCTTTTCCTTTGCGAGCCTCCAGGGCGCTGTCTCCTCCACGTACCGATTGGCGCGCGTTGCCAGGGCGATCAGCTGCGCGGCACCTCCCTCGAGGGCGAGCGCATCCATGTGGCGCGCGTAGCCGGTGAGGATCTCGCGCGCGTCGTGTTCGAGCGGAGTCGCGAAGCCGCCCGGATCGGGCGGCACGACACCGGCGCGGTAGCGCTGCACCATCGACAACGTGCGGGAGGCGAGATTGCCGAAGGTGTCGGCGAGGTCCGCGACGTAGCGCGCGTCGAAGCGCTCCCAGGTGAAGTTGCCGTCGCTCTCGAAGCCGATCTCGCGCAGCAGGAAGTAGCGCAGCGCATCAGGACCGTGACGGGTGATCGCTCCGTCCAGGCTCACGGCCGTGCCGGCCGTCTTGCTCATCTTGGCTCCACCCCATTGCACGTAGCCGTGCGCCCAGACGCGGCGCGGCAGCGCGAGGCCGGCCGCGAGCAGCATCGCCGGCCACACGACGCAATGGAACCGGGTGATGCCCTTGCCGACGACGTGGAGATCCGCCGGCCACCGCCGCTCGAAGCCCTCGTCGGGGAATCCCGTTGCGGAGAGATAGTTGATCAAGGCGTCGAACCAGACGTAGACGGTCTGCTGCGCATCCCCGGGGTAGGGGATGCCCCACGGGAGTCGCTGGCGCGAGATGGAAATATCCTGCAACCCGCTCTCGAGCAGCCGCAGCACCTCGTTGCGGCGGATTGCGGGATCGACGACGAACGCCCCGGACGTCATGAGCTCCAGCACCCGGTCGCGGTAAGCGCTCAACCGGAAGTAGTGATTCCGCTCCCGCTTGGAGACGAGGTCGAGCGTCGGGTGCTCGATGCAGTGGCCGTCGACGATCTGGCTGTCCTGCTTGAACTCCTCGCAGCCGGTACAGTACAAGCCTTCATATTCGGCTTCGAACAGATCCTCCGGGCGCCGGGTCTGAATGCGCTGCAGCAGGGCGGTGACGGCGCGGATGTGCCGCGGCTCCGTCGTCCGGATCCAATCGTCATGGCTGCAGTTGAGGCGCTGCCAGTAGCTTCGGAACGTCGCGTCCATGCGATCGACCCATGCTTGCGGGGTGACCCCCGCCCGCGCGGACGCCTGTATGACGGACTGGCTGTGCTCGTCCATCCCCATGAGAAAGCGAACCGGATCGCCTCGCAGGCGGCGCCAGCGCGCGACGCAATCGGCGCCGACCTTCTCGAGCGCGTGGCCGAGATGGGGGTCGCCGTTGGAGTAATCGATTGCGGTTGTGAGGTAGAACTCAGGCACCGGCCGGCGGCCCTCCGCCGCCGCGCGGCCGGCGGCGCCGGCGCCGGCGCCGGCCTTCGCCGGTCCGCGGTTCCGTCGGGGGGGCGGGGGCGGGGGCGGTCGGGGCGGTGGGGGCGGGCGAGGCCACCGTGGCCGACGGGGTCGCGGGGGGCGTGACGTCCGGCGTCGGGGGCGCCGGGGGCGTCGGCGGCGCCGCGTCGCCCAGCTCCTCGCGCAGACGCTCGAGCGGCACTACCCGGGTGCCATGCTCTTCGGAGCGCAGCGTCACGCGGTCCCGGAAGATGTCCACGGCGAGCACCCGCTCGGGGCCCACCGAGGTCTGCAGCACCTTGCCTTCCTTCGGGAATCGCTTGCGGCTCTGGACATAGAAGTCGTGCTCGTAATGGAGGCAGCAGAGCAGGCGCCCGCACGGCCCGGAGATCTGGGATGGGTTGAGCGAGAGGTGCTGGTCCTTGGCGACCGACAGGTTTACCGGTCGCAACTCGGGCAACCAGCTGGCACTGCAGTACTCGCGGCCGCAGCGGCCGATGCCGGACAGACGCCGCGCCTCGTCTCGGGCGCCGATCTGGCGCAGCTCGATCCGCGTCCGGAACACGCCCGCGAGATCGCGCACCAGGGCGCGGAAATCCACGCGCTGCTCGGCCGTGAAATACAGCGTGAGCTTGCGGCGGTCCCACTGCCACTCGGCGTCGGAGATCTTCATCGGGAGGTCGTGGGTGCGGACCCGCTCGCGGGCGGTGCGGCGGGCTGTGTCTTCGTCTGCCTGCAGGCGCTCGGCCTGCTCCACGTCTCCCGACGTGGCCCGGCGCAGCACCCGCCGCTCGACCGACTTGGGCGCGTCGGCGATCGCGCACCCGCCGCATCCCCGGGCGCACTTCTTGAGCGCGACGTCACCGACGGCGGAGACCCGGCCGAGGTCCTGGCCACGCTCGACCTCCACGATGACCGGGTCATGCAGGGCCGGCGGCTCCTCGGCCGCCCAATTGAAGAACTCCAGCCGGTTCCCTTTGAACCGGACCTCGATGACCGCCGTCACTTCTCGCTCAGCGCCCCCATCGAGAGGTATTTCTCCTCGCGCCGCTTCAGCAGTTTGTCGATCTTGATCCGGTGCAGCTCGCGCAAGTGGCGGCGCAGCGCCCCGCCCAACGCCTGCGCGGTGGCCTCCGGGTCCGCGTGCGCGGCGCCCGCCGGCTCCGGGATGATTTCATCGATCACGCCCAGGCCCAGCAGGTCTTCCGCCGTCAACTTGAGCGCCTCGGCGGCGCGTTCGCGCTGGCTGGCATCCTTCCAAAGGATCGCGGCACACCCTTCCGGTGTGATGACGGAGTACACGGAGTTCTCGAGCATCAGCACCCGGTCGGCGAGCCCTACCGCCAGCGCCCCGCCCGACCCGCCTTCACCGATCACGGCCGCGATGGTCGGCGTCCGCAGCGACGCCATGACGAGCAGGTTGCGGGCGATCGCCTCGGCCTGGCCGCGCTCCTCGGCCGCCAGTCCCGGATACGCGCCCGGCGTGTCGATCAGGGTGATCACCGGGGCGTGGAATTTCTCGGCGAGCCGCATCAGCCGCATCGCCTTGCGATAACCCTCAGGGTGGGCCATGCCGAAGTTGCGCTGCAGGTTCTCCTTGGTGTCGCGGCCCTTCTGGTGGCCGATGACCATCACCGACGTGCCGTCGAGCCGCGCCCAGCCGCCCACCATCGCCGGATCGTCGCGGAACAGCCGGTCCCCATGCAGCTCGACGAAGTCGATGAAGATGGTGCGCAGGTAATCGAGCGCGTACGGCCGCCGCGGATGCCGGGCGACCTGCACCCGCTGCATCGGGCTGAGATGCCGGTAGATCTCGGCCCGCAGCTCGGCCAGCTGGCGCTCGAGCGGGCCGGTATCGGCGCCAGGCTCGCCGCCGTTCTTCTTCAGCTCCTCGATCTGCCGCTCGATTTCGAGCAGCGGACGCTCGAAGTCGAGCGTGTAAGTCGCCATTGCGCGTCAGCTCGCTTTCACGAGTCGCACCCCGTCGGCCCCGAAAATGCCGCGCAGCGCGCCCAGCAGCTCCTCATCGGGTTCCACCCGCAAGGTCCGGCTCACGAGCCGGGCCGCGAGCGGAGCGGCGCGGGCGTCCCCGCTGCCGTTGCCGCCCTCCCACTCCACCAGCACCGGCGCCGGACCGGGGTGCGCCGCGCACAGGGCGGCCGCCGCCCGGGTGGCATCCGGCTCCGGTGGATGCTCGGCGCTCCAGCGCAACGCGAGACCGACCTGCCCGCTCGCCTTGAGGTCCTCAAGGGGCCGGGCCGCCTCGACGATGAACGGCGCCGCCTCCTCGCCCCGGTCGCGGGCGCTGTAGCTGCCGGTGAGCAGCAGCGCCTCGTCGGTCCGAATCACGGAATTGAGCCGCGCCCAGGCCTCCGGGAATACCAGCGCTTCCGCCGTGCCGTGGAAATCCTCGAGCACGAGCCGCGCGTATTCGGCTCCGGACTTCTTCGAAACCTGCCGCTTCACCACCGTGACGACCGCGGCCACCGCGACCTTCTGTTCGCTCCACGTCCCGAGCGTGGCCGTGGTCCGGTTCCCGAAAAGCTCCACCTCCGCACGGAACTTGGCGAGGGGGTGCCCGGAAATGAAGAATCCCAGGACCGCCTTCTCGCGTGTGAGCCGGTCCTGCTCGCTCCAGGGTGGCACCTCCGGCAGCGGTGTGTGCGGAGCGGGGGCGGCGGCGGTGTGGTCGCCGAACAGGGCACCCTGGCCGGCGTCGCGCTCCACCTGTCGGGCCTGCGCCTCCCCGAACGCATGCTCGAGCGCGGCCACGAGCTGGGCGCGATGGCCGCCCAGGGAGTCGCAGGCGCCGGCATCGATCAGGGCTTCCAGGACCCGCTTGTTGCACAGCCGCAGGTCGAGGCGCTCGCACAATTCGACTAACGAGCGGTACGGCTGGTCCGCACGGCCGGCGATGATGGACCTAATCGCGCCTTCGCCCACCATCTTCACCGCCCCCAGCCCGAACCGGATCCGCCGCTCGCCGACGACCGCGAACTTGAAGCGCGACTCGTTCACGTCGGGCGCCAGCACTTCCAGTCCGAGCTCCCGGGCCTCGTTGATGTACTCCACCACGCTGTCGGTGTCGCCGATCTCGCTCGATAGGAGCGCCGCCAGGAACTCCGCCGGGTAGTGCGCCTTGAGCCACGCCGTCTGGTAGGAGAGGATGGAGTACGCGACCGCGTGCGACTTGTTGAACCCGTAGCGTCCGAAGGTCTCGATCTGCGCCGCGATATCTTCGATGACCTTGCGGTCGTGCCCCCGCGACACGGCGCGCTCGACGAACCGCGTCAGCTCTTCCTGGATCAGCTCCTTGATTTTCTTGCCCACGGCCTTGCGCAGCACGTCGGCTTCCGCGAGCGAGTAGCCTCCCAGCACGTTGGCGATGCGCATCACCTGCTCCTGATAGGTGATCACGCCGTACGTGGGGCGCAGCAGCTCCTCGAGCGCCGGATGGGGGTACCGGACCGGGTCGCGCCCCAGCTTGCGATTGATGAAGACGAGGTGCATTCCCGTGTCGAGCGGGCCCGGACGGAGCAGCGCGTTGGTGGCGACCAGGTCGTCGAACCGATCGCACTTCATCTGCCGGAGGCAGTCGGTGGCGAGCGGCGACTCGAACTGGAACACACCGGCGGTGTGCCCCGAGCGCAGCAGGCGGTATACCTCGGGGTCCTCGAGGTCCAACCCGTCCATGTCGAGCGTCACGCCGTGTCGCTCCTGCACCATCGTCACCGTGTCATGAATGACGGTGAGCGTGCGCAGGCCGAGGAGGTCGATCTTCAACATGCCGACCTTCTCGAGCGCCACCATGTCGTACTGCGTGATGATCGCCTCGGGATCCTGCGGGGCGAGGCACACGGGCACGTAGTCGGCAAGGGGGCCCGGCGCGATCACCACGCCGGCGGCGTGGACCGACGCGTGGCGCGCCAGACCCTCGATGCGGCTGCCAAGATCGATGACCTTGCGGACGCGGTCGTCCTGCTCAACGATGGCGCGCAGCTCGGGGACCTTCTGCGCCGCCTCTGCGAGGCTCCACACGGCGGCCGGACCGGCAGGGATGAGCTTCGTCACGCGGTCCACCTCGCCGATCTCGAGCCGCAGGGTGCGCGCGACGTCGCGGAACGCGGCGCGGGCTTTCATCGTCCCGAAGGTGATGATCTGCCCCACCGACTCGCGTCCGTACCGCGCCCGCACGTACTCGATCACCTCACCGCGGCGCTCGAAGCAGAAGTCGAGGTCGATGTCCGGCATGGAGATCCGCTCAGGATTCAGGAACCGCTCGAACAGCAGGTCGAAACGCAGCGGATCGACGCTCGTGATGCGCAGGGCGTATGCGGTCAGGGAACCGGCCGCCGAGCCGCGCCCCGGCCCCACCGGGATGCCGCGATCCTGCGCCGCCTTCACGAGATCGTACACGATCAGGAAATATCCGGCGTAGCCGGTGCGCTGGATGACGTCCAGCTCGTAGACCAGCCGCTCTTCCACAGCCGGGGGCAGGGGATCGCCGTAGCGCTCACGCGCTCCGGCTCGGGCGAGGTGCACCAGGAGGTCGTTGTCGGTCGCGAACTCCGCCGGCCGGGGATACTGCGGCAGGAAGTAGCGTTTTTCGAAATCGAATTCGCACAGCTCGGCCACCCGCGCCGTCTCGGCCAAGACATCCGGCCGGCCCGGGAACAGCGGCTTCATCTCCTTCTCGCTCTTGACGTAGCTCTCCGCCCCGAAGAAGCGGAACCGCTTTGGATCGTCCAGGTCCTTCCCGGTGCCGATGGCGAGCAGCACGTCGTGCGCTTCCGCGTCATCCTTGCGGAGGTAGTGAGCGTCATTGGTGGCGACGACGGGTACTCCTAGCTCCTGGGAGAGCCGGAACATCCCGGCCGTGACCACCGCTTCGTCCGCGATCCCGTGGTTCTGCACCTCGAGCCAGAATCCATCGGGGCCAAACAGCCGCGCGAAGTACGCGGCGCTGTCCCGCGCCGCCTCATAATTACCGGCACGCAGGTACAACGCGATCTCTCCCGAGAGACAGGCCGCGAGACAGACCAGCCCGTCCTTGTGCCGCTCCAACACCTCCCGGTCGATGCGCGGCCGGCGGTAAAACCCTTCGAGGAACCCGATCGACGACAACTTCACGAGGTTCCGGTAGCCGTCGCGGTTCTTGGCTAGGAGGACGAGGTGGGAATACGGCCCCGGCGCGTCAGCGGGCTTTTCGCGGGCGAGGCGGCTCCCGAAGGCGAGGTAGGCCTCGAAGCCGAGAATCGGACGGACCTTTCGTGCCTTCGCCGCTTCGTAGAACGCCCAGGCCCCGTGGAGGTTGCCGTGGTCGGTAATCGCGAGCGAGTCCATCCCCAGCGCCACGATCCGGTCGAGCAGGTCCGGAATGCGGTTGGCGCCGTCGAGGAGAGAGTATTCGCTGTGTGTATGGAGATGAACGAAGGCCATCGGCAGATCGCGAGTTCCAACCGGAAGATACGGGCGCCGGCTCGCATTGTCAAAACCCGTTGCGAGGTCGACATTTCGCCGACTCCATGCGTATCGTCATCGCGCTCTTCGCCCTCGCGCTCGTGCTGGCGCTGGCCCATCACTTCACCGCGGGGGCGCCGGTCGCCGCCCGCGCGGCGCTGGCGCTCGGCGTCCTGATCGTCGCCGCGGAGCTGGCCGGGCGGCTGGCGCTCAGGTGGCAGCTGCCGCGCGTGTCGGGCTTCGTTGCCGCCGGATTGCTGCTCCGGCCCGACTGGCTGGGCACCGTCCGCGGTGACGAGGTCGATGCCCTGCGAGTCGTCGGCGACACAGCGCTGGCGTTGTTCGCGCTGCGCGCCGGGCTGGCGTGGCGCCGTGAGGGAGACGGTGCCGTGTCCGGACTCGGGCGCTACCTGGCGACGTCGGTGATCGCGCCGTTCGCCCTCACCGCGGCCGTCGTCTACTCGGTACACCCGTGGTTCCCGCTTACGGTACACCAGCCGTCCCGGGACGCTGTGGCGGTGTCGCTGGTGCTCGGCGCCTTCACCGTCGTCGCCGCTCCGGCCCTCGTGTGGGCCACGCTCAGCGACGCGCCGTCCGGCGCCCTCGGCGACGCACTGCTGCGACTCAACGCGTTGCGCGACGTAGCCGCGGTGGTGCTGTTCTCCGTGACGCTCGCACTGGCGCGTCCGATCGCGAACCTAGGCGCGCTGCGGCCCGATGCGTTCGCCGCGCCCCTCGGGGCGCTGGCCGCGTCGGGAATCGCGGGAGCGTTGTTGGCCTGGCTGGCTGGCCGGTTTCGACGCCTCCGGGGAGCGGACCCCGCCATATTCGCGCTGGCCGTGGCCTTCGGTGCGGCGGCAGCCGGCTCCCTCGGACCGGCCGAAGTCACGTTGGCGGCCCTGGTTGCGGGCATCGGGCTCGCTCGCTTCGACGCCGACACAGCCGTCCTGCTGCGCGGCCGTTTCGACGTACACGGCGGGGCGCTGGCGGCCGGGGCGTTCGCCCTGCTGGGAGTGCGCCTCGATGCTGCCGGGGCCTTCGATCTGTGGCCCTGGGTATTGCTCCTCGGGGGGCTGCGAGCGGTCGGGCTGTACTGGGGTGGACGCTGGGCGGCACGCGGTCCGTTGGTGACCCCCGAGCTTGCGCAGTCGGGGTGGCTAGGCCTTATATCGCAAGCTGGGGTAGGACTGCTGCTCGCGGCTGCAGGTCGACGGGCGTTCCCCGAATGGGGTGTATCATTCGAGGGCTTGGCCGTCGCCCTCGTCGCGCTGCACGCAATCGTCGGTCCGATCTGCCTGCGCCGCGCGCTCGCGCGAGGGCCGGCACTCACGGAAGGAGTCACCGGTGGGACGTAGGAAGAGGAAGATCGCAGTGCTGGCGTCGGGTGCGCTCGTGGCCGCGGCGTGCGGAAGTGGGAGCACCCAACCGAAGCCAACGCCGGCGTGCAACACCGCGGCGGGTCAGCCGGTGACCTTGAGTGTGGGCGCCTACCAGTCGATTCCGCCGCTCGCCAACGCCGGGTGTCTGATCTTCCCCGGGAACGCGTCGATCACGGACTCGGCGCGCTACCTG
>Ga0184629_10001134_pt1 | contig 11085 bp, 8 predicted proteins | sample PLM4_32_b1_FD_133158 | JGI IMG/M metagenome (GOLD analysis project Ga0184629, IMG submission 133158) | Groundwater sediment microbial communities from an aquifer in East River, Colorado, USA - PLM4_32_b1 | ecosystem: Environmental > Terrestrial > Soil > Riparian zone | place: USA: East River... | reverse complement strand
TCAGCCGCCGCGGATCGCCCAGGCGCGCGCGCGGAGCTGGATCGGCCCGTCGGCGCCGAGGCGCCGTTCGAGGCGCTTCCGGAGCGCTTCGCGGCGCGCCGCGTCCAGCGACGCCACGTAGGCCGGCGCCGGGCCGGTTCCGCCGAGGAAGGGGCGCCAGTAGTCGTCGAAGTCCGCGAAGTCCGTCGGGATTTCGAGTGCCCCGGCCTTCAGGCGGCCGAGCCCGGCCTCACGAAAGAGCGAAGTCAGGGCCTCGCCGTGGCAGATCGGGAACCGGAGGCCCTCGTCGTGAGGCGCCGCCGCCGGATCCGAGGCGATCGCCTCGTCCCAGAAGCGGCGGAGGAACTCCACGCCTTCCGCGTAGTCCCAGACGCAGGCTGCGACCGCGCCCCCCGGGCGGAGGCGCTGTCGCATGGACTCGACCGCGCGCTTCGGCTCGGGCACGAAGTTCAGAACGAGGCTGGAGACGATCCAGTCGAATCCGCCGTCGCGGGCCGGAAGGTCGTCGGCTCCCGCGGTCACCAACGAGGCGCGGGCGTCCGTGATCCTGGCTCGAGCATGAGCGACGAACGCGGCGGACGGATCGCATGCGACGACGGAGGCGGGCTCGCTGAGAGCGCACAGGGCGGAGGTGAGGGCGCCCGTTCCGCACCCGACCTCGAGCCAGTGAGCCGACGGCTTCGGCTTGAGCCACGCGAGGAACTCCCGGGCGAGCGGGCGGCTCCATCGGCCCATGTACGCCTCGTAGGCGTCGCCGGCGCTCCATGCATCGCCAGGCGTCTCACGCGCCGCGCGCCCGCCTGCAGCCTCGGGCTTCCGGGTCATCGCAGCGAGGCGCTCCAGCCGCAGTCCACGATCATCGAGTGTCCATCCTCCGCGGAAGGCGCGGAGCATATCACCCCGCCGGCCCGCGATCGCCGAGCGCTGGACACGGGGCGCGGGGCTGAAGCACGATGCCGGCTCCTTCCACGAATCCCGTCCATTTCGGGAGGTTCATCCATGCGATCGCGCGTCGTCGCCATCCTGATCCTGCTGGCCGCAGCGCCCGGCCTCGCCCGGAGCGCGCCGGCGGCGAAGAAAGCGTTCCAGCCGCTCGACGTGTTCGAGCTCCAGTGGGCGTCCGATCCGCAGATCTCGCCGGACGGCAGGCAGGTCGCGTACGTGCGCTCCTACATGGACATCATGAAGGACGCGCGCAAGGGCGATCTGTGGATCGTGGGCGCGGACGGGAGCGGCCATCGGCCGCTCGTGAAGAACGCATCTTCACCCCGCTGGTCGCCCGACGGCGGGCGCATCGCCTACGTCGCGAGCGACGGCGCGGGCGCCCAGATCTTCGTGCGCTGGATGGACACCGGGACGACCGCCCAGGTGACGCGCCTCCAGCACGGGCCGCGGGATCTCGCGTGGTCTCCCGACGGCGCCGCCCTGGCGTTCGTCATGGGAGTGCCCGAGGAGACGAAGCCGCTCTCGAAGCCGCTCCCGAAGCCGGAAGGCGCGGAGTGGGCGGCGCCGCTCAAGGTGATCGAGCGGCTGATCTATCGCGCGGACGGCGCGGGCTACCTGCCGGACGAGCGGGCGCAGGTGTTCGTCGTGGCCGCCGAAGGCGGCACGCCGCGGCAGCTCACCACGGGCCCGTTCGATCACGGCGGCCCGCTGGCGTGGACGCCGGACGGCAGGTTCATCCTGTTCGCGGCGAACCGCCGGGCGGACGCCGAGAGCGAGCCGCTCGACACCGAAGTCCACGAGATCCGCGTGGAGGATGGAACGCTGCGCGCGCTCACCAGGCGTCACGGCCCCGACGGCTCTGCGGACGTCTCGCGCGACGGAAAGCGCATTGCGTGGAGCGGCTTCGACGACCGGTACCAGGGCTATCAGGTCGCGCGGCTCTCCGTGATGGACCGGAGCGGCGGCGAGACCCGCGTGGTGAGCGGCAGCCTCGATCGCTCCATCGATGGTCTGCGGTGGAGCCCCGACGGCAAGGAGATCGTCGTCCAGTACGACGACGAGGGCGGCGTGAAGCTCGCGGCGATCACGCTCGACGGCAAGGTGCGGCCGGTCGCGAAGGACGTGGGCGGTCTCTCGCCCGGACGCCCGTACTCGAGCGGGGACTTCTCGATGTCGCGGACCGGGCTCCTGGCCTACACGCAGGCCGGTCCCGACCGGCTCGCCGACGTGGCGGTGGTGCCGCTGCGCGGCGGCACGCCGCGGCGCCTCACCGATCTCTCGCGCGACCTCTTCGCCCAGCGCGACCTGGGCCGGCTCGAGGAGATCTGGGCGAAGTCATCCTTCGACGGCAAGCGCATCCAGGCGTGGGTGCGCACGCCGCCGGCCTTCGACCCGGCGAAGAAGTATCCGCTGCTCCTCGAGATCCACGGCGGCCCCTTCGCAGCCTACGGGCCGACGCTCGCCGTCGACATCCAGCTCTACGCCGCCGCGGGCTACGTCGTCGTCTACTCGAACCCGCGCGGCTCGACGGGCTACGGGGAAGCGTTCGGCAACGCCATCCACCACGCGTATCCGGGTCACGACTACGAGGACCTCATCTCGGTGGTGGAAGCGGTGGTGGCGAAGGGCTCCGTGGATCCCGAACGGCTGTTCGTGACGGGCGGGAGCGGGGGCGGCGTGCTTACCGCCTGGATCGTGGGGAAGACCGATCGCTTCCGCGCGGCCGCCGTGCAGAAGCCGGTGATCGACTGGACGAGCTTCGCGCTCACGTCCGACGGCTACAACTTCTACTGGAAGTACTGGTTCTCGGGCTACCCGTGGGACAAACCCGAGGAGTACTTCTCGCGCTCGCCACTCTCGCTGGTCGGCAACGTCAAGACCCCGACCATGGTGCTCACCGGCGAGCAGGACTTCCGCACGCCGATCTCGGAAGCCGAGCAGTACTACCAGGCGCTCAAGCTGCGCGCCGTGCCGACCGCGCTGGTGCGCGTACCGGGCGCCGGCCACAACCTCGACGGACGCCCGAGCCAGACCTGCGCCCGGGTCGCGGACATTCTCGCCTGGTTCGAGCGCCACGATCCGAAGGCGGCGAAGAAGGCGGAGTAGCGGCGCGGCATGCGAGACCCCCTCCGCTTCCGCCAGAACCTGCGCCTTCTCGCGGGTCTGACGCTCCTTGCCGTCGCGGCGTGCAGGCCGCCGGGAGAGCCGGCCGACCTGGTCCTGCGCAACGGCCGGATCGTGACGGTCGATGTGCGCAAGCCCGAGGCGCAGGCCCTCGCAGTTCGGGGTGGGGTCATCGTGGCGGTCGGGACCAACGGCGAGATCGCGAGGTGGATCGGCGGGCGGACCGAGATCGTCGATCTCGGGGGCCGACTGGCGACGCCGGGTTTCATCGAGGGCCACGGGCACTTCCTGAGTCTCGGGAACGCGCGCCTGCAGCTCCGGCTATCCGACGCGAAGAGCTGGGACGAAATCGTTCGCAGGGTCGCCGAGGCCGCGAAGCGGGCGCCGCCCGGCGAGTGGATCCGAGGCCGCGGCTGGCACCAGGAGAAATGGGAGACCGTCCCGAGTCCCAGCGTGGAAGGGTTTCCGACGCACGAATCGCTCAGCCGGGTCTCGCCGGACAATCCTGTGTTCCTCACGCATGCCAGCGGGCACGCGTCGTTCGTGAACGCGAAGGCGATGGAAATGTCGGGCATCGCGCGGGCGACGCCGGATCCCCCCGGCGGTGAAGTCCTCCGGGACGCGCATGGCGATCCCACCGGGCTCCTCCGGGAGACCGCGAGCGATCTCGCCAGGGCGCCGCCGCTCGACGACCCGGATCTCGTCCGCAGGCAGGCGCGCGTCGCGGCCGAAGAGGCCGTCTCCAAGGGCATCACGACGTTCGAGGACGCCGGCACTCCATTCGCCTCGCTCGACGTTCTGAAGGCCATGGCCGCCCGCGGCGAGCTGCCGGTGCGATTGTGGATGATGGCCCGCGACTCGATCGACCGACTGCGCGAGAGACTGGCCGCGTACCGAACCATCGGGGATGCCGGTCAGCACTTCACGGTCAGGGCGGTCAAGCTCCAGGTCGACGGGGCCCTGGGCTCGCGCGGCGCCTGGCTGCTCGAGCCGTACGCCGATCAGCCCGGAAGCCGCGGGCTCAACACCGCGCCGCTCGAGCTGGCGAACGAGATCGCCGACCTCGCGGCCCGCCATGGCTACCAGTTCTGCGTGCACGCGATCGGCGACCGGGCGAACCGCGAGGCCCTGAACATTTTCGAGCGCATTTACAGGGCGAACCCGGGGCGCGAGCTGCGGTGGCGGATCGAGCACGCGCAGCACCTGCACCCGGACGACATCCCGCGCTTCGGCCGCCTGGGCGTGATCGCCGCGATGCAGGGCGTCCACTGCACCTCGGACGCGCCCTGGGTCACGGCGCGCCTCGGGGCGAAGCGGGCCGAGGAGGGCGCCTACGTATGGCAGAGCCTGATGAAGAGCGGGGCCATCGTGGGCAACGGCACCGACGCGCCGGTCGAGGACGTGGATCCGATCGCGAGCTTCTACGCGAGCGTCTCGCGCAGGCTCAAGGACGGCAGCGTGTTCTACCCCGCGCAGCGGATGAGCCGCACCGAGGCGCTCAAGTCCTACACCTGGAACAATGCCTACGCCGCATTCGAGGAGGGCGTGAAGGGCTCGCTCGCCCCGGGCAAGCTCGCCGATATCGTCGTGCTCTCGAAGGACATCATGACGATCCCCGAGGAGGAGATCCCGACCGCGCGCGTCGTCATGACGATCGTGGGAGGGAAGGTCGTGTACCGGGCGGAGGAGCGCCGGCCCGGCCCCTGATCGCGCCTGCGGCAAGCCGTGCCGCGCGCGTTCTTCCGCCCGGCCCGGATGGATGAGCTCGAGGAACAACGCGACGCGCGGCGCGGCGCGGCCCAGGCCTCGAGCCTGGCCGCCGTCTCGGTGAACAGTGCGCTCGTCTCCGGGCGTTCGTTCATGAAGGACTCCTCACGCGGGAATGGGTGGATGCGGCCGGAACCTACCCCCGGCCGAGAGTAGATCCAGCGGGCCCACGCTGTACGCGCTATGGCATGTCGCGTAGGCTGTGCGGAGATGCGCTCGCCGTGAGACCGCCTTCTGCGGGAGACCACATGACTCGCAGCGCTCGAACCGGCAGTCCGGTCATCACGGGAATCCCTCGATTCCTCAACGGTCTCGTCGGCCTCGTGGGCGCAACGGCCCGGCGCACCATGACCGCCAACGTGCCGGCCCTGGCGGCTGCGATCTCGTATCACGCGCTGCTGTCGCTGGCGCCGCTCCTGCTGCTCCTGCTCACCGCCGCCTCGTCCATCCTCGGCTCCGAGGCGGCGCGCGCGCGCCTGCTCGCCGCGATCGAGGCGCTCGGCGATCCCGCAGTTGTGCCGCCGCTCCGCGCCACGGTCGAGATGATTGTCGACGCGCGCGGCAGCGCGCTCGCGACCGCAGCCGGCGTTCTGATCATGATGTACTTCGCATCCGCGGTGTTCCACGAGCTGGCCGCCGCCCTGGACCGGATCTGGGACGTGCCGCCTCGCGCCGGGCTCGGAGGTCTGCTGGTGCAGCGGCTCATCGCTCTCGTCCTCGTGCCGGCGGCCGTCGCCGCCGGGTTGCTGCTGATGGCGGTCTCGTTCCTGCACGCGCTGGTCGCTCCCATCGTGTCGCACCTGCTTCCCCCGGGCGCGCTGGCGTGGACGCTGGGCCGCGCGCTGATTCCCCTGCTGTTGATGACCCTGCTGCTGGCCCTCATCTACCGATACGGCCCGCGCGCGGCGCCGAGCTGGGGCGACGTGCGCATCGGTGCCACGCTCACCGCCCTCGCATTCACAGCGGGCAACGTGATCCTGGCGACGATGCTGCGGAGGAGCGTGCTGGCCTCGCTCTACGGCGCGGCCGGCGCGCTGGTGCTGCTCCTGCTCTGGATCTTCTCAGCGGCGCACCTGCTGCTGATCGGGGCGTGCTTCACGCGGGAGTATTCGGAGCGGTTCGGGTCGCGAGCCGGGGGCGGGAAGCCCGTGGGAGAGCGACCGTGACCCCGCTGCGCATGGCCTCGGTGACCTGCGTCACGGTGGCGCTCGCCCTCTACACCGCCGGAACCCTCAAGGAGCAGCGCGCCCGGCGGGCGACCGCGGGGGCGCGCGGGTTCCTCGCGGCGGGCGTGTGCACGGACGTGATCGCCACCGTCCTCATGATCCTCGCCACCGAGCGCCGGGGCATCTCACTGCACGGCATCCTGGGATACTCGGCGCTCGCGGCCATGGCGCTCGACACCTGGTTGCTGTGGCGTCACCAGCGGCGCCACGGTGCCGAGGTCGTGCCGCGGGGACTTCATCTCTACTCGCGCGCGGCCTACCTCTACTGGGTCGCGGCCTTCATCACCGGCGGGGCGCTGGTGATGATGGCCCAGCGCGCATGAAGCCCGCCGGGAACCCACGCGCCCCGAGGAGCCGAACGTGCCCGCTGAACCGCTGATCGTCTGGTCCGATCCCCCGCTCGAGCTGTTCGGCTTCATCGCCGCGTTCCTGACGGCGGGCGCCGTGGGTTTTCGTCTCTCCGCCCTGCGCGGCCTGCACGGCTCGCCGGTGGGCGATGAGCGCGACTTCGCCCGCGCCGCCGCACGCCGCGCGGCGCTGCTGGGGCTGCTGGGAGCGGCCATCGGCGCCGTGCTGCTCGCCCAGCGCCTGCCCGTGTTCGCCGCGCGCCGTCACATGACGGTCGCAGCCTTCGTCGCCACGCAGCCCCCGGTGGCGCTGCAGATCATCCTGCTGGTCCTGTCCATCGCCGGGTTCGCCCTGGCGGCGAGCGGCCGGGGCCCGGGCTGGGCGATCGCTGCCTTCGGCGTGCTGGTGTCGCCGGTGCGCGCCGCGTTCTTCGGCCAGCTCGAGCGGATCGTGAACCCGGTCCACGAGCTTGCGGCCGGGCTCTGGATCGGGACGCTGTTCATGCTGATCGCGGTGGGGATCGCGCCCGCGTTGCGCGCCCCGCTCTCCGCCGAGCGCAGGGGCGCGCTCGCCGCCCGGCTGGTGAACGGCTTTTCTCCGCTCGCGCTCGGGTCGGCCGCGCTGCTCGCCACGTTCGGCGTGATCACAGCTTGGCGGCACCTCAAGAAGATCGAGGCGCTCTGGACCACTCCGTACGGATACACGCTGATCGCCAAGCTCTGCGTGGTGGCCTGCGTCCTGGCATTCGGCGCGTGGAACTGGCGGCGTCAGAAGCCGCGCCTCGGCAGCGAAGCCGGCGCGATCGCGCTCCGCCGGTCGGCGACGGCCGAGCTCGCGTTGGCCGGCGTCGTACTGTTGATCACCTCGGTTCTGGTGAGCCTGCCCGCGCCGGAGTAGCCGGCCGGCGCTCGCGGGACTCCACGAGCAGCGTGTATCCTCCACGGCGATGCTCGGCGTCTCGCTCTCCCAGCTCCTCGGCCAGGCCGGGGTCTCATCGTTCCTGAAGGGGGTGGTGGCGGGCGGGCGCTTCGCCAACGCCTACCTCTTCCACGGACCCGCGGGCGTCGGCAAGTGCACCGCTGCGCTCGCCTTCGCGCGCGCGATGCTGTGCGAGCGCGTCGCCGGCGCATCGCCCGCTGAGCCCGATCTCTTCGCGGCCGCGGCTCCCGGCGGAGCCGCGGGTACGAGCCCATCGCCCGGGGCGGGCGTGGCGCGCGACGACTCCTGCGGCTCGTGCGGCTCGTGCGGCAGGAGCGGAGCGCTCCAGCATCCCGATCTCCGCTTCCTCTTCCCGGTCTCGGGCGAGGAGAAGGACCTGGAGGAGACGGTACGGGAGACCCTCGCAGCGCTCCGCGCCGATCCGCTCTTCGTATTCAAGTACGAGAAGGCCGCCTCGATCCGCCTGAGCCTCACCCGGGAGCTGCTGCGCGAGCTGGCCTACAAGCCGTTCGAGGCCGCACGCCGCGTCGTCGTGGTGCGCGACGCCGACCGCATGCGCGAGGACCAGTACTCGGCCATGCTCAAGAGCATCGAGGAGCCGGGGGCCTCCACGGTGTGGATCCTCACCACCGCGCGGCTCGCGCGCCTGCCGGCCACGATCCGCTCGCGCTGCCAGCGCGTGCGCTTCGCCCCGCTCGGCGAGCCGCTGGTGCGCGAGTTCCTGACGGAGCGCGCCGAGGTCTCCGAGCCCGACGCGCGCATGCTCGCGGCGCTGTGCAGCGGATCGCTGGCGCGCGCGCTCGCGCTGCGCGAGAAAAACCCCCTGGAGCTACGCAACAAGGCGCTCGCACTGCTCGAGCCCGCGCTGCGCGGCGATCCCGCCGCCCTGTGGAAGGCGGCCCAGGGCTTCATGAGCTTCGGGCGCACGGGGCGAGAGAGTCTGCGGCTCATGATCGAGTTCCACGAGTTGTGGCTGCGCGACCTGCTGCGCGCCCGCTACGGCGCGCCGCGCGAATCGCTGGTCCACCGCGACCGCGAGGTCGAGATCCGCAAGCTCGCGGCGGGCGTCGACGCGGCCGAGATCCGCCGGCGGCTGCTGGTGCTGGAGGAGGTGCTGCGCGCGATCGAGGGCAACGTCACGGCCGAAGTGGCGCTCTTCTCCGGGCTCTCGCGGGTCGCGGGCGCGCGGCTCGGCGAGGGCGAGTGGCCGCGGGCTGCGACGGCGAGGTGGGACTACTGAGCGAGGGTGCGGGGCGGCGCTCGAGTGTTCGAGCGGCCCCGGCCGCAGGGGTCCGTGCGGAGCTTCGAGCGCGCCGACTCGGCGCGTTGATGGCGCGACCGGCGCGCCGCTTCGCCCGGCGAACGCAGCCGCCCCGGGCCCCGCGCAGGCGGCCCGCCGGCGGCCGCATGTGATACCGTTCAGCCGCTCCAGAGGCTCCCGTTCCCCACCTTTCCCGGAGGTGCTCCGTGAAAACGCCGCATCGCATCACCGCGCTCCTGCTCTTCGCCGCCGCCGCCTTCACCACGTTCGCCCCGTCCCCTGCGCGCTCCGAGCTGCCGCCGCTCGTGCCGCGCGACGTGTTCCTCGGCAACCCGGTGAAGTCCCAGGCCCGCATCTCTCCCGACGGCACCCGCCTCACCTACCTCGCGCCGTCCCCGACCAACGTGCTCAACGTCTGGGTGAAGACCATCGGAAAGAGTGACGATCGGATGATCACGAACGACGCGAAGCGCGGAATCCGCAACCACTTCTGGGCCGAGGACGGCAAGCACATCCTCTACCTGCAGGACGTGAACGGGAACGAGAACTTCCATCTCTACTCGGCCGACCTCGCCTCGAACGAGGTCAAGGACCTGACCGCGTATGAGGGCGTGCGCGCGCAGAACCTGCTCGTGGACCGCAAGCACCCCGACGAGGTGCTGGTGGGCTTGAACCAGCGCGACAAGACGGTCTTCGACATGCACCGGATCAACCTCGCGACCGGCGAGTCGAAGCTCGACACCCAGAATCCGGGCGACGTGCAGGGCTGGGGAACGGACGCGGACTTCGTGATCCGCGGCGCGCAGGCGCAGAGCCAGGACGGCGGGACCATCATCCGGGTGCGCGACAGCGCGAGCGCCCCGTGGCGGGACCTGCTCACGTTCCCGGCCGAGGAGAACGGCGGCTTCGTGGACTTCACCGCCGACGGCAAGTCCATCTACGTCGAGAGCTCGCTGGGCTCGGACGTGACGCGTCTCATCAAGGTGGATGCCGCCACCGGCAAGGAAACGGAGCTGATCGCGACCGATCCGCGCTGCGACGTGGGCGGCATCATGGTGAACGACGTCACGCACAAGATCGAGGCGGTGGGGTTCAACTACCTGCGCAACGAGTGGAAGGTGATGGACCCGGCGCTTGCCCCCGACTTCGATGCGCTCAAGAAGGTGCACGATGGCGACTTCACGGTGGTGAGCCGCGACCGCGCCGACCGCACCTGGATCGTCGCCTACACGGACGACAACGGGCCGGTCGCCTCCTACGCGTTCGACCGCAAGAGCAAGAAGCCGACGTTCCTGTTCGTGAACCAGCCGGCGCTCGAGAAGGCGCAGCTCGCGCAGCGCGAGCCGGTCGTCATCACCGCCCGCGACGGCGTGAAGCTGGTGAGCTATCTCACCTGCCCGGTCGGGGTCCCGCGTAAGAACCTGCCGATGGTGCTCTACGTGCACGGCGGCCCGTGGGCGCGCGACCAGTGGGGCTACGATCCCTCCGCACAGTGGCTCGCGAACCGCGGCTACGCGGTGCTCCAGGTCAACTTCCGCGCCTCCGAAGGCTTCGGGAAGAAGTTCCTGCACCTGGGCGACAAGCAGTGGGGCGGGACCATGCAGGATGATCTGACCGACGCGGTGAAGTGGGCGATCAGCCAGGGCATCGCCGATCCCAAGCGCGTCGCCATCATGGGCGGCTCGTACGGCGGCTACGCCACGCTGGCGGGCCTCACGTTCACGCCCGACCTCTACGCCTGCGGCGTGGACATCGTGGGGCCGTCCAATCTCAAGACCCTGCTCGCCTCGATCCCGCCCTACTGGGCGACGATCCGGAAGACCTTCGACATCCGCATGGGCGACATGGACAACGACTCGCTCCTGAACCAGAAGTGCTCGCCGCTCTTCCACGTGGACAAGATCCGCTCGCCGCTGCTGATCGGGCAGGGCCAGAATGACCCGCGGGTCAACGTGCGCGAGTCGGACCAGATCGCGGCCGCGATGCGCGCCAAGAACCTCCCGGTCGAGTACATCGTCTATGCCGACGAGGGGCACGGTTTCGCGCGCCCCGAGAACCGGATGGACTTCTACGGGCGCGCCGAGGGCTTCCTCTCGAAGCACCTGGGTGGCAGGTCCGAGCCGTTCGTCGAGGTCAAGGGAGCGGCTGCCCAAGTGAAGTAAGGGCGGAGGTCCGTTTCGCGGCGCTAACGCCAGGGCACCGAAACCGGCCGACAGGCACGGCGCCCAAGGCCTCTGCGCCGCGAAACGGACCTCCGCCCCCGCCCCCGCCCTGCCTGCCCGCTCCCAGGTGAAACCCACCTCGCGCGTGAGGAGAGATGGGTCAGGGCGTGCAACCTGCCGATAGCTGCGATATGCTTGAGTGACCGAGATTTCTTCAGGCGGGAGCCCCCATATCTTTTGAGCGTATGGGAAGTAGAAGTCACGACAGATGGTCGCGCCCAGATTATGCTCCAACACACTCGCGAAACTCTCC
>Ga0184629_10001133_pt1 | contig 11086 bp, 6 predicted proteins | sample PLM4_32_b1_FD_133158 | JGI IMG/M metagenome (GOLD analysis project Ga0184629, IMG submission 133158) | Groundwater sediment microbial communities from an aquifer in East River, Colorado, USA - PLM4_32_b1 | ecosystem: Environmental > Terrestrial > Soil > Riparian zone | place: USA: East River... | reverse complement strand
GGTTAGGATATGTTGGACTTCCGCTGGCCGTGGAGTTTGGCAAAGTATTGTCCGTGATCGGGTTTGATATTAATAAGGATCGCATTCAGGAACTTAAAAGCGGACATGATCGAACACGGGAAGTAGAGCCTGAAGAGCTGAGACTTTCTACCCATTTGAGTTATTCGAGTGAACTTTCTGATTTAAAGCCTGCAAACTATTTTATCGTAACGGTACCTACACCCATTGATGAATTTAAAAAACCCGATCTCCGACCATTGGAAAGTGCCAGTAAAACGGTAGGTAGCGTCTTAAAAAAGGGGGACATCGTTATTTACGAATCCACGGTTTATCCGGGATGCACGGAGGAGATTTGTGTACCTATTCTTGAGAAGGTAAGTGGGTTGAAATTCAACAAGGATTTTTTTTGCGGCTATTCACCGGAGCGTATTAACCCCGGCGACAAACTCCATCGTGTTACAACCATTAAAAAGGTAACGAGTGGGAGTACACCGGAAATAGCAGAAAAAGTAGATCTGCTGTATCGAAAAATAATAACAGCCGGAACGCATAAAGCTTCTTCCCTCAAAGTAGCAGAGGCTGCTAAAGTTATTGAGAATTCGCAGCGCGATGTAAACATTGCTTTTGTGAATGAGTTAGCACTTATCTTTGAACGCATTGGCATCGATACGCATGAAGTATTAGAGGCCGCGGGTACAAAGTGGAACTTTCTGCCCTTCAAACCGGGACTAGTCGGAGGTCATTGTATCGGCGTCGATCCTTATTATTTAACACATAAAGCAGAAAGCCTCGGCTATCACTCGGAAGTTATACTTTCCGGTAGAAGAATAAATGACAATATGGGTATTCACATCGCCAATAGTGTCATAAAACTGATGGCTCGAAACGATTTGCCCATCAATAAGGCAAATGTACTGGTGCTTGGCATTACGTTTAAAGAAAACTGCCCTGATATCCGGAATAGTAGAGTCGTAGACGTAATCCGGGAATTGCAAAGCTTTGGAACAATTGTAGACACCTATGATCCTTTGGCTGATGAAGAAGAAGTAAAGCATGAGTACAATCTTTCACTCATAAAATCTTTAAGCCGGAAATACCATGCCGTCATTCTGGCTGTAGGTCACCAGGAATTTACCCAACTCGATTGGAAATCCATTTGTTATGAAAAGACGGTAGTCTATGATGTAAAAGGCATATTGGATAGAAAGAAAATTACAGCGCGACTTTAATACATGAGTTCAATAGAAAAAATTCTCGTTACGGGTGGTGCCGGATATATCGGGGCACATGTTGTCGTTGAGTTGATAGCGGCAGGATATCAAGTCGTCGTTATTGACAATCTCTCCAGAAGTGATAAGACTTTGTTGAAGGGAATTGAAAAGATTACAAATCAAAGTGTAAATTTCTTCGAAGGAGATTGTTGTGATAAGAGTTTTCTGACGAACCTGTTTCAATCCGCTGGGCCCATATCCTGTGTGTTGCATTTTGCCGCGTATAAGTCTGTTGGAGAATCAGTAGAAAAACCATTAGAATATTATAAGAACAATGTAGGTTCTTTATTGACGTTGCTGGAAGTAATGCAGGAAAATAATGTACTGGATCTTATTTTCTCGTCTTCCTGTACCGTATACGGCCAACCCGATCATATTCCTGTCAATGAAAGTGCGCCTTTCAAAAGAGCGGAGTCGCCCTATGGTGCTACCAAGCAGGTTTGCGAACGAATACTGGAAGATGCTTATATAACAGGGTTTAGAATAGTTTCTCTTCGGTACTTTAATCCTATTGGAGCACACCCTAGTATATTATTGGGTGAGATTCCTCAGGGTACCCCAAATAACCTCGTTCCTTATATTACCCAGACAGCAGCAGGAATTCGCGACAAGCTTATCGTGTTTGGCGCTGATTACAATACGCCAGATGGCACATGTATCCGGGATTTTATTCATGTCGTAGATGTAGCCACTGCCCACGTAAAAGCTATGGAGTTTCTATCCAAGCGCGTTGAAAAAAATCTTTACGAGGTTTTTAACCTGGGAACAGGTGTTGGTATTTCAGTACTTCAGCTGATTAATAAATTCATTAAAATAACCGGGGTCAATCTTCCTTATACCATGGGGCCAAGAAGGGCCGGTGATATTGAAAAGGTTTATGCGGATCCAAAAAAAGTAAACAGCACACTGGCATGGAAGACGAAGTACACGATAGAAGATTCATTGCTTCATGCCTGGCAATGGGAGAAGAAGGTCAGGAATCTCAAAGCGTAACTCAACCTATGCAAATAGTTTATTTCTCACGGAATACACGCCTGCCTGCGCGTAGCCGCTTCGGGCGCCTACGCTAAAGCTTCAGCGCCAGCGTGCAAAGGCAAGGAAATCACAGAATAGATTTAGTTATATTTTCCGTGTATTCCGTGTATTCCGTGAGAAACCAATGAGGAGACTTTCGTAACTTCAGATCGCAACTAACCTCCACTAAACATACAAGAGTTCTTAACGTTATGGAAAAAATTCAAATGGTTGATCTGCTTAATCAATATCTCAGGATTAAACCAGAGATCGATGGAGCCATACAACAAGTCCTTACTTCCACGGCATTCATTCAGGGTAAAGAAGTAAAGGAATTCGGTGATGCATTAGGGAGATACCAGGGCGTTCAATTTGTTATCCCGTGTGGTAATGGTACGGATGCCCTTCAGATTGCCATGATGGCGCTTGACTTCAACGCAGGGGATGAGGTTATCCTCCCGGTACATACCTATGTAGCCACCGCTGAAGTCCTTGCTTTGCTTAGACTAAAACCCGTCTTTGTAGAGGTAGATGATAAAACCTTCAATATTGATGTTACACAAATAGAAAAGAAAATAACCAAAAAGACGGTAGCGATCGTGCCTGTTCACCTTTATGGGCAGTGCGCCGATATGGAACCTATCCTGAAGGTCGCTTCCAGATACAACCTTCATGTCATAGAAGATGTAGCGCAGGCTTTAGGAGCGGATTACACTTTCGCTGAGGGTGCAAAAAGAAAAGCTGGCACAATGGGAACGATAGGAACTACGTCTTTCTTTCCTTCTAAAAATTTAGGTTGTTTTGGAGATGGAGGAGCGATCTTTACCAACAATGCAGCCCTGGCTGAAAAGATTAAAATGATTGCCAATCATGGACAGAAAGTGAAATACCATCATGACATCATTGGGGTAAATAGCAGGCTCGACACACTGCAGGCAGCAATTTTAAAAGTCAAGCTCAACTATCTTGATGAGTATGCCCGAAAAAGAAATGAAGTCGCGACTTTTTATGATGCAGCATTGTCAGGAATCAGCGGCCTTGAAATCCCTTTCCGGGCGGTTAACTCAACGCATGTATTCCATCAGTATACTTTAAAGGTAAATGGAATTAGCCGCGACGATTTCAAAGATTATTTGGCACAACACGGTGTGCCGGCAATGATCTATTATCCTGTGCCGCTGCACCTGCAAAAAGCTTATTACCAATCTGAATTTGGAGAGGGCTCTTTTCCCATTACGGAAAAGCTTTCAAAAACTGTCATTTCGCTCCCTATGCACACGGAGATGACTTCAGATCAACTCCAGTATATCGTTACAACCATAAAAAAGTATTTTTAGCGCATGACTAACAAAAAATGTTTCTACACACCGCAGCAAGGGCAACTTTTGATAAGTGGCTTTATATTTTTTTTATCTTGAATCCTTCAGAACCTGATCCGATAAATGTTTCAATATATACTAACAGAAATAAATAGATTCATCACTACAGAATCAAAAAAGATCATTCGAAACATAGGATGGCTTTTTTTTGACAAAGTTTTCCGGATGGGAATGGCGTTGCTAGTCGGCGCATGGGTAGCGCGCTATTTGGGGCCAACACAATTTGGATCGTATAGTTATCTATTGGCCACCGTCAATATCATTGCTTCATTTGCAGGGTTGGGACTTGACAGTATGGTTGTAAATGAAATTGTAAACAACCCACAACGCAGCAGTACTATAATATCCACAACCTTCACCCTGCGTGTCTTGTCAGGCATCCTTTCATTCTTAATTTGTGTATGTATTTTTTTCTTTCTTAAGCACGACGAGATAAACCTGTTTTACGTCGGTGTAATACTTGCCTTAGTGCCGATAGCGCAATCTCTCAATACAATTGAATTCTACTACCAGGCACAAGTAGCATCAAGAATAGCTGTAATTTCTAACAGCATAGCGTACATCCTGATGAGCATCTGCAAAATAATCGCAATATTATCGGGAGCAACGTTAATGGTATTTGCGGCGATCACTTCGATTGAGATTATGTTAGGCGGATTATTCATGCTTGGATCGTATAGGAAGATGAGTAAGCAGCACCTGACTTTTGCCATCGATAAAGCACTGGCAAAATATTTACTCCAGAAAAGCTGGCCACTGATTTTTGCCGGATTTATGATCACGATCTATATGCGGATCGATCAGATTATGCTGGGAGAAATGGTGAATGATTACGCGGTGGGGACGTATTCGGCCGCCTTAAAGTTATCTGAGATCTGGTACTTTTTGCCAGCGATAATATGCACCTCATTTTTTCCGTCCATCATTGAAGCAAAGAAACTTGGACAAGAGGTATACTTTCGCAAATTTCAGCGATTATTTGACATGTTGTTTTTCATGAGCGTTAGCATCGCGCTGTTAGTTACTTTTTCCTCTGGGTTAATTATCGATATTTTGTATGGTGACCAGTATACAGACGCTGCCCTTATTTTGGCCATTCACATCTGGACTGCTGTTTTTGTATTTTTAGGAGTGGCCAGCTCAAATTTCTTTATTATCGAAAATCTGCAAATAAAATCGTTTACACGAACTGCCATTGGAGCAGTACTCAATATTGTACTTAACCTCATTCTTATTCCCAGATATTTTGCCATAGGGGCTGCTATTTCGACTTTAATTTCTCAATTCTGCTCTGCCTACCTGTTCGATTTGCTGAGTAGAAAAACCCGCATATTGTTTGCTATGAAAACCAGAGCACTGTTTGCTGTAAACCTTATCAATAGAATTGTTATGAAGTCCTAGCACCAAAGGATATGAATACCCATTAAAATTATCTGGTTACATTCAAAATCTGTAATCTTGCTTTTTGTTTGTACCAACGTGACAAAGGATGACTGGAATTTAATGTGTCCACCATAAAAAATAGGTTTACCCCGCATGATCGAAGAAAAGAATTACTATGCTCACCCCACCGCCGTCATTGATGAGGGGTGCAAAATCGGCGCCGGCACTAAGATCTGGCACTTCTCGCACATCATGCCCAACTGTATCATCGGCGAGAATTGTAACATCGGACAGAATGTGGTGATCTCTCCGGAAGTTGTCTTGGGAAAAAATGTTAAAGTACAAAACAACGTTTCGATCTATACGGGAGTGATTTGTGAGGATGATGTTTTCCTGGGACCGTCCATGGTGTTTACCAATGTTATTAATCCGCGCAGTGCGGTGAATCGCAAAAATCAATATGCAAAAACGGTGGTTAAGAAAGGCGCCTCTATCGGAGCGAATGCCACGATTGTCTGTGGCCATGATATTGGCAAGTTTGCCTTTATTGGTGCCGGTGCCGTGGTGACAAAAAATGTTCCTGACTATGCTTTAGTAATTGGCAACCCCGCCAGACAGGCTGGGTGGATGAGTGAGTACGGGCATAAATTGGTTTTTAATAAAGATGGGATAGCCGTTTGCGAGGAGAGTAGTGAGAAGTATCAATTGGAAAAGCAGAGTGTCAGAAAGCTTTAGCATCTAGATGTACCGCCAAAGATCTTTGTTCCACATTACCTGTACTAATTTATACTAATCTTATGTGTAAGCAGTTGACCATTATAATTTATCCTCAAATAATAAATTCCGCATCCATAGTTTTCAAGGTTTATGGTAGAATTGACTATCGGTTTCTTAGTTAATAATTGCCCTTGATAGTTGTAAATCTCAATTGAAAATGATTGAGATTCTGTTAAACCAGAGATATAGAAAACACCGTTTGATGGATTGGGGTAAATTTGGATTGGGCTATCCTTAACTTTAAAATTTTCAATTATCAATTCGGATTCAACAGTCCCTTTTCTACCCGATATATCTATGGGACTGCTATTTGCTAAAAGCCATGGAAATCCTAAATAGTTGTTTTCTATTTGCCAATTCGGCTGGCCCAAACTCCAAACATGAGTGCGTGTTCTAAATGAACTTTCCCCAGAAATTGAATAGTCGGCAAAAGCGAGAATATCTGATTGGCTGGATCCACCAACATAATCCCAAGCAAGAAACTTACCCCCCAATTGGTCTGATTGATATGTTGATCCTGACCAAGCCGTGGAAGCTACAAATCCGGTTGATGTCCATTTGTAGATGAATAGGTCTGAGCTCCCATTATTGTTATTATACAACATCGCAATATCATCGCGAAAAGAATCTTGGTCGAAATTACCGGCGACTGTTTTACCCTTTATCTTTGCCCCAGCAAAATTCGAAACTAATAATGAATTGGATGGAACAGAAAAAGCACTCCCACCATTGTAGACAAACCTGAAGATCTCAACATTACTTCCCAAATCGTAAATCAATGCTATATCATCAATCTTATTATCATTATCAAAATCTCCCGACACAGTAGTTCCTGTTACTTTCGATCCCGTAAACGACGATAGGTGTAAATAATTACTAACGGTAAATCCCTGGGTTGTTGACGTAAAAACATACACATCAATAGTCCCGTTAGCATTGTCATAGATTGTTGCAACATCGTCAATGAATGCATCAGAGTCGAAATTCCCACTAACTGTTTTACCTGTGATCTGATTTGCATTAAAGGAGCTTAAGGCCATCCAATTGCTTGCACTAAAACTTATTATACCATTTGTACTCAAGGCTTTAAAAACGAAAATGTCTGTTGTTCCATTATCGTTTGCATAAAAAGCGGCAATGTCATTTGACATTAAATTATTATCAAAATCACCATTTACGATTCTTCCACTAATTTTTGAAGCCGTAAAAGAAGGAATTGTGGACACTGATCCCCTATAATCAAGGGTCTTAGTTGAATTACCAAGCCAAAGATGTAGTTGAGTCGTTCCTCCTCCAGCATCATAAAAACCAACAAAATCATCTAAGAGGCCATCACTGTCGAAATCTCCACTTACAATCCTGTCTTTTAATTTATTGCCTTCAAAATTAAGCCAAAATGGATCTTTTACGATTTTGTTTAAAGTCGATGGATCGTCTTTGTAGAAGTAGTAATTGGGAGTGTGCTTATTGTTGTTCGAGTCTGTGAAATCACCGGAATGACCAATACAAGCTAAGTTATTCCCTAGCCAACCCTTATCAACCATATGGTCTTCAGCACATTTTGGAGATGAAAAACTTGCATATTCTGTTTGAATACTAGTCGTAGTTTTTGCCGAAGTAATATAATTTCCGGTTTCTGAATTGTTAGAAACGTCCTCTATTCTGTTAGGGACAGCAGGTGGATTATCGTTCTGGTCAATGTGTACTGTAAAAAAGAGGCCATGCCTTGCATGATCATCTGCATTACCATTATAGTCCATTTCTATTAGGTTATTACTGGCTTCGTTGTGCCTAACCTGGGTTCCGTACCAATGAATAGCATTACCGGAAGGATTAATAACCGTGTTATATGCGATTTTATTATAATCAGCGTCTGCTATATAAAAGGCTTGATATTTAGCAAAAGATGTCGGTACCATTGAACGACCCTGACCGACAATCTTATTATAAAGTATTTGGTTGTTGGTTGCTGGAGTTTTATTAGTGTCATTGCTCAAGGCTCCTAATGTTATAGTGCCTGCTCCGCCACCTTCTGGTATAGGTTCGCAATTAAAAATACAATATTTAACTGTACAATAGTCTGAAGCCATCAAGATGCCAACTGTTGCATCGTTAAAAATAAGATTGCTGAAATTTATATACTGGACTCTCTCAAGGTGAATGGAGTAATTTCCATTCAAAGGATCAACAGTATGAGAATTCTTACTCAGTATCCCTTTATTAGACAAATATCTTGATGTGATATTAATCTGGTTCTGAGATGTTCCTTTGATAGTCCAATGCAGATCGTCTGCAATTACTAATCCTTCGATGTAAATATTAACTGTTTGTGATACAGTCTTACTTGGATAAAGTATTAATAATTTGTTATGGGCAGCTTGTAGTGATTTTAAAGGGCTAGTTATGCTTCCATCATTGACGTCATTGCCTGTTCCGGACACGTAAATATTAATTTGTCCTTGTGCCGAATTAACAATCAAAAAAGTAATGCTGATTGATAGTAATATTATTTTTATCATAGGTTGTGTTATAATGGCTAACTATTAACATAAAATTATGAGTCAAAAGTATTGCGAAATGTTCACAAATCAAAGCATCAACATTAAATTATTAGGTCTGTCCTTTAAAAAGAAATTGCTACCAATCTCCTAAACCATTGCAGTAGAAATTGTTCCGTTACTTTATAAGTATTGACGGAAGATAGAATTATTCTTCAAGCGGATAAAACAACACTTAAAAGTGAAATTGTTTTGGTGACTACAGAAAAAGCCGTACAGATTCAAATCTACAGTGCCATTGTTACTTATACTTTCATCGTAGCAATCAAAAACAAATTTAAATCGCTGCGGTCAAACTATGAAATATTTTAAATCTTAAGCCTATCATTGCTTGATAAAGAGCCTCTAAAGCCTATCCTCTCTAATTAATAATTAATTAACCTTCTTTAAACACAACAATGCTAAAGGTGACGGTTTAAGGATTGTATTTGAAATTGAATACTAATTTCAAAAAATCAATCGCTGAGGGCCGGGCAAACGGGCAAATGAAATCACCCGAAACCAGTATTTCATTATTTATCCCTAGGGCATTGAAAACCATGATTTTGAGTACATTTGCAACGTTGCTCAAAAGTTTTTTCTGAACACAAGAATCTGACCGACCAGTTGGTTCAACTAACTGCCATTATTTGTGTTTCCGGTTATACAACTTTTATTGGCAACATGTGAAACCGGTCGGACTAAAGTGGGGGTACATAAAGTTTAAAATCTGACCAGGATGGTATATAAAAATCAGAGTACAACCATCATCGGATCGAAGTTGAGTAATTATAAAACCATAAATTAAATAAAGTTATGAAGAATTTTGCGCTGATCGGTATAGCAGGATTTATTGCACCTCGGCACTTAAAGGCTATCAAAGAGACAGGCAACAACCTTGTTGCGGCGCTGGATAAATTCGATCAGGTAGGTGTAATCGATTCTTATTTTCCCGGCGCTGATTTTTTTACCGAGTTCGAGCGATTCGATCGACATCTTGATAAATTAAAAAGGCAAGGGATTAAAATTGATTTTGTCAGTATATGTACACCAAATTATCTGCATGACTCTCACATACGTTTTGCGTTACGCCATCATGCCAATGCAATTTGTGAAAAGCCACTGGTGCTCAATCCCTGGAATGTTGATGCATTGTCAGAAATTGAAACGGAGACGCATCAGAAGGTATTTACAATTCTTCAGCTCCGTCACCATAAAACTATCATAGACTTGAAGGAAATGGTAAGAAATAGTCCTAAGGATAAAATTTTTGATATTGATCTGTCTTATATCACATCCCGTGGAAACTGGTATCGGATTAGCTGGAAAGGAGACCCATCAAAATCGGGAGGGGTAGCAACTAATATTGGAATCCATTTTTTTGATATGCTGCTTTGGGTATTTGGTGCTGTGAAGGTAAATGAGGTTCATGAGCTCAATGAAGACCACGCAGCCGGTTACCTGGAGTTGGAGCGTGCACGGGTACGTTGGTTTTTAAGTATCAATTATAATCACATTCCGTCAGCGGTAAGAGACTCCGGTAAACGAACTTATCGATCGATTACGATGGAAGGCCAGGAAATTGAATTCAGTGAAGGATTTACAGACCTCCACACAGTGAGTTATAAAGAAATTCTTGCAGGCAATGGATATGGCTTAAAAGATGCAGCGCCTGCAATTCAGGTTGCACATGACATCAGGCATGCTGTTTTAAGATCGGATTCCTCAAGGGAGCATCCTCTTGTCAGTCTAGCAAAGGGGGCAAAATAACAAAATCAGTTAGACCTGTTCCATTGGTTAGCTCTCGAATCTTGAGTTATTCGTAAATGTTAATTGCTGAGTGTGAATGATATTAAGAATGAGATCATTTGTCAAAAGAATTCTTTCGTTTGAAGTCTATAAAAATTTCTTTGTAACGCTTGGAGGTTCGGCAGTTGCCCAGATTTTACCGATTCTCATTACCCCTGTTCTTGCCATACTGTACGGCCCTCTCGAACTGGGTGTATTCGGTATATTTATGGCCTATACATACATACTTAGTAAGACACTATCGTTTTCTTATTTCCAAACCATCATGTTACCAAGAGGTGACATCAAGGCAATGGCGTTACTTATATTGTCACTGGCCATTTCGTTCATCGGCAGTATTGTTCTAATTATGGCTATTTATGCATCAAAGCAATTCGACTTGTTAAATATCACCGGCCTTACGGACAAAGCAACGGAGCTTGGTATGGCTTGTTTTTTCTTTATGGGCAATGTGACCATTGAAATTTGGCTTTCGCGAAAAAAGCAATATAATTTTCTTTCTATATCGCGTGTGTTGAGGGCAACGCTGGTGGCCGTATTATCAATTTTATTTTTTTATGTTTATAGGGATGCGGACGGTCTCGTGTATGCGTTTATAGCAGGCAACGCCATAACATTCTTTTATATTGGTATTAGAATCTTTTTTAGGAATAAGGAAATAATTTTAATTCAGACTTTGGCCATCGGATTTTCGCAGGCAAAACGCTATTTCAATTATGCTCTGTATAATACCCCATCTTATCTAATTAACAATTTAACGAATTACATTCCTGTATTTTTTATAGCACGAAACTTCGATCCGAAAATTTTGGGATATTATTATTTAGCTGAACGCGTTATTCGAAGTCCATTGGGCCTGGTGAGTGATTCCGTTGCAAATGTTCTATTTCAACAGCTTTCTGTAACTTCTAAAAAG
>Ga0184629_10001132_pt1 | contig 11098 bp, 7 predicted proteins | sample PLM4_32_b1_FD_133158 | JGI IMG/M metagenome (GOLD analysis project Ga0184629, IMG submission 133158) | Groundwater sediment microbial communities from an aquifer in East River, Colorado, USA - PLM4_32_b1 | ecosystem: Environmental > Terrestrial > Soil > Riparian zone | place: USA: East River... | reverse complement strand
TCCTGGACTGCGATTGATCGGCACTGCCCCCGATAAAGCCAGCGTTCTTTCATTCGTCTTCGAAGGCTTCCGTACAGAAGAGGTAGGAGCTGCGCTCAACCAGGAAGGTATCGCCGTGCGCGCCGGCCACCACTGTGCCCAGCCCATTTTGCGCAGGTTTGGCGTGGAGACTACCGTGCGTCCCTCACTGGCTTTCTATAATACCTGTGCCGATATCGACGCACTCGTGAGCACATTGTTACGTCTTCGCAGCGGTCGTGGAATATCGGTTAGGAAGTAGCCATCGTACTATTTTTTATCGTCATCCAGAGCTCTTTTCTCTTTAGGACTGTCATCCTGAGTTAAACACCGTAGGACACGGAAAAACTGTTAATGACGTGTCGGTGTTTTGTTGGATTATGTGTAGGACTGAACGCGTTTTTTTTAACGCAAAGGTAATGTTAATACAGAGCTAGTTGAGCGTGTGGAGATGAGAGGGGATGGTTCTTTGTGTTGGAAAGGGGGTGCAGCGCAGAGAAATCGCAAAGAGGACGGCATTGTATTTTAGTCAACAAGTTAGCGCGTGAGTTGTGCACACACTCACACTCACACCTTCCCCGCTTGAGAGGGGTTAGGGGAGTGTCACACCCACCCCCACACCCGGTACTATAACTACGTTATTATCAATATTTTATTTTCAGCACGTCATTGTAAGGGTCAATACAACAGAGCTGCTGCATAGAAACTTAGGATGACGCTTGAAATAAAAACTAGTTGTCGTTGGCATTATAGATGAATTAGGATATTCAAAAATTCTCAGCATTATTTCTCCAGATTAACTTTTTGAACAGGTATGTCCCAATGCGCGATAAGTAATTCGAAACGCATCTGCTCGTCTTTTTCTAACTTGGCCTGATCGGGATAGAGTGCCTTTGTATAAGGAGTCGTAAGATTATCATCAAAGGCAGCCTGTACATTTTTAAATACAAGTGTAACCCTAAAGTCCCAGCGGATTTCCTCACTGTCGTGGTACCTTGGTTTTTCAGCGACAATACTGATTAAATCACCTTTCTCAAGAGCCTTCTTCAGAAGAGGGTAGTGGTTGGCTTTGTACAGTTTGATAAATTCTTCCGCATAACCCCATTTTACTTTGTAATAATTCTCAATGGTAAATGTTTCGTCCGCCGGTTTTGTGGGATTATTCTGAGCCAGGCAAATAGTCGACAGCATTATAAGGAGGATAAACGAAGATGCAATGCTCTTTTGTAACGCATAGAATAGGGGATTTTTCATAGGAAAGGAATTTAAGTTTTGTTGCAGGAAGGTCGGAAATATCCGGAGATTGTTCGCGAGCTATCTTTCGATTATATTCAATGGTCGGCACGTACCGGGGTAGTAAAATATGAGACCATCAAACCAAAGAATGCTCCCAGTGCAAAAACAGAATCATCCAGCGGAACGTCTGTCGACCGGTGTGCAAATTAATACAGAACTATCTTTACTATGAAACTAACCATCATCTGCGCTTTTTTGTTGGGTGTTATTACGCTTGCACCGGCCCAAAAAAAAGTTGATCCAAAGCCGAATATAATCCTGATCATGGTGGATGACATGGGGTATTCAGATATTGGTTCTTACGGATCAGAAATTAAAACTCCGAATTTGGATAAACTGGCGGCAGAAGGTATTCGATTCCGTGAGTTCTATAATAATTCTATTTGCGCACCAACGCGTGCATCGTTAATCACAGGCCAGTATTCGCACCGCGCGGGCATGGGATATTTTGATGTTAACCTCGGGCTTCCGGCTTACCAGGGTTTTCTGAATAGGGAATCTTTAACCCTTGCTGAAGTATTAAAGGAAAATGGTTACAGTACATTAATGTCTGGCAAATCGCACCTCGGAAAAGACAGCCTCTGCTGGCCAAACCAGCGGGGCTTTGAGCAGTTCTATGGTTTTATTCCCGGTTCAAGTAATTACTTTGATATCGGATCGTATGGAAAAGCAGAGCCGGTCGTATTGATTAAAAATAATAAAAAGGAAACCTTAAAACCCGGTGAATACCTCACGAACAAGATTACGGATAACGCGCTTGGATTTCTGGATGAGCAAAACAAAACCAACAAACCATTTTTTCTTTACCTGGCTTTCAATGCTCCACATTGGCCGTTGCAAGCATTGCCGGAAGATATCGCGAAGTACAAGGGAAGATATGATATTGGTTGGGACTCCTTGAGACAGGAACGTCTCTTCCGCCAGAAAGAACTAGGAATATTATTAGAGGGTCAACGTATTGCCGAAAGGGATGCTGAGGTTCCGAAGTGGGATAACCTAACCTACGACCAAAAACAACTTTGGAAAGCAAAGATGGAAGTATATGCTGCCATGATCGATCGTGTAGATCAAAATATAGGCAGGCTTCTGGTCAAATTGAAGGAGCTTCAAAAGGATAATAATACATTGATCATTTTCATTTCCGATAACGGCGCTCAAGGCGGCTATTCAAGCCCCGTTAGAAAACCACAGCGCAACTCAGGTCCTGTAGGTTCACCGGGTTCATACGAGTTCCAGGAACAGAGCTGGGCCTATGTTTCCAACACACCTCATCGCCAGTATAAAAACAATATGCATGAAGGAGGGGTTAGTTCTCCATTCATCGCCTGGTTCCCAAATCAAATTAAGGGAGGGACCCTGGTAAAAGGTACGGCACACCTCATTGACATTGCACCTACTTTTTATGAATTAGCAGGGGCAAAATACCCGGCCAAGTTTAACGGAATTACTCCACATGCTTTAGTTGGAAAAAGTTTACTGCCTATTTTAAGGGGAAATGCTACCGAAGTAAACCGTGGTGAACCGCTCTTTTGGGAACGCGCCGGAAATCGCGCCGTGCGTAAAGGCAACTGGAAAATTGTTTCCACGTATCCAAGTTACCAATGGGAATTGTATGATTTGAGTAGAGATCGTGGAGAAACGACGGACCTGTCCAACCAGCGCCCTGAAACTGTTAATGATCTTTCCAAAGAATATTTCAAATGGGCGGAGCGTACCGGTGTCGTTGATTATGATAAAATTAAACCCAGTCAACCAATGCAGATACCGGGACAAAGCACACAGCCTGAGCCGCCTGTAATTCAGCGAAACAATTAAGGAATATTCCTCCCGATCATGAAAATTGTTTGTATGGTGTTTTCAAACGTAACCAAGAACTTTGAACAAATGTTACCTTTAAAGGTCATTTAAAAATCAATTTGACGCCACATTTTATGGCAGACACTACAACAGAGGTATCCGTGGGAAAAAGCATACTTCATGAAGACTGGACCGTGGTAGTGCTTGGTTTTTTGATCATCTTTCTTTCGATAATGGGTTTTTTGATTCCCATTCCTGTATTTGGCTGGACGAGCGTTGAAGACCTGTTGGCAAGAGTTTTGACAGCAACCAATTTGGTAACTATTGCAGCACAGTTCCTGTTAGTTTATGTCGTTTCTATTCTTGGGGCTGTCCTTACAAATAAGCTTATAAAAAATTACTTGACCGTTTTTCCCGTCGTCTATGGATTAACCATGATCGCCCTTATTCTGGCAGGCAATAGTGAAGTGAAAGCACTAAATCTGGAGGCTGTAATTTTTAGCCTGGCCATAGGATTACTCATTGGGAACGTATTCCACTTACCGGAGTGGTTTCGCGCGGCACTCTCAACCGAGTTGTTTGTCAAAATTGGATTAGTTCTTTTGGGGTCGAGCATCATTTTTGCAGACATATTAATCGCCGGATCATTAGGGTTGATTCAGGCATTAATGGTTGTGGTGAGTGTATGGTATTTTGCCTATTGGTTTTGTAAAAGGCTCTCCATAGATGATGAACTCACCATGATGATCTCAAGCGCAGTTTCCATCTGCGGTGTATCCGCAGCCATTGCTACGGCAGGGGCGATTAAAGGTGATCCAAAGAAATTGTCTTACGTCGTTTCATTGGTGTTGGTCACCGCGATTCCGATGATGATCGTCATGCCTTACATCGCGAAATACATCGGACTTTCTCAGGAAGTAACCGGTGCCTGGCTCGGAGGCACAATTGATACTACCGGAGCTGTAGTAGCCGCAGGAACATTGGTCGGGGAAAATGCGCTGAAGATCAGCACCATTGTAAAGTTTTCCCAGAATGTATTATTAGGACTTGCTGCGTTTGCGATCAGCCTCTACTGGACTTATACCCGCAAAGGCCCCGAAGGAAGTCAGGATACCAAACCTTCGCTTGGTTTATTGTGGGAAAGGTTCCCGAAATTTGTGCTGGGTTTTATTGCTGCCTCACTGCTGTTCTCTTTTATATTAAGTCCTTCTGGAATTGGGCCGGTCAAAGACGGACTGAAGAGTATTCAAACCCTCTGGTTTGTTTTGGCTTTTACCAGTATAGGACTGGAGACGAAATTTTCTGACCTATTCAATTCCACTAATAAAAAGCCTTTGTACGCTTTTTTGGGAGCCCAGTTTTTCAACATTCTTATTACGTTGGTGATTGCGTACCTGCTTTTTCGCTAAAAAGGGCCTTTTTCAGAAAACGATTACAGGTGGAAATAATCTCAAAAAACGACCCTTTATAAATTTTTTTCTGAAAATCTTTGAAGTCTATTGATTTTGTAGAGAAAAGGTATAACATTTGTCAAACACTATAAAAACTATAGACTTTAAACCTTATGAAGCGTTTCCACCAAAGCTTTCTGATTCTGACCCTCACCTTAGGTTCGATTTTGTTAAAGGGACAGAACAGCATCATGAATACCGCCTCCGTTGCAAGTGAACCCCTTGCCCAGGCAACAATGCTTCCTGAAAACAATACATCCGGGAAGAAGAATCAAAAAGTTGTCCTTATTACAGGAGTGAGATTTGCGTATCCATTGATGCAAAAATGGATTGATGATTATAACATCGTAAATCCGGACATTCAAATCGTCATTGAATCCAGAGGCTCATCGGATCCATCCAAATATGATATTCTAATTGAAGCTTATGAGCCGGATGAGGCGATCAAAAAAAATCGTGAGTACTTCTACATAGCTCGTTATGCAATACTTCCGGTTGCCAATAGCAAATCGGAATTTGCTAAAATATTTGGTGAGAAAGGCCTTGATCAGAATCTGATTAAACAACTTTTCTTTAATGACATGTTTGCCGATAAGGAAAATGAAAAGGAAATCAAAGTTCCCTATACGATCTATACGCGGTTACAAAAAGCGGGGGCACCCATTATTTTTACGAAATACTTCGGATACGAACAAAAGGATATCAAGGGAAAGGCTATCGCAGGTTCTGATGAACATCTGTTAAAAGCAATACTCCGCGATTCTACCGGAGTTTCCTTTCTGCCCCTTACCCTTATTTATGATCATGCTTCCAAAAAGCCAACCAGTGGACTGACAATTCTACCAGTTGATCTGAATGGAAATGGAAAGGTTAATAATGATGAGAAAATCTTTGGTGATGCCGCAAAAGTTATTCAGCAACTGGAAGAGAAACCATCGAAGGAGATCAATAACATTCCCGTGGAGTACATTCATGTATCGGTTGATAAGACGACTGCAAGCGCTAACGCCATTGACTTTCTACGCTGGGTGATCCAAAACGGACAGAAGGACCTTCATGATTTCGGCTTTTTAAATCCTGAGCCCAATCGCTTAGAGGTACAAAGGTTTGAACAGTTTGCTTCTGGACGTTTGAACTAAATTCTATTTCTGTCTACGACGGCGAAGGACCAATTCATATATTATCCACCTGATTCAACTTGATATGAACAGTAAAAAACGTTTGAAACGACTATTAACTCTATAGGAATTATACCATTAAAACAAAACGCTCTTAGATGAATATGTACTTCGAGGTTTCTTAGGAACAGGCACGACTTCTTTCGCAGGGCATAAAAACAACTAATCATCAACTTAACCGAAACAATCATGAGACAACTGTTACAAATCATTATACCAATCATGTTGCTGGGCCAGGCGGCATTTGCCCAAAGTGTCGTGGAAGGAGTGGTAAAGGATGGCAAGGGTGAACCGATGCCTAGCGCAACGGTGGTGATAAAAGGCACCAACGTTCATTCCATTACGACTGCGACTGGCCAATTCAGTATCCCAGCTCAAGAAAAACTGCCTTTCTCCATCCTGATCAGTTTGCTGGGTTATAAAACCCAGGAAGTTGAGATTCACGAATTGTCGGATGAGCCGTTTGAAATAACACTTTCTGAAGATGGCCTGCTGTCCGAAGTTGTTATCACCGCCCGTCGACGCACGGAGACTGCACAAAATGTACCTATTCCAATTTCCGTTATGAGCGGGGCAGCCATCGAACAAGCCGGAGCATTTAACGTTAACCGGGTGAAAGAGCTTATTCCATCTGTTCAGCTTTATTCTTCCAATCCCCGCAATACAGGTATCAACATTCGCGGCATTGGCTCACCATTCGGGCTTACCAATGATGGTCTTGATCCGGGTGTTGGTTTTTATGTGGATGGCGTTTACTACGCTCGCCCTGCAGCTACAACACTTGACTTTATTGACATTGAACAAATCGAAGTATTGCGAGGTCCGCAAGGGACACTCTTCGGCAAGAATACAACTGCGGGTGCCTTCAATATAACCACGCGTAAAGCGAGCTTTACTCCAGGCGCTAATTTTGAAGTTAGTTATGGAAACTACGGATACATTCAAGCGAAAGCTTCCGTTACCGGGCCACTAAGTAAGAAACTTGCTGGCCGAATATCTTTCTCCGGCACGCAGCGTGACGGAGTTATTGAAAACATAAGAACTCTAAAACATATTAACGACATTAACAACCTGGGTGTGCGAGCTCAGTTGTTGTTCGAACCGACAGACAACATCAGCATTACATTAGCGGCCGATGCCTCTCGCCAGCGCCCAGATGGTTACGCGCAAGTTGTTGCTGGCGTTGTAGAAACGAAGCGCGCAGCATACCGTCAATTCAATGCTATCATTGCAGATCTGAATTACTCGTTGCCTAGCCTGAACGCTTTCGACAGGGTAGTCGATCATGATACTCCTTGGAATTCGGGCAATGATCTCGGTGGCGTATCACTCAACATAGACGCAAAAGTAGGACCGGGTACACTAACCTCAACTACAGCCTGGCGCTACTGGAATTGGGATCCCTCAAACGACAGAGACTTTACGGGTCTGCAAGCGCTGGCGAAATCGCAAAACCCTTCAGAGCATCGAAATTGGTCGCAGGAGATTCGCTATGCAGGGGAATTCTCGTCCAGGTTGAGCGGTGTTATCGGTTTGTTCTATATTGATCAGGAGGTTAAGACAAACGGCACAGAAGAATCTGGCAATGCTCAATGGCGTTTTTCACAGAGTACAACCAGTCCGTTGTGGGCAACACCTGGTCTTTTTGAGGGGTATGGTATCAGCACACAATCGTCGATCAAGTCTAAGAGCGCAGCAGTTTTCGCCAACATCGACTGGGAGATTGCCAAAGGCTTACACGTATTACCCGGTATCCGTTTCAACTATGACAAGAAGGATGTAGTCTACGACAGAACAACATACGGTGGGCTGGATACCGCCACGTATAGCGGCTCAGAAGCCGATAAGGTATTGCTGCAGGGTTTTAAGAATTCAGTTTACACAAGCCAATCTTATGTTGCCGATGCCGACGAGAATAATCTGACATATAACCTTACAGTAGCTTACAGGGCAAACAGCCGCATTAACGGTTATGCCACCTATTCCACCAGCTTCAAGCCTGTAGGGGTCAACGTAGCTGGTCTTCCAACAATTAACGGTGCGGCAGCAAACGATCTGGCGGTTATTAAACCTGAGGATGTGAAGCACATGGAAGTTGGTATTAAGACCACTCCAACTAATAACTTCACGTTGAACCTGACGGTCTACAACACGGACATCAAAAATTACCAGACTAATGTTCAATCACCAGAACTTGGGGTCAATCGTGGCTATCTAGCCAACGCCGAGAGAGTCATCGTGAAGGGTTTTGAGATCGATGCGAATATTAAGGTCAACAAGCATTTTAGCTTCTACGGCTCTGTCGCTTATACAGATGGCAAATATGACAAGTTTACAAATGCACCTCTTCCACTGGAAGAAACAGGTACAACGGTAGATGGCGTACAAGTGGCATTTAAAGATATCTCAGGCGGTGAACTTCCCGGCATTTCCAAATGGTCAACCTCGATAGGCGGGCAGTACACTATCCCGGTGACTTTCCTCAAACAGCCAGGGAATTTCTTTGTCGCATTTGATACCTACTATCGTTCCGATTTCTCTTCGAGCCCATCTCCTTCGGCATACGTGAATATTGACGGCTATGCCTTGCTGAATGCAAGAGCTGGCGTCACGGTGTCAAAGGGAACATCAATATCCGTTTGGGCCCGTAACCTGCTGGATAAGGATTACTACGAACAACTATTACCAGCCGGCGGCAATGCGGGCCACTATGCAGGTGTCTTGGGAGATCCCAGAACCTTTGGCGTTACATTGCGGCACGCCCTCTGACCCAGGCCTTACTGGGACGGGTTATAGGACACTTTATACTGATGTCAATTGTCAATACAAGTCTTTCCTGAATCCTGTAGTTTCAAGGGAAGACTTATTTATATTATTGTAAGATGAAACAAATAGCAGGCCTGATCCTAGTTATAGTGATGCATGGTGGGCACGCGGTATTTTCGCAGACAAAAGAATTTGAAACGCGCGAACAAACGTGGTTTGGATATTTCAACCAAACCCGTTTTACAAAACGTTCCGGGGTTTGGCTTGACCTTCATTTGAGACTCACGAATGACTTTGTGAAACAAAAGAATGTAAGCATCATACGTGCCGGCTATACTTATTATCTATCTGACCAGGTTCGTTTGACGGCAGGTTATGCATACGTAACCCAGTACGGCTTAGCTCCTGAAGAGCCGGATGTTCCGGAGCATCGTCCGTGGCAACAGATTCAATGGTTTGAAAAAAAGAATGGTTTTAACCTGATGCAATGGTTCAGAATAGACGAACGGTTTCGCACAAAAGTGATCGACGGTGAACTCACAGATAGTTACATCTTCAATTGGAGATTCAGGTATAATTTTGCGCTAACATTGCCCCTGCGAGGAAAGGTAATTCAGGCAAAAACTCCGTTTTTATTTTTCAACGATGAAATTCATATTAACGCCGGAAAGAACATCGTATATAATTACTTTGATCAAAACAGGTTATTTCTTGGGCTGGGTTATCAGTTTACTTCTCATTTGAATGCCCAGCTTGGCTACATGTATGTTTTTCAACAATTGCCAGCCGGGAATAAGTATGCGAATATAAATGCCATCCGGTTTTTTGTTTTTCACAACCTTGACTTTAGGAGTAAGGAGTAAAGGGTGTCAACTTCATCAGCGGAAAAAATGAGCCCTGACATTAGCCTGCACTTATCTGTTCAGCGTGCTATATATACCTAAGCATTTAATGCAAATTTCTTGTACGAGGCACCATAAATCCTTGTGGATCGTGAATGATTTTTGTTGCAATCTAAATTCTTCTATCTTGCGCCCCGTTTATAACTGAATAGCTCGTATTAAAACATTAATGGCACTGCTCGACAAACATCTCTACGTTAAGAAGTCCTCTATTCCAGGCGCAGGCAAAGGTTTATTTACTAAGAAGTCAATTCCAAAAGGAACCCGCATTGTAGAATACAAAGGCAAACGAACCACCTGGAAGGAAGTGAAAGATGAAGATGGAAAGAATGGTTATATCTTTTACATTAACCGGAACCTTGTGATCAATGGCCAACCTAATAAAAAGGCCGTGGCGCGATATGCTAATGATGCGCAGGGACTTGTACGTATCAACGGCCTGCTGAATAACTCCGAGTATGTGGTAGATGGGCAAAAGGCGTACATCGAAGCTAAGAAAGATATACCTGCCGGAGGAGAGATCTTTGTGGATTATGGCAGAGACTATTGGAAAGTGATTCGTGAAAATATGACGTTGTGGGCCCAGGAGGCGAAGGATAAACAAATGAAGAACGGCAAGCATCGGAAAGTACATCATGTTACGGCCAAACGGATGGAACACGCACATTAACGCAGTGCGTCTTCGAGGTCCTTTAGACGCTGAACCACACTGTAGGCATATTCATCAAAGCCTTGTCTGGCGGCCTCAAGGGCATAGGCTTTCAACAAACGGATTGAATTTGTATTGATTTGAATAGCTTCGGCCAGAATGTTATAAGCCTTTAGTCCACCCTCGTCCTGCTTACGGAAAAAATTCGCTGCAGCAATGATCCCTTCCTCCAGGTAAGGGTTGTAGGTGGCCAGTATTTCAAAGTTCTTTTTTGCAAGCGTTGTGTCACCCGTGGATTCTGCAATTAAAGCCGTAAACAACAATTTCTCCAACCCTTGCGATGTATTGAATGTAATACCTTTGCTGATTTGACGTTCCAGCATGCTGATGTCTCCCCGATATCCAAGCATAAGTAATTCAAAGTGTCGTACGTCATCGTAGAGTTTTTTATCCGTAAGTTCCAGGCCTGCAATGCGGTTGAAGTATCGGATAGCGGGAATGAGTCGATCTGCTTTATAATATTTCCGGCTTAAGTCTAGAATGGCTTGTGCTTTATAGTTGGCATTTTCAAATGTGTTGATGATTCGATTGAAGGTGATGGAATCGCGAAGGCCGATCCGATACCTGCAGAATTGATACTTCTCTGCATCACTCAGCGCGATTGCTTCGGATAGTTGAAGTGACAGTATTTTTTTCATTTGCATAGCAATAGCCTGCTGTTCTTCATTATTGCTGCGCGATACCGTGTCCCAAGCGATAGAAGCCTCAAAAGTTTTTCCAGCCTCAGACAGGGCAATAGCATTGTAAAATCTTGCTTCCTTATAATCATAGGTATTGGCATATGTAAAATAACCGGATGCCAGATCAGGGCTACGTTGTTCCAAAGCCCATAGTCCCATGATGTAATTGAACTTGCCTTGATAACTTTGGGTGATGTAAGCGAGTTCGGCGAGAATTTCAAGTGCTTTGGCAACATTACCCTGGTGGTAAAATGCAAAAGCGAGAGAGGACTTTATTGCCTCACTGTAATCGCTGTTCAAC
>Ga0184629_10001131_pt1 | contig 11106 bp, 8 predicted proteins | sample PLM4_32_b1_FD_133158 | JGI IMG/M metagenome (GOLD analysis project Ga0184629, IMG submission 133158) | Groundwater sediment microbial communities from an aquifer in East River, Colorado, USA - PLM4_32_b1 | ecosystem: Environmental > Terrestrial > Soil > Riparian zone | place: USA: East River... | reverse complement strand
CTTCAGTTTCCGAGGCCCTTCCTCAACGCGTCCACCGCCTGATCGATGCCGAACGTTGCGGCGCGCTGGCTGGGCGGGAACTCCTTGAACGTGTCCAGGAACTTGGCCGCGCCGGCGATCATCCCGTACGAGATGTAGATGTGGTCCATCTCCCAGTCCCAGTACGTGTTGGAGGTGATGTCCGCCCGCTCGTAGGGGTCGGCTCGCAGATCGAAGAGCTTGGGGACGCGGAGCGTCGTGAACGGCTCGGCCCACACCTGCAGGGTGCCGGGAGCGCGCTGCTCCATGAACACGATCTTCCAGTTCACGTACCGCATCGCGACCATGTCCCCGTCGTCGTTGAAGTAGAAGAAGACGTCGCGCGCGCCCTTCTTCTCCCGCCCGGTCAGGTAGGGAAGCTGGTCGAAGCCATCGAGGTGAACCTTGAACTTCTTCCCGGCGGCCGCGTGACCCTTGACCAGCTCGTCCTTCACGCCGGGATCACCGGCGGCGGCGAGCAGCGTCGGGCACCAGTCGAGCGCGCTCATCATCTCGTTGGACACGCCGCCGGGCTGGATCCGGCCCGGCCAGCGGATCATGCAGGGCACCCGGAACGCGCCCTCCCAGTTCGTGTTCTTCTCGCTGCGGAACGGCGTCATTGCCCCGTCCGGCCAGGTATTCATGTGCGGGCCGTTGTCGGTCGCGTAGAGAACGATGGTGTTGCCGGAGAGGCCCATGTCGTCGAGCGCCTTGAGGATCTTGCCGACGTGCCCGTCGTGCTCGACCATGCCGTCCTGGTACTCGTTCAGGGAGGTGAGCCCCGGCGGGCTGCGGCGCTCCGGCGCGACGTGCGTGCGGAGATGCATCCGGGTCGCGTTCATCCAGCAGAAGAACGGTTTGCCCGCCGCCTGCTGGCGCTTCATGAAGTCGATCGCGGCATCCGAGGTCTCGTCGTCGATGTGCTCCATGCGCTTCTTCGTGAGCGGGCCGGTGTCCTCGATGGTCTGCTTTCCGACCCGCCCCCAGCGCGGCTGCACGGTCGGGTCGTCTCGGGTGCTGGCCTTACACCGCAACACGCCCCGCGGGCCGAACATCTGCCGGAATCTCGGGTCCTGCGGGTAGTTCCGGTTCTCCGGTTCCTCCTCCGCGTTGAGGTGGTAGAGGTTCCCGAAGAACTCGTCGAACCCGTGCGCCGTCGGCAGGTACTCGTTCCGGTCGCCGAGGTGGTTCTTGCCGAACTGCCCGGTCGTGTATCCCAATGGTTTCAGCAGCTCCGCGATCGTCGCGTCGCGCGCCTGGAGCCCGACCGGCGCCGCGGGAATCCCGACCTTGGAGAGGCCGGTGCGGAAGGTGCACTGCCCGGTGATGAACGCCGAACGCCCGGCCGTGCAGCTCTGCTCGGCGTAGTAGTCGGTGAAGATCATCCCCTCGCGGGCGATGCGGTCGATGTTGGGCGTGCGATAGCCCATCAGGCCCATCGTGTAGGCGCTGACGTTGGACTGCCCGACGTCATCGCCGAAGATCACGAGGATGTTGGGCTTCTTCCCCTGAGCAGCGGCCGGCGTCGCCAGGGGAATCAGGCCGACCAGGAGACACGTGGTGAACGTCGCGAGCCGCCGGTGAGCGATCGAGTCTGGCGTCTTCATACCTGCTCCGCGGTTGGCATCCTCTATCCGGACTGCCCCCGCCGCGTGGAGGGCTTCACGCGACGGGATGTGAAGCTGAACAGAACGCCTCGACGAGTGCTGGCGGCCCGCCAGCAGTTGAGCGCGGGTGCGTACGCGTATCAAGAACTCTACAAAGGCAAGGATTACGCGCACAGCGATGGCAGCACTGCCGCGGGACAAACACCTCTCTCTTCCACGGGAAGAAGAGCCGATAACGGGAGGATACGGGCAACAGGGCCAGCGTTCGCGTGGGCCGCCGGCGACGCCTCCGAGGCGTGCATGCGAAACGAGAATCGGCCGCCTGCCCGGAAGGAGGACAACCATGAAGAGACACCTCGGCTTCGTGCTCGTTCTGCTTCTCGTCGCTGCTCCGGCCTGTGCCGTGGCGGGGACGTGGAGCCTCGGCCCCAACATCGGATTCAGCATGCTCTCCGGCCAGAACTCGACCCAGACCGTGATCGCATGGCCAGGAGACGTGACCGGCTACATGCCGGGGCTGCGGATCGGCTTCCTCCGCCGCGGAGCGCCGACCGAGTTCTTCGTGGACACGGGGCTCTCGTATTTCGGCAGCAACGGAAACTCGTTCCGGGTTCTGCAGGGAACCGCGAACATGCAGTTCAACCTCTCCCGGCGCTCCTCGACCGGCGCCTACATGGCCGCGGGAATCGGCTTCTGGTCGGTCGCGCAAGGCAGCGGGAACACGACCACGTCCACCAGCGTTCCGAGCCTGGGCGCGGGACTGGGTGTGCGTCGCGTGCTCCGGAACGGGCACGGCGCGGTGCGGGGCGAGATGCGGCTGGACCACTATTTCGAGGACCAGAACGCGGGGCTCGACGCCTTCAACGCGACCAGCTTCAAGTTCGGCTTCGATCTCTGGATGCGGTAGGAACGTTTGCGGCCCCGGGTCGTTGGACACGACCCGGGGCCGCGCGCGGCGGCGGGTGCTGCGCTCGAGTCGCCGGAGGAGGCGACGGCGCGCAGGTCGAGCCCGGGCCGCTCTAGCTTCGAGCTCGCGACCTGCGCGCCGCGCCGCGCGTGTCCGCCTTCGGAAGTGGTCGCTTGACGGGCTTCACGTTTCGAGGCGGAATCTTGGCTGTCGCCGGCTGGCGATTCGCGACCACCGCGCGCACCGCGTCGATGTTGCCGAACCCGCGAATCAGCTCGGCCGGACCGCTCACCACGAAGGAGCTCAGGTTCCGGAAGACGTGGGAGTCGGCGACTTTCAGCCCGGTCGCCTTCTCGACTGCCCGGATCACCGATCGCGCCAGACTCTCGGTTTCCTCGGGCGCCGCGAACTCCTGGCCGGCTTCCGGACCCCGAAGCTGCACGACGGCCTCGATCGGGCCGGTTTTCTTCTGGAGCTGGGCGAGCAGCGTGGTGTCGAGCTTGGACGACTTGATCATGGGACCATCGTGACGATTCGCGCCCGAGGGCGCATCTCAGGGGTGTTCAGGCGACGCCTGATTATACCAGCAGTTTCAGGGCACGGGGCCCGTTGGGCAACCCGCGGTTGGAGCGCTCTGCGGGCATTCCCTGGCCACGCTGGCACGAATCGAAGATCGCCTGCTCGATCTGGGCCGACGACTTTCCGGGGGCGGCCTCCATCAGCACCGCCGCGAGACCCGCGACGTGGGGGGTCGCCATGGAGGTGCCGTCCATGGACTGCCAGCCGCCTCCCGGCGCCGCCGAGACCACTCCCTGGCCGGGCGCTACCAGATCCGGCGTCAGCGGGTCGCGCGTTCGTACGAAGCGCTGGCTCGAGGAGAATCGGGGAACGGTGCCGCTCTTCGTGCACGCTCCTACCGACAGCGCTTCCGCGTAGTTGCCGGGGGAGCGGCTCGTGCCCGGCCCCTCGTTTCCGATCGCGAACACCGGAAGCATCCCCCTCGAGCGCAGGAGCTGGGTGATCGAGAGGAATTCAGTCCAGTAGCCCGGGAAGCCCAGCGACATGCTGAGGACCCGCACTCCCAGGCCCACCGCCCAGTCCATGCCGCCCAGCACCCGCGCCACGACGTCGCCGCCTTCGATGACGATCGCCGAGGCAAGCTTGGCTCCTGGGGCGACGCCCACCACCGTTCCGCTCACCTTGCGTCCGGCGATGGTGCCCGCCGTGTGGGTGCCGTGGTCGTCCGTGTCGTGGGGGCGCGGCGTGGGCTGCACCTCGCGGCCGAAATCGTCGAACTCCGCGAAGTGCAGGATCGCTCCCCGCAGGGCGGGATGGCGGCCGTCCGCTCCGGTGTCGAGGTGGCCGACCACGATGCCCTTCCCGGTCAGCCCCTGAGCGTGCAGCTCGGGAATGCCGAGCGCCTTGAGGCCCCACTCGTACGTCCCCGACGCCTTCGCGGCCGCGACGTTCCGCGGCCGGATCAACCGCAATGGCGGCGCCCCGAGCACGTCGGTCACCCGCTGATCGTTGCGCAGGGCGCTGAGCCCCTGCCGATCCACGGTGCCCAGCATCACGCCCAGATTCGGGTAGTAGCGTGCGGACGGGATGTCCGGGGCGTCGGTCGCGCGCCGGATCGCGGCCGCAGCGCCCGAACCCGACCGCGTCCGGGACGCGCCGGGCTTGCGGGCCGCGCGCCGGGCGCCGAGCTCGCCCGCGCCGCCGGGCGCGGAGTAGGCGGCCCGCAGCTGGCTCGTCTGGCTCAGCTCGGAACTCCTGAAGCACTGCGCGAGACTGGAGAACTCCGCCGGAAGCTTGGCCGCGTCGATCAACGCACCGGGAGCCCGCAAAGCGGCCCGTAGCGAGCGGGGATCGGGGGCGGACTTCACGACCACGATGACCTGGGAAACGCCCCGAGCTTCGAGTTCCTGATCGATGAACGCTGACATCGTGACACCTCCGGGTGAGAGGCGGCGACCAACGACGCCTACCCGATCCGGGCAGATTCGCCGGCCGGGCACTTCGACGCCCCGAAGGGTAGCAGGCGCTCTCTTCGTACACCATGGCGAATTTTAGGCGGCTTCCAACATGACAGGCTCGCAGCCGGAGCGACGTGCGGCGAGGCCGCCTACGCGGCTCCGAAGCCATGCGCGGAGGCAGGTGCCGGGCTCGCTCGGAGCCGCCGGGTGGTGGAGCGTCTCCCCCCCCTCAGCTGGCCTGCTACCTCAGCCAGCGCTCGGGATCGAGCGGGCTTCCTCCCTTGCGCACCTCGAAGTGGAGGATCGGCCCCTTGAGTGATCCGGAGTCTCCCGAGCGCGCGATCTGCCGCCCGGCCTCGACTTCCTGGCCGACCGAGACGTCGATCTCGGAAAGGTGGCCGTAGAGCGTGAAGTAGCCGTCGCCGTGGTTCAGGATGATCATCTGCCCGTAGGTGCCGTAGTCCTCGCTGGTGTACTCGACGCGGCCGCGGGCGACGGCGCGCACCGACGTGCCGATCGCGGCCTCGATGTCCACTCCGTTGTTGGGCGTCACCGTGCCCCACTTGGGGTGGGTCTCGGGCCCGAAGTGGCCGATGAGATTCCCGCGCAGCGGCCAGTCCAGCGATCCCTCCGCGCGTCCGAAGTCGCCGGAGTAGGGCTGCGGAGTGCGGCCCTCGGCCTTGGCGCGCGCGGACTCCGCCTTGCGGTTGCTCTCGAGATTCTGGAGCAGGCGCTGGATCGAGCGCGCGGTGCGGTCCAGCTCCGCCGCCGCCGCCTCGTAGTTCTTGCGCTGGGTCTGGATCGCGAGCACCGAGGACTCGCGCTCGCGCCGCAGGCCGTCGAGGCGATCGTTCTCGGCGGTGGTGCGTCGCGCGGTGCGCTGGATGTCGTTGAGGTTGATCTGGAGCCGCTGCTGGCTGGCCTCCACCTCCTCCTTTCGCGCGCGCACGTCCTCGAGCAGCATGCGATCCTGCTCGGCGAGCAGCACCAGGTAGTCCCAGCGCGCGAGGATCTGGCCGAAGGACTGGGGCGAGAGCAGGAACTCGAGCTCGCGCGCGGTCCCGTACTTGTAGAGGTTGCGCAGGCGGCGTCCGAGTTGCTGGCGCCGCTGGTCGAGCGTGAGCAGGCTGCGCTCGAGATCCACGCGCGTGCCCTGGAGCTGCTGGTCGAGGTTGCGGCGCCGTCTCTGGAGCAGGGTCAGCCGCTTGCGGGTCATGTTGAGCTGGCGCTCGGCGCGCCGGAGCTTGGTCACCTCCTTCGTTTCCTGGCCGCGCAGCCGGGTCGCGGCCTCGCGGTTCTCGCGCGCGAGCCGCCGCACCTCCTCGAGCTCCTTGCGCTTCGCCGTCTCGAGGCTGTCCTGCTGCGCGGCGAGGGGTGCTGCGAGGAGGGACGCGACGGCCGCCAGCGGCACGACGGCGCGCCGCGCATGAGAGGCCGCGCGCCGCACGAGCCGGCGCAGAGCGGCCACGAGCGGGGTGAACCGTCTCACGGCCCGACGGCGCGCAGCACCCGCGAGAGCGCGATCAGGGACGCGAGCCAGGCCAGCGCCACCGCGACGCCCAGGAAGGCGAGGGAGCCGAGCGCCGGCAGGAACACCACGCCGGTCACCTGCGCGCTCACGGCCTGCTTGAAGGTCAGCAGCACCCCGAGCGAGAGCAGCGCAGCCAGCGCGGCCTCGAACATCGCCTCGATCACGAACGGGGTCGCGATGAAGCGATCGGTGGCCCCGAGGCGGCTCATGATCTCGACCTGCTGGCGCCGGGCGAGCACGGTGAGCCGCAGCGTGTTGTAGATCACGAACACGATGGCGAGCGCCACCAGCACGCCGACGGCGAGCGTGCCGCGCCTCAGCCCGGCGCCCAGATCGTCGAGCCGTCGCACCCACTCGGCGCCGTAGCGCACGTCCTCGACCTCGGTGAACTGGGCGACCTGCCGCGCGGCCTCCTCCATGGACGCCGCGTTCAGCAGCTCCGGCCGGAGCCGCACGCGCAGCGAAGCCGGCAGCGGATTCGCGCCCACCGCCTCGAGCAGCACGGGGTCGCCGATCTGCTCGCTGAATTCCTTCCACGCCTGCTCCCGGCTCACGTAGGTCGTGGTTCCGTAGAGCCGCGTGAGGCTCTCGATCAGTGCTAAGCGGCGGCTCTCGGTCATGTCGTCCTTGAGGTAGACCACCATCTCGCGGCGGTCGCCGACCCAGCGGAGCGCGTTGTCGGCGTTGTGGCTGAGTAGCACGAACAGCCCCGAGAGCGTGAGTGCGGCTGTGAGCGAGAAGATCGCCGTCATGCCGAGGCCACGATGCTGGCGGAACGAGCGCCACGCCTCCTTCACGAAGAAGACGTGCATGCTCTAGCCCGCCGCCGAGGCCGGCGCCACGCCGGTCTCGGCGATCGCGGGCGGCGGGGGTGGCGCGGCGGCCGCGATCGGCGTCACGCCCGCGGCCGGCGCGCCCTCGATCAGCTTCCCGTCCGCGAGGCGCAGCACGCGCCCGGGCACGGCGGCGGCCACTTCCTCGCGCGTGGTCACCAGCAGCACGGCGGCGCCCTCGAGGTGGATGGTCTTGAGCAGGCGCAGGACGTCGCCGGCGCTCTCCGCCTCGAGCGCCCCGGTCGGCTCGTCGGCCAGCACGACGGCCGGGCGGTTCACGATCGCGCGCGCAATCGCCGCGCGCTGCTTCTCGCCCGCCGACAGCTCGGCCGGGAAGGCGCTCTCCATGCCGTTCAGCCCGACCTCCTCGAGCGCCTGGCGCACGCGCGGCGTGATGTCGGAATCGGCGAAGCGCCCCACGATCCGCACCGCCAGCGCCACGTTCTCGAACACCGTCCGGTCGTGGAGGAGGCGGAAGTCCTCGTAGATGATGCCGAGCGTGCGGCGCAGCAGCGCGCGCTGGGAGCGCGTCAGGCGTCCGGTGCGGAAGGTTCCCACGGTGACCGATCCCGTGCTGGGCTGGATCTCGTGGGTGATGAGCCGGAGCACGGTGGTCTTGCCCGCGCCGCTGGGCCCCAGGAAGACGACGCACTCGCCCTCGTCCATGCGCCACGAAACGGCATCGAGCGCCAGGCGCCCTCCGTAGCGCTTGGTGACCTGCTCGAATGTGATCATGCCGGCTCCAAGGTAGCAGAGCGCGCGGCCCCTCTCAACGACCGGGCACTCGCGCCGTCACCTCACCGGAGGGTGGGGGAAACCACGGAAACCCTGCGGGCCGCGCGCTCACGCGCTTAGGCCCAGGCCCTCACCGATACTCGATGCTGGCCTTTCCGCGCAGGCCCTTGATCCACGTGTCGTACCTGTCCTTGAACTGGATCTGGGCCACGGCCTCGGGCAGCTCGTCCTTGATCTCTTCGAGCGTGAAGGCGTGCTCCGGCTTCCGGTCGGTCACCTTGAAGATGTTGTAGCCGGACTGGTTCGGCAGCACCTCGCTGATCTGCCCGATCTCGAGCGTGTCGATCCCGGTGCGGATCGCGGGCTGCAGGCTCGCCATCGAGACGAACCCCACGTCGCCGTCCTCGCTCTGGGGTCCCTGGTACTTGCTGTAGCGCCGCACCAGCGTGGGGAAGCTGGCGCCCTTCACCGCCTCGGCGCGCACGCGATCGGCGAGCTTCTTGGCCCGCTTGGCGTCGTCGTCCGTCATCGGCACGCGGATCAGGATGTGCCGCGCGTGGGCCTCGAGCAGGGGCTTCCCGTCGCGGCCGAGGCTGTCGCGCCCCGCGCGCGTCTTCAGCGTGTCGCGCTCGATCACTTCCAGGATGTGCCAGCCGTAGGGCGTGAGCACGGGGTCGCTGAGCCTGCCGGGCTTGAGCGTGAACGCCGCCGACTCGATCGTCGGCTCCATCGTGCCCATCGTGAAGAACCCGAGGTCGCCGCCCGAGCGCGAGGAGTTGGGATCGTCCGAGACTTCCGCTGCGACCTTGGCGAACTTCTCCCCGCCCTCGATGCGCTTGCGCGCGGCCAGCGCCGCCGCGCGCCCCTTGGCGCTCGTGGCCGAGTCCGGCAGCACCGGAATCTGGATCACCGAGAGGCGCGCCTCGGCCGGGGCCTTCGGGAACCGGGTCGGGTTGGCCTTGAAGTACGCCTCGGCCTCGGCCTTGGGCACCGTCTTGGGCGGGAACTGCTTCGCCAGCAGGCGCTGGCCGAGCATCTGGAGCCGGATGTCCTTGCGGTACTTCTCGCGGATCCGGTCCTCGGTGGTGTTCTCGCGCCGGAGCTGCTCGCGGAACGCCTGCTCCCCGCCCAGCTCCTGGACCTTCTGGGCGAGCTGCTGCTCCACCGCGCGGTTCACCTCGATGTCGCTCACTGTGAGGCCCTGCCGCTGGGCCTCTGCGACGATCAGCTTGTCGTCGATGAGCTGCTCCAGGACCTGGTGGCGGAGCGTGTCCACGAGCTGCGAATCCGGCTGTGCCTGCGCGCGCGCCAGCAGGAGGTAGAGCTGCTCCTCGACGTCGCTCTCGAGGATCGCCTCCTCGTTCACGACCGCGGCGATCCCGTCGACGCGCTGCGCGCCGCCCGGCGCCGCTGCGACCGCGAGGAGAAAGGCCGCCAGCGCCGCCCGTCTCAGACTCATCAAAGGCATGACCTCCATGGATGATCGCGCCGCCCTAAGTGCTCCGGGCCGGACGGTGGATGGCGCGGTGGAATGCAGCGCCTCCGTCTCGCGGCGCCTCGGGTCCTGCGATGTCGGAAAGAGCGAGGCAGTATATCCCCAGCCACCATGGCCAGCAATTTCGGGGCCGGGGCCGGGGGCAGCCCGGGCCCGCGCTGGTGCGCAGGTTGTGCCGCGCTGGTCGTGCGCTGGCGCCGCAGCCGTCGCCACGCGGCCATACTTGCGCCCGGGTTGGTGCAGTCGCCATGCTCGTGGGGTGTGAAACGAGCGGGCAAAGCACCCGCGACCTGAAAGCCCCCGCCCATGACGGAATCCCACGTGCCCGCCGTTTCTCCACCCGCCCCCGGTTCGCCGGGGCCGGCGCCCGGATTGCGCGGCCGGCGCGCGATCGCGGCCGCCGCGATGCTCCTGGCGTTTGCGATGGGGCTGCCGCGCTTCCTCACTCACACGCCCTACCCGCGCTTCGGCGTCGTGCTCGACTGGGCCAGCGGGGGCGATCGCATCGCGATCGGGGAAATCGTGGGACCGCCCGGGCAGGGCGTGTTCAGGAAGGGCGACCGGCTGGTCGCCTACGAGGGGCGGGCCCTCACCCGCGACTTCCTGCGCGAGCGTTTCAGCAAGCAGGACTGGCCCCGCGACGCCTTCACGCTCCAGATCGAGCGCGACGGCGTTCCGGTCGCGGTCGTCGTGCCGCCGCTCCGGCTCACCGCCTGGCAGCGGGTGCGCATCTACACGCTGCAGCTCGCGGCGGTGGTCGCCGTGCCGATCGTGGCGTTCCTGCTGGTGTGGCGCAGGCCCGACCTGCCGACCGCGTGGGTCTTCCTGTGGTTCGCCTCGCTCCAGGGCTTAAGCGCGATCTTCAACCTCTTCCGTCATCCCCAGACCGAGCTCTCCTCCGGCTTCCGCCTCTACCTCGGCTTCTATCGTGCGGTCACCTACCTCTACCCCGCGGCGTTCCTGCACTTCATGACGGTGTTCCCGCGCCCGCGCTGGAGCGGACGCTGGGCCTGGACCAGCGTGTGGTTCTGGCTCGTGGTGATCACCTACACGGCCGGCCCCGCGCTCCTGCCGCTCGCCCGCGTGCTCGGGCGGCCGGTCGAGCCGATGTTCCTGTGGTTCGGCGCCGGCGTTCTCACGCTCGGGATCGTCTCGCTGCTCGACCGCTACGCGCGGCCGGCGCGGCCGGGCTGGAGCCCGCGCTGGGGCGAGCGGGCGATCGCGCTCGTGGTCGGGGCCTCGATGCTGGTGGCCACGATCTTCTACGTGTTCGAGGCTCTGATCCAGGATCCCCACGTCGTCGCGCTGCTCACCCTGCCGTTCATGCGCGTGGTGCTCACCGCCTCAACGCTCGCGTGGCTCTCCTCGCCGCTCCTGATCGCGTTCCTGATCGCCAACGACCCGGCATTCGACCCGCGGCGCCTGCTCGCGCAGAGCGGGCCCTACGCGCTGCTCTCGGGCGTGCTGGCTGGCCTCTACCTGCTGATCGTGCTGGCCTCGCAGCGGGTGTTCGCCGCCGTGACCGGAGAGGACGCGATGGTGTTCAACGTGGTCGCAGCTCTGATCGTGGCGTTCGCCTTTGCGCCGCTGCGCGAGCGCCTGCAGCGCTGGCTCGACCGGCTGTTCGGCCGCGACCCGCGCGCGCTGCGCCTGGCGCTCGATCAGGCCGGGCGCGAGCTGCTCGGGGCGCTCGACCGCGACCAGGTGCGCGCCTCCGTCGAGGCGGGGCTCGCGCGCGGCCTGCGCCGCGCGATCGCGCTGGAGTGGCCCCGGAGCGGGCCGCCGCGGCTCGCCGATCCGAACGGGATCCCGGAGGACGCGCTGCGCGCGGTCGAGAACCTGCTGCTCCAGGCCGGGATCCGGCTCGAGAACCTGTCGCTGCACGAGCAGCGGGCGGCCGACGAGCGCCGCGCCGCCGAGCTGCGGGAGGCCGCGACGCGCGCCGAGCTGCGCGCGCTCCACGCGCAGGTCCAGCCGCATTTCCTGTTCAACGCGCTGAACGCG
>Ga0184629_10001129_pt1 | contig 11113 bp, 8 predicted proteins | sample PLM4_32_b1_FD_133158 | JGI IMG/M metagenome (GOLD analysis project Ga0184629, IMG submission 133158) | Groundwater sediment microbial communities from an aquifer in East River, Colorado, USA - PLM4_32_b1 | ecosystem: Environmental > Terrestrial > Soil > Riparian zone | place: USA: East River... | reverse complement strand
TCGACGGCACCATCCGCTCGGGGTTGGGCGACCCGCGGCAGCTGCAGGTCGGGTTGCGGTGGGCGTTCTGAGTGACTGACGGTAGTACCGGTTGAGGGCGGTAGGGGTTGGTAATGCGATCCCTACCGCACTCTCTCCGTCAACCACCGTCCCCGACCGTTCCTACCGTCTCCCAAGCAGCACCACCCCCGACATCCGACGCATCTCGGCTTGGGTCTTCTTGGGGTACAGCCGGCCGATGAGGTTCCACAGGCCGGCAAGCGGCATGGTGCGCTTGAGCCGCAACGATTCTTCCCACATCGAGCGGAACTCAGCCTCCCGCCAACCCGCGGGCTCGAAGAAGGCCGTCCCCGCTGCGGGGGCGAAGCGAAACGGCGCTCCGCCGGCCGCCACGGACTTTCCCCAGTTGCGCGCCAGCATCTTGAGCAGCCGGGGACCGGCGAGGTCGAGGAGCCACCAGGCGATCGGGGCGCAGGCGTGCAGGTCGCTGGCCAGCGCGCTCACCTGGTCGGTCTCCAGGTAGATCAGGAGCCCCTCGGTCACCGCCAGGGCGGGTCCCGGCCCCGCGGCCACTCGCTCCAGCACCGCGCGGCGCTGGGTGGGGTCGGCGAGGTCCGCCGGCAGCCATTCGAGCGCGCAGCGCGCCGTCTCGCCCGCCAGGGCCTCGCGCTTGTAGGTCTGGATCGCCGGCAGATCGACGTCGATCCAGCGCAGGGTGCGTGGCACCTCGAGGCGATACGCCCGGGCATCGAGTCCCGCCGCCAGGTTGACAACCGTGCGCACTCCGTCCCGGTTGACCGCGCGCAGGATGATCTCGTCCATCACCGCGGTCCGCACGACCATCGGCCAGGACCATTGCCTGCCCCGCGGCATCGCCTGCACGATCGCTTCGCCGCGCGGGCCGGCGAGCCGGCGCGCGTAGGGGTCGCGAAACAGCGCGTCGGGTCGCTCCGATTCATTGGCCCGGTAGACGGCCACCCAATGGGCCGTGTCCGAGATGTGCGAAATGGTGTTGTCGGCGGGCATGGCCGGAAAGCTACCGGCTCCCGGTGCCGCCGGGGAGTTGGTCGAGCCGCTGCGGAATTAGCGCTGGATCCTGATGCGGTCCTCCACGCGCGTCACGCCGGGGATTTCCCGGACGGCGTGCTCGACCTGTTCCCGCTCGGCCAGCGAAGCAATTCGGCCCTGGAGCTCGACCGTGCCGCCGTGGGTCTCCACCCGCACGTGCGTCGCGCGGGTACGCTCGATCGCAGCCACGACCTGCCGCCGCAGCTCTCCGGTCACGATCAGGGGGCGAACGGTGAGCTCGTTCACGACTCCAGTCACGCCGACGAGCGGCTCGATCGCCTGCTCGGCAGCCATCCGCTGGTGCTCACGATCGACCTCGCCGCGCAACGTCACGGTGCCGTCCCGTGCTTGCACGTCGATCCGATCGGCCGGAACGAGCGTATCCCAGCCGAGCACGCGCCGCACCTCATCGACGATGACGTCATCGGGGCGGCGCTCCGTGGCTTTCAGCTCGACCCGGATCTCGTTGCGCACCTCGGTGACGCCGCGGACCCGGCGCGCGGCCCGCTCGGCGGAGGCCTTCTGCGCGCAGCGCCAGACGGTGCCGGTCAACGTGACCGCGCGATCGGTCACGTACACCGCCAGGCTGTCGCTGCACATCTCGACCTCCGGCTCCCACCGCAGCTCTTCCCAGACCTCCTCCTGCAGCTCGGACGTCATCCCATCGTTTTCACCATCGGTGTGCCACATCTCGACCGAGTAGCCGCCGCCTGGGTCGTCCATACTCGCCCTCCTTCGAGGTCCGGAACCGCGGACACGTCCCCCTAGCGAGGGTACGGCGCCAAGGTTGAGGGTGCCGTGAAGAGAGTCGGAAGGACTCTTAACCGGGCGGCCGCTGTGGCGACCATGCCTGGCGCGACGTATTCTATCGGCCATGACGTCAACCGGTGTACCGCTCACGCAGCGCAATTTTGGACTCACGGGGCGGCGCGACCGGTGGTGGATCACCCCCGTCGTCGTGTTCCTCGTGCTTTCGGCCTTCGTGGTGTACGCCACCTGGGCCGCCCTCCAGGGGGACCACTACCGCTTCGGACCCTACCTCTCACCGTTCTACTCCCCCGAGCTGTTCGGCTCGGCCCAAGCGTGGTTCGGACTCAAGCCCGGGTGGTGGCCGGGATGGCTGCCCTGGTCACCGGCGCTCCTCATCCTGTGGATGCCGGGCGGGTACCGGCTCACCTGCTACTACTATCGCGGCGCCTACTACAAGGCGTTCTGGGCCGATCCGCCGGCGTGCACCGTGGGCGAGCCGCGGAAGACCTATCGTGGCGAGGCATCGTTCCCCTTGGTCCTCCAGCACATCCATCGGTACTTCCTGGTGCTCGCTTTGCCGTTTCTCGTGATCCTGCTGCACGACGTCTGGAACGCCCTCTGGTTCGTCGATCCGGCGACCGGTGCCACGCACTTCGGTGTCGGGGTCGGGACGCTCGTGCTCGCGGTCAACGTCACCCTGCTCGGCGGCTACACGCTCGGCTGCCATTCCCTGCGCCACGCCGTAGGCGGGGTGCTCGACCGGCTCTCGGGCGCCCCGGTGCGGCGCACCGCGTACGCCTGTGTGAGCTGCCTCAACCGGCGTCACATGATGTGGGCCTGGGCCAGCCTCGTCTGGGTGGCGTTTTCGGACATCTACGTGCGTCTCTGCGCCACCGGCGTCTGGACCGACCTACGACTCCCGTGACGGCGACACCGGAAACCGTCGCCTACGACGTGCTGGTGATCGGCGCCGGTGGCGCCGGGCTGCGCGCCGCGATCGCGGCGTCAGCCGAGGGGGCGAAGGTCGGCGTCGTGTGCAAATCGCTGCTCGGCAAAGCACACACCGTCATGGCCGAAGGGGGCGTCGCGGCGGCGCTCGCCAACGTGGACGATCGCGACAGCTGGCGGGTCCATTTCGCCGACACGATGCGCGGCGGGCAGTACGTGAACGACTGCCGCATGGCGGAGCTGCACGCGCGGGAAGCGCCGGACCGCGTGCGCGAGCTCGAAGCGTGGGGCGCGCTGTTCGACCGCACGCCCGACGGCCGCATCCTGCAGCGCAACTTCGGCGGCCACGCCTATCCCCGATTGGCGCACGTCGGCGATCGCACCGGCCTCGAGATGATCCGCACCCTCCAGGATCACGGGATTCATCGCGGCATCACCTTCCATATGGAATGCACGGTGACGTCGCTGCTGAGCGAGGACGGACGAGTCGTGGGGGCGTTCGGCTACGACCGCGAGCGCGGGCGGTTTCGCGTGTACGCTGCCCGGGCGATCGTGCTCGCGACCGGCGGCATCGGACGGGCGTACCGCATCACGAGTAACAGCTGGGAGTACACCGGCGACGGGCTCGCGCTGGCCTACGATGCCGGCGCCGACCTCGTGGACATGGAATTCCTGCAGTTCCATCCCACCGGGATGGTGTGGCCGCCGTCGGTACGGGGCCTGCTCGTGACCGAGGGCGTGCGTGGCGAAGGTGGCGTCCTTACGAACAAGGAGGGCCGCCGCTTCATGTTCGACGAGATCCCGCCGGCGTATGCCAATCAGACGGCCGACAACGAGGACGAAGGGTGGCGCTACACCCAGGGCGACCGCACGGCACGGCGGCCCCCGGAGCTCCTGACGCGCGACCACGTTGCCCGTTGTATCGTGCGGGAGATCAAAGAAGGACGCGGCTCGCCGCACGGCGGGGTGTTCCTCGACATCTCCTGGATCGCCAAGCGGCTCCCCAACGCCGCCGAGCACATCCGGCGCAAGCTTCCCGCGATGTATCAGCAGTTCAAGGAGCTGGCCGGGGTCGATATCACGCGGGAGCCGATGGAGATAGGCCCGACGACCCATTACATGATGGGCGGCGTGCGGGTGAACGCTGAGTCCCAGATGTCCACGGTTCCGGGCCTCTTCGCGGCCGGCGAGTGCGCCGCTGGCCTGCATGGAGCGAACCGCCTGGGAGGCAACTCGCTCTCCGACCTCATCGTCTTCGGCAAGCGCGCCGGTGACTTCGCGGCCCGCTTCGCGAAAGAGCACCAGCCTGGGCGGATCGCCCCCGCGCAGGTGGATGCCGCCGGGAGCCGAGCGGTGGAGCCGTTCGAGCGGCCCGGGGACGGTGCCGACGGGCCGTTCAAGATCCAGCATGATCTGCAGGGCATGATGCAGGATCTGGTAGGCATCGTCCGGACGGCGGCGGAGATGGAACGCGCCCTCGAGAATCTGACGGCGCTGCGCCGGCGCGCCGATCGCGTCGCCGTCACCGGCAACCGGGAATACAACCCCGGCTGGCACACCGCGCTCGACCTGCACCCGTTGCTCACGGTGAGCGAGGCGGTGACCCGGGCCGCGCTGCGCCGCCGCGAGAGCCGCGGCGCGCATTTCCGTGCCGATTGCCCCGCCAAGGACGAGGCGCTTGGCCGCGAGCGGTTCGTCGTCAAGCGGGACGGCGATGGACGCATGGCCGTGACGTCGATCCCGGTCCCGCCGCTGCCCCCGGAGCTCGCGCGGATCATCGAGGAGATGAAGTGATGGCCCAGGCCACATTTCGCATCTGGCGCGGAGACCCGAGTCGTGGCGAGTGGCGCGACTATCCCCTCGACGTGGGGGAGGGGATGGTGGTGCTCGACGCCGTCCACCAGATCCAGGCGGAGCAGGCCCCCGATCTCGCCGTGCGCTGGAATTGCAAGGCGGGCCGGTGCGGCTCGTGCTCGGCCGAAGTCAACGGGATGCCGAAGCTGATGTGCATGACCCGGCTCGCCGATCTGCCGCTCGATCGGCCGGTGACGATCGAGCCGATGAAGGCGTTTCCCGTCGTGCGGGACCTCGTGACCGATGTGTCGTGGAATTTCCGTGTCAAGATGCGGATCACGCCGTTCACCCCGCGGCCTCCCGATGCACCCGACGGCACGTGGCGCATGCAGCAAAGTGACGTGGACCGGGTGATGGAGTTCCGCAAGTGCATCGAGTGCTTCCTGTGCCAGGACGTCTGCCACGTCCTCCGGGATCACCATCTCCACGAGCGCTTCATCGGGCCGCGCTTCCTGGTGCATGCGGCTGCGCTCGAGATGCACCCGCTCGATACCGCCGACCGGCGGGAAGAGCTGCGCGAGGCACACGGGATCGGCTTCTGCAACATCACCAAGTGCTGCACCACGGTGTGCCCCGAAGGCATTACGATCACCGACAACGCGATCATCCCGTTGAAGGAGCGCGTGGTGGATCGTGTCTACGACCCACTGTTCAAGCTCCTCCGGTTGCTGAGGTTGGTGGACTGAGAAGGGAGTGCCGCATGGCCGAGCTCAAGCGGATTTCCCCGAACGGCGTCGAGCGGGCCCTCGAAAAGGCCGAGCGCTACCGGCTGCTCAACGAGCCCTGGGACGCCGAGAGCATCTGTCAGGACATTCTCGAGATCGAGCCTCAGAACCAGCGTGCGCTGGTGACGCTGCTCCTGGCGCGCACCGACCAGTTTGAGCACGGCCGCGGCGTCGGCCAGACCGCCGCCCACGAGTTGCTGCCACGCATCACCGATGACTATCAACGCGCCTACTACGCTGGGATCATTTGCGAACGCTGGGCTCGTGCCCGCCACAGCCACGGTGCCCCGGGCGCCGCGGGGGCCGTGTACCAGTGGCTGCGGGAGGCGATGGACTGGTACGAGAAGGCGGAGACCCTGCGTCCGGTGGATAGTGACGACGCGGTGTTGCGCTGGAACGCCTGCGCCCGGCTCCTCGCCCGGCACCCGGAGCTCAAGGCGGAGCCGGAGCGCCGGGAAGAGGTGATGCTCGAGTAGCGACCGTTTCCGGAACTCGACGGCGCACAAACCAGCCCGTACGTTACGGGTCGCATTGGAAACGTACTCTGGAGTGAGGGATTGCCATGCGGAATGTCCTGCGAGGCTTGGCGGGATTGGCGCTGTGCGCGGTGCCGCTGTCGGCACAAACGGCCGACGACATCATCGCCAAGTACATCAAGACCATCGGCGGCGTGGAGCGGATCCAGGCCGTACAGACACTACGCCGCACGGGCCGGTTCACCGGCGGCGGCGGGTTCGAAGCGGTCGTCGTCCAGGAGAACAAGCGCCCGAACCGGGTCCGGGAAGAGATCTCGCTGCAGGGGATGACCGGCATTACCGCCTACGACGGCCAGACCGGGTGGAAGATCGAGCCGTGGGAGGGGAAGAAGGATCCCGAAGCCCTGAGCGAAGAAGAGTTGCGGGACATCGTCGAAGAATCCGATTTCGACGGGCCGCTCATCGACTATCAGCGGAAGGGGAACCGGGTCGAGTTCGTCGGGATGCAGCAGGTCGAGGGCACCGACGCCTTCAAGCTCAAAGTCACGCTCGCCAACGGCGACGTGCGCTACTACTACCTGGACACGGACTATTACGTCCCCATCAGGATCGAGACCAAGCGGATGATCCGGGGGGCCGAACAGGAGTTTGAGACCTCGCTGGGCGACTATAAGGCGGTCGCCGGGTGGTACCTGCCTTACTCCTTTGAGACCAACCTCCGGGGCAGCCAGGACAAGTCGAAGATCACGTTCCTCCGGATGGAGGCGAACGTCTCCATCGACGACGGGCGGTTCGCGCGGCCCGCCGTGGGCGCCACAACCCCTTCGCACTGATCGAGGATCGAGCGATGACGAATCTGCGGATGGGGCTCCGTGCCGCGTGCGTGCTCACGGTGCTGTGTGGCGGCGTGTCTCGTGTCCCCCGGGCGCAACAGCCGGCACCGGTCACGGTGGACTCGGAAATGATTTCCGGGCTGGGGGCGCGCAACATCGGGTCGGCGGCGATGAGCGGGCGCATCGCGGCACTCGACGCCGTGCACGTCGGAGCGCGGCTCACGGTCTACGTCGGCGCCGCGAGCGGTGGCGTGTGGAAGTCGGTCAACGGCGGCACGACCTTCAAGCCGGTCTTCGACCGGCAGGCGGTCCAGTCGATCGGCGCGATCGCCATCGATCCGAAGGATCCGAACGTGATCTGGGTCGGCAGCGGTGAGGCGTGGATGCGCAACAGCGTGTCCATCGGCGACGGCGTCTACAAGTCCGTCGACGGCGGGGAGAACTGGACCAACCTCGGTCTCCCGGCGTCCGAGCACATCGCCAAGATTGTCGTCGACCCGACCGAGACGAATACCGTCTACGTCTGCGTGCCGGGGAAGTTGTGGAGCGACAGCGACGAGCGCGGCGTGTACAAGACCACGGACGGCGGCAAGAGCTGGACGAAGGTCCTGAAGGGGGCCAACCCGTCGACCGGCTGCTCGCTGTTGTCCATGGATCCGGCCCATCCGAAGACGATCTACGCCGGCATGTGGGACTTCCGCCGCAAAGGCTGGACGTTCCGTTCGGGCGGGGACGGCCCCGGTGCGCCGAGCGGCTCGGGCCTATTCAAGAGCAGCGATGGCGGCGTTTCCTGGACGTCGCTCGATGCCGGGAGTGCGGTGGGGCTGCCGGCCAAGCCGTGGGGGCGGGTGGCGGTCACCGTCGCGCCATCGAAGCCGGACGTCGTGTACGCGTTCATCGAGGCAGAGCCGCCGAAGAACGGGCTGTATCGCTCCGACGACGGCGGCCGGACCTGGCGGGCGCTGGACCGCAGCCAGAACATGGTCTGGCGGCCGTTCTACTTCGCCAACCTCATCGTCGACCCGAAGAACGAGAACCGGATCTACAAGCCCGACGGCAGCCTGATCGTCAGCACCGACGGCGGCGCGAGCTTCAGCAACATCTCGGGCGGTGCGCACGGCGACTTTCACGACGTGTGGATCGATCCGGACGACACCGACCATCTCATCACCGGGGACGACGGCGGCCTCTGGTACTCCTACGACGCGGGCAACAAGTGGTGGAAGGGCGAGAATCTCCCGGTGTCGCAGTTCTATCACGTGAGCGTCGACATGGACCGGCCGTATCACGTCTACGGCGGGCTGCAGGACAACAGCTCGTGGGTCGGCGAATCGGAGTATCCCGGCGGCATCACCAACAGCCGCTGGGAGAACATGTACGGCGGGGACGGCTTCTGGATGTTCGTCGATCCCACGGACCCGGACTACCTCTACGCCGAGTCCCAGGGGGGCGAGATCGGGCGCGTCAACCGCCGCACGCACGAGACGCGTCCCATCAAGCCGCTGCCCCGTTACCAAGAGGGGAAGCTCCGGTTCAACTGGAACACGCCCATTCACGTGAGTCCGACGCGAAACGGCACGATCTACATCGGGGCGCAGTTCCTGTTCCGCTCGCGTGATTTCGGACAGACGTGGGAGCGTATCTCCCCCGACCTCACGACCAACGATCCGGTGAAGCAGAAGCAGGAGCAATCCGGCGGCGTGACCGTCGACAACTCCGCCGCCGAGATGCACACCACGATCTATGCGATCGCCGAGTCGCCGAAGAACCCGGACGTCGTCTGGGTCGGCACCGACGACGGCAACCTGCAGGTCACGCGCGACGGCGGCAAGACTTGGACGAACGTGGTGGGGAACATCCCGGGTTTGCCGAAAAGCGCATGGGTATCGTCGGTTGAAGCCGGTCATGTCGACGCGGGGACCGTGTACGTCACGACGGACCTGCACACCTTCGGCGATATGCGGGCCTACGCCTACAAGTCGACCGATTTCGGAGTGACCTGGTCGCCGCTGGTCCAACCGGACAGCCCGGTGCGCGGATACGCGCACGTCGTGAAGGAAGATCCGGTGAACCAGAATCTCCTCTTTTTGGGCACCGAGCTCGGCCTCTGGGTATCGCTCGACGGCGGGAAGCAGTGGGCACACTACAAGGGAGGCGACCTGCCCGCCGTCGCCGTGCGCGATCTCGCGATCCACCCACGCGATCACGACCTGGTGATCGCGACCCACGGCCGGGGAATCTGGATCATCGACGACATCACACCGCTGCGCGCGCTGACCCCCGAGATGCTGGCGCAAAACGTCGTGTTCATGCCGGCGCGGCCCACCGTGCAGCACGTCTCCGCCTCGGGCGGCTGGGTGAACGGCGATGCCGCCTTCGTCGGCCCCAACCCTTCCGACGATGCGGTGATCACCTACTACATGAGAAAGCGCCACATCTTCGGCGACATGCGGATCGAGGTCCTCGACCAGGACGGTCGGCTGCAGGGAACGGTGCCCAGCAGCAAGCGTCGGGGCTTGAGCCGGGTGACCTGGTCGATGCGTCTCAAGCCCCCTCGGGTGCCGCCGGCGGCCAGTGCGGCGTTCGGCGCCGCCTACGGCCCACGCGTCCTGCCGGGCACGTACACGGTCCGGATGACGAAGGACACGACGGTGTACACGACCCAGCTCCAGGTCGTCGCCGATCCGCGGGCGCAGCACACGCCGGAGGATCGCCGGGCGCAGTTCGACCTGGCCATGAAGCTCTTCGGCACGCTCGCCGATATGACGTTCGCGGTCGACCGGATGAACGGCGTCCTGCAGGCGCTGGATGCGCGCGCCGCGCAGCTGCCGGCGCGGGACGCGCTCGTGACTCGGCTGCGCACGGCGCGGGCGGCGGTCGATGTGTTGCGGAAGAAGATCGTCGCGACGAAGGAAGGCGGCATGATCACCGGCGAGGAGCGGCTGCGCGAGAACCTCGCCGACCTCTACGGCAGCGTGGTCTTCTATGATGGCCGGCCCTCCCAGGCCCAGGTCGATCGCGCCGACGCGCTGGCACGGGAGCTGGCCGACGTCGTGCGGGATTTCGATGCCTGGGCCGCCCGGGAGCTGGGCCGGCTCACCCCAGCGCTGACGGGGAAGCACCTCGATCCGATTGCGCTGTTGACGCGCGAGCAATGGGAGGCGAGCGCCGCGGCGGCGACGCAATAAGGTCCGAAGCCCCGGTTGCGGCGGCGTTCATGCGACCCGCTCCAGCCGGCGCAGCTCCGGCACACGCCAAGCGATGAGCGCCACCACCACGATCGGGACGAACCCACCGAGCAGCACTGCGGGCACGGCCCCGATCATCCGCGCCGCGACTCCCGACTCGAACGCGCCGATCTCGTTCGAGGAGCCGATGAAGATCGCGTTCACTCCCGCCACCCGGCCCAGCAGGTGCCGCGGCGTGAGCGTCTGGAGCAACGTCGAGCGCAGCACCACGCTGACGTTGTCGAAGATCCCGGAGACGAGCAACAGGGCCACCGAGAGCGGGAAGCTGCGGGAGAGGCCGAATCCGCTGATACAAAGACCATAGAGGGCGACGGACGTCAGCAGGATCCGGCCCATGCGCCCCTGCAGCGGTCGGTACGACTGATACAACGACATCAGCACCGACCCGGCGGCAGGTGCGGCCCGCAGCAGCCCGAGTCCCGCGGCACCGACGTGGAGGATGTCCGCCGCGAACAGCGGCAGCAGCGCTTCGGCCCCCGCGAAGAGGACCGAGAACAGATCCAGCGTCTGTGCCCCCAACAACACCGGCTGCGTGAGCACGAACCGCACGCCGTCCAGCAGTCTGGCTAGCCCCGTGCCGTCCGCGGCGGCGGGCGGATGCGGATGTGGCGCTACCCGGAACAGCGCGGCCCAGGCGGCCGCGAGCAGCAGCGCCGCTGCGCCGTAGGCCAGCGCCGGTCCGCCGAGGGCGAGCAACAGCCCGCCGGCGGCGGGCCCCGCCACCGCGGCCGATTGCCAGGTGACGCTGCGCCAGGTGATGGAATTGGCGAACAGCTCGCGCGGCACGAGATCGGCGGAGAGCGCCGTGCGGGTCGGCTGCAGGTAACTCCGCGCGATGCCGCTGACGAAGATCACCCCGTAAACGATCACGGCGGTGTCGGCCCGCACCTTGCCGAGCACGGTGAGTCCGAGCAGCGTGACGCTGCACGCCACGAGCACCGTGAGGGCGGCGAGCGAGAGACGCCGGCGGTCCACCCGGTCGGCGCGGTGCCCGGCCGGGAGGGCGAACGCGATGAACGGCAGCGCCTCGGCGAGCCCGACGATCCCCAGCGCCAGCGGGTCGTGGGTGACCTGGTACAGCTGCCACCCCACGGCGACCCCCTGCATCATGGTGGCCAGGGTCTGGGTCGCGAGGAATCCGATGAAGCGGCGGAAATCGGGGACCCGCAGCGCGGCGTAGGGATCGGCCATGGCGGCAAAGCATAACAGCC
>Ga0184629_10001128_pt1 | contig 11124 bp, 9 predicted proteins | sample PLM4_32_b1_FD_133158 | JGI IMG/M metagenome (GOLD analysis project Ga0184629, IMG submission 133158) | Groundwater sediment microbial communities from an aquifer in East River, Colorado, USA - PLM4_32_b1 | ecosystem: Environmental > Terrestrial > Soil > Riparian zone | place: USA: East River... | reverse complement strand
GTAACTGTTGAACTTAGCTGCTCCAAGGGCAGGAATTAACCGTCCACTTCCAAGGATATACAAAGCGTATGTAATAGCACAAATAAAAATTAACAATCCACCTTTATAAAAGCTCTCCCGATCGCCCTGAAAACTTACTTCACCCAGAATGCAATAAATAATCCTGCATAGGTAATGACAAGGGCCAGCCATTGCCGCCTCTTAATTTTTGTGTTGAGTATCACCACTGAGAATAAGAGCACCAGCGTGGGATAGATAAACAAAATCAATCTCTCAATTCCTGCGGAGATGAATTGAAGGCCAAGAAAATCAAGGAGACTGCTCACATAATATCCGAGACAACCAATCATAGCGACGCTGAGCCACTGTCTGCCTGTAAAGCGTACGTTATCGCTTTGATTAGAGGAAAAAAAGGCAGATACAATAAAGAAAGGCAACGAAAAAAGCATTCGTATGGCCAATAAGGTAACAGCATCAACGTCGGTTTCGCGATAGGCAAGTTTTACAAAGATTGCTTTTGCAGAAAAACAAACCGCAGCCAATAAGCAAATGATGATACCGCCGATAAAATAAGAGTAAGATTTTTTATCGGACATTCGTTATAGCGATAATGCTTTAACTAATTTATTCATGTCCTTCTCGTTGTTGTAAATATTAGGGGCTACCCGAATGGCATCATCGCGGAAAGAGACATAAATATTGTTTTTATGAAGAGCAGTTTTAATTTTTTGCGGGTCTTTGCCGAGTAGTCTTATCCCGAATAAATGGCCGCCCCGGTAATTTTCATCTTCGATCCAATAACCTTTATCCTCCAATGAAGCAACAGGCCCTTTGCTAATGCGCTGACAATACCGTTGAATATTCGCAATACCCCAACGGTTTAGTTGTTGTACAGCCTTTAACATCATCGGTACGAGAATGAAGTTGCTATGTTCTCCCACTTCATAACGGAGCGAACCTTCCTGGTATGAAGAGTCATAAATTACAAGTGATGAAAAGTCTTCACTGTTCAGTCGGTTGATCCAACTCTCCTCAATTGGCTTTCCATCATCAAAATATTCTCCGTAATACGCCAGTCCTATGGAGTATGGGCCGAGTAACCATTTATAGCCTGCACAGACTAATGCGTCGGGTTGAATTTTCTCGACGTCAAACGGTAAAGCACCTACGGATTGTGTGCCATCAACAATAAGCAGAGCACCTACTTCCCGGGTTCGCTTTCTAATTTCATCAAGCTGAAAAAGTGTTCCGTCCGCCCAATGCACGTTGCCAATGGCTACGGCCTTTGTGGTGCTATCAATCGCATCAAGAATTCTTTCATTCCATATTTTTCCGCGCGAAGAAAGAACTGTTGGTGGCTCAATGATTTTTACTGCTGCCCCTGTTTCCTGAGCTAGACTCTGCCAGGGGTAATAATTGCTTGGAAATTGTTCCGCGGCAACGATAATCTTTTCGCCGCTACCAATTTTAAGGTTTCGTGCTACGGTGGCCATGCCATAGGACACCGACGGGATTATTACAATACGTTTTGGTTGGGATACGTTTATGAGTTTGGCAAATTCCTCTCGTAATAACTCACCATCCGTGAAAAAATCCTGCGGCGTGATATTAGCAGGATTGCGTTTGTTTCGCAGACTACGGATGCCAACACTTTCTACATTCTTTAACAAAGGCGACATGTAAGCACAGTTAAGGTATGTGACACGGGAAGGCATGGTGAACTTTGAATGTTTACAAGTAATCATAACAAAGGTTGTATGGCAAGCGTTAGTTTTTGAGGCGGTGGTAGAGAAACAAGAGTAAAGAAATTAAAATACTGATAAGAATACTGGTTGTAATGGGGAAGAAAAACTTAAAATTTCCTCTTTCAATTGAAATATCTCCCGGTAGTTTTCCCAGGAAAGGCAATTTATGAGCATAAGTAATGAAAAGTCCAAGAAGGATGCAAACAATTCCCACGATAATCAACAACTTGCCCATATGAAGTTATTCTTCTCAAATTTAACGCTAATTCTATTATTGATAGGCTAACGATGAACAACGGAAAGCTTTACCTTATCCCTAATACTATTGCCGACAATACGCATCGCGCTGTAATTGGGTTTCACATCAGAGATGAATTGCCTGACATTACCCACTTTCTGGCTGAAGATGTACGTACAGCCCGACGATACTTAAGCAGCTTGAAAATTTATGACTCCATTGAACCCATACACTTTTATTTGTTAAATAAGGACACAAGTCCTACGGAGTTAAAGAAGTTGCTTGCACCAATTTACGAGGGTTTTAATATGGGCATATTGTCTGAATCGGGTTGCCCGGGTATTGCTGATCCAGGAGCACTGGCAGCAAAATTTGCCCATGAGAACGACATCGAGGTTATTCCGTTGGTTGGACCATCATCCATCTTGCTAGCGTTAATGGCCTCCGGTCTAAACGGCCAGCGCTTCGCATTTCATGGTTATTTGCCCATACAGGGAAAGGAGGCCGCTAAAGTGATACGAGACTTTGAAAGAGAATCAAAACAGAAGGATCAAACACAAATTTTTATTGAAACACCCTATCGCAGTAATACACTGTTTCAAACGTTAATTAAGACACTGCACGAAGAAACGCTGCTTTGCGTGGCCATGAATATTACGGGCGAATCAGAGGAAATTAAGACATACCCCGTTAGAAAATGGAGAACAATAAAGAAGGAATTACCAAAAGTCCCTTCCGTATTTCTGTTTTTAGCCATTTAACTCGATTGAATAGATAGACTTTTTGTTTTTCATAAATCGCTCTAAATTTGCGGTCTCAAATTTTGTAGTTACTATCGTCCTAAAATTAAAATTGTAAAATCCATATGCCTCATTTATTCACTTCAGAGTCAGTTTCTGAAGGCCATCCCGACAAAGTAGCAGACCAGATCTCGGATGCCCTTATCGATTATTTCTTAGCCTATGACCCAAATTCGAAAGTAGCTTGCGAAACGTTAGTTACTACAGGCCAGGTTGTACTGGCCGGTGAGGTGAAATCAGAAGCTTATCTGGATGTACAGGACATTGCGCGTGAGGTTATCCGTAAGATTGGTTATACGAAAAGCGAATACATGTTCGAGGCAAATTCCTGCGGTATCCTTTCTGCCATTCACGAGCAATCACCCGATATCAATCAAGGGGTTGAACGAAGGAAGAAGGAAGATCAAGGTGCCGGTGACCAGGGAATGATGTTCGGTTATGCAACAAATGAGACGGATAATTATATGCCGCTTCCACTTGAACTGGCGCATTCGTTATTACGTGAGCTTTCCATTATTCGTAAAGAAGGCAAACTCATGACTTATCTTCGTCCGGATGCAAAATCGCAGGTGACGATTGAATACAGTGATGATAACAAGCCGCAGCGTATTGATACTATAGTCATTTCAACGCAGCACGATGATTTTGCCAAAGACGCAAAGATGTTGCAGCAGATCAAGGAAGACGTTATTAATATTGTTGTTCCGCGTATTAAGAAAAAGTTTCCAAAGCGTGTTCAAAAACTCTTTGGGTCGGACATTAAATATCATGTAAACCCAACCGGCAAGTTTGTCATTGGTGGACCGCACGGGGACACTGGTTTAACCGGCCGCAAAATTATTGTTGATACCTACGGTGGAAAAGGTGCCCATGGCGGGGGTGCATTCTCCGGAAAAGATCCATCTAAAGTTGACCGTTCGGCTGCGTATGCCACCCGCCACATTGCTAAAAACCTTGTTGCGGCAGGTGTATGTGAGGAAGTGCTGGTGCAAGTTGCTTATGCTATCGGCGTAGCCCAACCCGTTGGACTATATGTAAATACCTATGGCACTGCGAAAGTTGGACAGAGTGATGGTGAAATTGCAAAACGTATCGGGAAGATTTTTGATATGCGTCCTTACTTTATTGAGCAACGTTTCAACTTAAGAACCCCTATTTATGCTGAAACTGCAGCCTACGGCCATATGGGGCGTGAACCTAAAGTGGTTGAAAAGGTTTTCAACCTCGGAAAGAACACAGAAAAGAAAGTGACGGTAGAGTTATTTCCATGGGAGAAACTGAATTACGTTGATCAGGTAAAAAAAGCATTTAAGATAAAGTAATATATCCGATCGTTAAAAAAAAGGCTCCCAGAATACGAGAGCCTTTTTATTTAAATACCTTCCTATGAACATACGGCGTAGAATGTTCAAACCTTAGGCCAGGCAAACAATCCTTCACAAGCGCTATCCGGAGCTTGCCAGAGCGCTCACCCTTTATCTGGGCGCTGAGCCCCGCATTATACCCTCTGGATCTTTTCAAAATTGTAAAATCGAATTCCTTACTTATATTTCTTCCAGTAAAGAACATGGCAAAACCATCCCTAATTTTTTTTGTATTTATCGTAATACCCCTTGGTCTTGTTTCTGCCCAGGAACGAGGAACACAACCTGATGACTCTACCAGACTTCTAAACGAAGTGGTTGTACACGCTTACCTTTATGACCGACCAATGAACGAGGTACCGGCTGCTATCGCAGTTGTTAACCAACAAGATTTTGGGCGATTTAACAATACTTCTTTTCTGCCGGCGGTAAATACAATTCCGGGTGTTCGCATGGAAGAACGATCGCCCGGAAGCTACAGATTCTCCATTCGGGGCAGTTTATTGCGCTCACCTTTTGGTGTTCGTAATGTGAAAATTTACTGGAATGGTCTGCCCCTCACCGATGGAGGAGGTAATACCTATCTTAACCTGATTGATTTTAACGCCATCACCAATTCGGAAATCATTAAAGGTCCAGGGGCAAGTCTTTATGGTGCTGGTACAGGGGGCGTTGTGTTGTTAAACAAGGAAGCCGTTGCACCGGGTGTAAGGCTTTCTACGGTGATCGGCAGCTATGGATTGCAACGTTATCAGCTAGCAGCACAACTGGGAACAGAAAAAATAAAGGCTTCCTTTCAATATGCACACCAGGAAGCCGATGGTTATCGGCAACAGACAAAAATGAGGCGGGATGCGTTGAATGCCGATGTGAGCATTGTGCTAAACGACAAGAGCACATTATCAACGTCAGTTTTCTATACTGATCTCTTTTATGAAACGCCAGGTGGGCTGACAAAAGCCCAATATGATCAAGACCCCAGGCAAGCCAGGCCTCCAAAAACTTCTCCCCCTCCATTGCCGGGCGCAGAAGAAGCCAAAGCCGCTGTTCAAAACAAAACCGTATATACTGGAATTGTTTATGAATATGAATGGAATAATAATTGGTCTACCAAAACGGGAGTCTATGGATCCATTACTGACTTTAAAAATCCTACCATTCGTAATTATGAGATACGTGACGAAACCAATGTTGGGGGGCGTACCGATACGCAGTATAGTTTTGATAAAGAGACCTGGAAAGGAAAGATCACTTTTGGCGGAGAGTATCAATATTTTTTCTCACCCGTGAAGGTTTATGACAATAATTTCGGTGAAGTTGGTTCCACTATTCAAGCGAATGATGAACTTACTTCCCGACAGTTTTTATTGTTTGCCCAGGCAGATATAGATCTTCCAAAAAACTTTTATTTAACCTTGGGGGGCAGTGCCAATTTTTTGAAGTATGATTTTTCGTCACTACTGGTAACGCCAACCATAGATCAGCAGAGAAAATTTGATCCTGTTTTTTCTCCAAGATTAGCCTTGCTAAAAAAATTAACGTCAACTATTTCCGTTTATGGAAGTGTTAGCAAAGGATTCTCTCCACCTACCTTAGCCGAAGTACGGCCCTCTGCAGGAACGTATAATAATACCCTTAGCCCGGAGCATGGCATAAGTTACGAGTTCGGTATTCGTGGCAGTGCATGTAAACAACAACTTCAGTTTGATCTTACCACCTATGATTTTCAACTCGATGAAACCATTGTCATACAACGTACGGACGATGGCGCCGAGTATTTTATAAATGCCGGAAAGACCTCTCAGCGAGGCATCGAAGCTAAATTGTCCTGGATGCCGGCTATAAAATCGAGATTCATTTCGGTCCTCAAGTTTTGGAGTAGTTACACATACAATCATTACCGCTTTGTGGATTATGTTCAGGATGGTAATGATTTCTCCGGCAACCGGCTAACCGGTGTAGCCCCGACGATTGTGCTGGTGGGTGCTGATGTTACTTTGCGAAAAATTTACCTCAACATCACTTCAAGTTATACGGATGCCATACCCCTTAATGATGCCAACACGGAGTATGCGTCAGAATATGTTTTATTGGGTAGCCGGTTAGGGTACAAAACTACGCTGGGAAAGTTGCCGTTTGAAATCTTTGGAGGGGTTGATAACGTGCTGGACAAACGCTATAGCCTTGGTAATGATCTCAATGCTGTCGGAGGTAGATACTATAACGCGGCGGCCGGAAGGAATTTTTATGTAGGACTAAGCCTTAATCCGGTTTTTAAAAAGTAGGCAAGTATTGCCGAGTGATTATGCACTATGCTTCAGGATATTCCATCCCATGTTCAACACGGAGTCAGGTCTTTGTTAAACACTAAAGGCAGGATTGACCTTATCAATTTTTCTTTTTCGGGAGGAGGTTGCATCAATCAGGGTGGAAGACTGCGAACTACAAGCGGTGATTTCTTTTTGAAATGGAATGCTGCAAAGAATTTTCCATCCATGTTTGAAGCGGAAGCAAAAGGCCTGCAATTGCTCCGGGATGCTACTGTCATTGATACTCCCGAGGTAATTGGTTTTGGAGAAGAAGGTATAAGTCAGTTTTTGATCCTGGCGTTTATAGAACAAGAACCTCCATCAAATCAGTATTGGAAAAATTTGGGCCGCCAACTTGCCTTACTTCACCAGGTGACCGGAGATTCTTTTGGGCTCGATCACGATAACTACATAGGTTCCCTGAAACAGTTGAATCAACGAAATTCATCCTGGGTAAATTTTTTTATAGAGCAACGTTTGAACACACAATTGAAACTTGCAGCCGATGCAGGCCTTATGGATGGAGCGTGGATAAAAAACTTTGAATTGCTCTATTCAAAACTTCCTTCCCTTCTTCCGGAAGAAAAGCCTTCTCTCCTGCACGGTGATCTTTGGAGCGGGAATCTTATCAGCAATGAAAAAGGGGAGCCCTGCCTCATCGACCCGGCCCTTTATTACGGCAGTCGCGAAACCGATTTAGCCATGACAAGACTTTTTGGCGGGTTCAGCAATGCGTTTTACGTAGCGTATGAGGAGACCTTTCCGCTGTTATCAGGTTACGCTAAACGGGTTGATCTTTATAATCTTTATCCGCTGCTTGTTCACTTGAATTTGTTTGGTGGCGGGTATCTTAAGAGCATTATCGCAATTCTAAAAAGCTTTATTTAAAGGCAGTAATTGTAGTCTTTACTTTTTCGAGGTAAATTCATAGTAAAGAACCCCATGAGATCTCTCATTCAGATCCTGCTCATTTTGACTTGCCATATAACCTTAGCGCAACGGAATAGTGTCTGGTTTGAAGAGGTTATCGATGAAAACGGCTTCTCTATACACGGTGTAAAGCATATTCTTGAGGACCGTGATGGATTTATTTGGCTATGCTATCGGGATGGCATTGCTAAATTCGATGGATACAATTTTAAACACTACGCGCGCAAAGAATTAACAACCCCGTTTTTTAAAAGCATAACGGTAAGTCTGGCTTTTGAAGACAAGGAACAGAAATTATGGATTGTAACGGACGCAGGCGCACTCATGCAATACGAACCGGAAGTTGACCGGTTTAAATTGATGAACGACACAACACAGGCAATTACAGGAGCAGCTTATGCCTTTGCGGAAGATGACAACGGGAATTTTTGGATTGGGGCTACCGGAGGAGGACTCTATAAGATCAACCTTGAAAAGAACGTTTTTAAAAATTACCGAACCCGGAATAATGATACGACCTCAATCAATAACGATTTTGTAGTAGCGTTAGCTCTCGATAACAAACAGCAATTATGGATTGGTACGACTAACGGACTTTGCAGGTATGAAACAGAAAGCGATGCATTTCGCCGTGTTACGCTAACCAATTCAAACCCGGAGGATGCGTATCGATTCCGCGTTATCCGGAGTTTGCTGTTCGGTGACGATGATCGTTTATATGTCGGCACGTACGGAGGTCTTCATAGTATTGATTTAAAAACGAATACATCCAGGCATTACCTTCACAATCCTGCAGACAAAAAAAGTTTGAGTCACAATTCCATTTTTAAACTTCAGGATGACAAGCAAGGAAATATCTGGATTGCAACGTATGGCGGTGGTATAAATAGTTATAATCTTACTACCGGAGAATTTAGTTCATGGAAAGGGACGCTGCGGGAGCCGGGAAATCTACATACTAATAATTTATTTACGCTCTATTTTGATCACCAGGGAAAACTTTGGGTTGGTGGTGCTGATCAGGGAGTTTTTCTCTACAACCCATACGCGAAAAAAATACATTCTGTCGGGAATAGCCCGAATGATACGAGTAGCATATCTTCCGGGTGGATTAGAAATATCTTGCAGGAAAATGACTCCATCATCTGGATCGGGTTTAACGGATCCGGAATTAATCAATATAATATTAAGTCTGGCAAAGTTGTAAAACGTTTTATCAACAATCCAAAAGATACGACAAGCCTGGCCCATAATGCAGTTGTGGCGATCGACGAGGATGATGTAGGCAACCTTTGGTTTGGTTTGGAGGGTGGAGGAGTCAATATGCTGGATAAAGTATCAGAAAAATTTAAAAGGTACACCTATAAACCACCAAAGAACAGTATTGCGAATAACGCCGTATCGGCAATGCTCATCGATGAAGGCTTCCTGTGGATAACAACATATGTAAGCGGGCTTGATGTTTTTAATATCAAGAGCAATACATTTTATCATTTTCGAGAGGATTCTTTGAAGTCCTTAGGAATCAGTTTTTCAAAAACGGATAGAATAATAAAGCATGATGGAAACATTTGGTTTGCAACGCACCAGGGCATAGTCGTATTTGATAAGAAGCGAAATATCTTTGTAAAAATTCCGAACTCAAAAGGTGATATAAGCACAGTATCTAAATACCTCGATCTTGAACTTAGACCCTATGCAACAGGAGAGATTCTCATCAACAATGATTTTTCAGAAATTTGGAAAATTAACTATATCAATCCTTCCGATGTTCGCCAGGAAATTTTATGGAAAGATACACTCAATCTTTTGCAAGAAACCGACATTCGTTTTGCTGCCGATGATGCCGGGAACCTATGGATAAGCAATGGATCAGATCTTACCCGGATCGATTTAAAAAAACAGGACAAAAGTACTTTCAGCGTTACCAATAGCATCACCAATGACAAAAGGCTCAGTGGCATTTTCACAGCGGATGATGGAAGGATCTTTTTAACGGGGGCTAATGGATTTATTTGGTTCTACCCGAATGAGATCGTAAAAGACAGTACCCCTGTTAAAGTTGTGTTGACCGGGCTGGAGATTTTCAATAAGCCTGTTTTAGTGGAGGGAACAGATACGATAAGCCGGCAGGAATTTTATTTGCCCAGGCAGATTGGCAGTCTTAAGACACTGGAATTGTATTATCATCAAAATTTCTTTTCATTCCGTTTTGCTGCGTTGGCTTTTACGCAGCGCGATAAAATTCAATACGCCTATCAGCTTGAAGGCTTTGATCGTGATTGGGTTTATGCCGGCACGCGTAAATATGCGAGCTATACCAACCTTGATCCTAGAAAATATATTTTCAAGGTAAAGGCAACGAATGCAGATGGCTACTGGAATGAGGAGCCCACTTCCATAGAAGTTGTTATTCTTCCGCCGTTTTGGAAAACAGGTTGGTTTGTGGCGCTGGTGGTCTTGCTGAGCTCCAGTATAATATACATGGTACATCGTTATCGCGTTACACAGTCGCTGAGAGTGGAGCGCTTGCGAAATAAAATCGCGAGTGACCTGCACGATGAGGTGGGTTCAAGTCTCACACGCATTTCGATCTATTCCGATCTTCTTCAAAACGGAATCGAGGCTGAGGAGCGCAAAGACTATCTTACAGGAATAGGCGAATTGAGCCGTGAAGTGGTGAGTACGATGAGTGATATTGTCTGGTCTATCGACAATCGTAGTGACTCGTTTGGTGCACTCATCATCCGCATGAAGGACTTTGCCACAGAGGTTTTGCAAGCCAGGAATATTGACCTTGAGTTTTCTGCCGGAGGTGTAGAGGAGAACAAGACATTGGATCCTGCCCTGAAGCAGAATATTTACCTCATCTTCAAGGAATCAATTCACAATATTGTAAAACATGCCCAGGCACATCGTGTTCATGTTAGTTTGGTAAACGAGGGGGGAGAATTTAATATGGTCATTAAAGATGATGGTCGGGGGTTCTCGGCAGATGGAAAGAACAAAGGAAACGGACTGCGAAATATGCAGCGCAGGGCAGAGGCTGTGGAAGGAGAATTCCAAATACAGAATCATCAGGGCACGACCGTTATTCTTAAGCGGAAGGCATTATAGGAGTATTCAACATAGCGCACAAGTTCATTAATGGCTTCTCTAAAAACTATTTTTAAGCTGGCCTCATCCCCTGCCTACTGGCAGCTGCAGCCAGGCATTCGTCATTCGAAATTCAATTTAACTGCAGGAAGAATAGATTTAAGAATAATGATTAACCCTGCCTGCCGGCCGGGAATGAAGAATGATGAAGTGGAGACCACTTCAAAAATCATCATTCTTTATTCGAAATTCGTAATTCAAATTTGAATCAAAAATCATCATTCGAAATTCAATTTAACTGCAAGAAGAATAGATTTAAGAATAATGATTAACCCTGCCTGCACGCAACTTCCCTTCTACGTTGGATGAAGGATACAGGAAGTTCTTAGAGATGCCCTTAAGTAAGAAGGATAAGCCTATTCCCCCCATGTTTATGTGATTGATCATCACCTTATGCCTACTTACTTTCATGAAAAATCTCACCTCATGAAGAGAATTTTGTTATCTGCAGTTTCATTGTTTCTCGTATACTGTGCCCATGCACAAAAATATGGTGTTCTTAAAGGACCTGGCAATGCTACATTGGGTGGTTGTGATGGGTATGGAATTTCATATATATATTAAGGTAACTAAACTTGCTTC